>JAEEGL011156451.1_pt1 | contig 13053 bp, 8 predicted proteins | sample 9134231 | NCBI WGS metagenome assembly JAEEGL01 (sample SAMN16246548, study PRJNA631951) | gut metagenome | biome: gut microbiome; feature: rumen; material: fiber-attached | host: Bos | place: Iran: Karaj | collected 2018-10 | reverse complement strand
CCTTTTCGCTACCGCCGTTGATTGAGAGCGCATCTCCCAGACACGATGGAATCCAACTGAACCACGGCGCCCACTTGTACGCCTTGCGAGGTTTCGCGAACTGGTAGTATCCGACGAACAGTTCGTCTCCGCCGTCGCCCGAATGAACCATCTTGCACCCCGCCTCAGCCGCGAACTTCGATGCGAAGTAGACGTTGAGGCCGTCCAGACTTGGCTGGTCGTAGGCGGCAAGAGCATCCGAGATGCCATCGCGCATCATCGCGTCCGTCAGCATGAACTCCGTATGGTCCGTCTCGTTCCGCTCAGCGACCATCCGCGCCCACTTGCGCTCGTCCGTCCGCGGATCCTCGTGGATTACGCAGAACGTGCGAATGCGCCCCGAGTGCTTCCGGCGCAGCAACGCGACAATCGTGCTGGAGTCAATGCCTCCGCTCAGGAAAGAACAAGGCACCTCGTCGATGCCGAGCGACAACGCAATCGTCTCCTCCAGCTTAGCCGTCACGGCCTCCTCGGCCTCGGCGCGGCTCTTCCATGACTTCAGAGCAAAAGACGGACGCCAGTAGCGCTCCATCTTCTGCGAGCCATCTTCGGTCACGGTCAGCACACATCCGGGCGACAGGCTCCGCACATCCTCGACCATCGTGAACGGCTCCTGCATGCAGCCGCCGAGCAAACACGCCCAAAGGCCCTCCATGCTCAGCTTCCTCGGCACGCCCTGAGCGAGAATCTGCCGCACACCCGTTCCGCAAACACGCGGGTCCTTCGTCCAGTAGTAAAGCCAGGAGACACCCATCGGGTCTCGCACAAGAACGGTCTTCCCGCCAGCCTTGAAGCAAGCTGCGAAAGGTCCGCGTATCTCCGCAAATCCCGCTGCGCCCTTCTTTGCATAGAGCGCGGCAAGCAACTCCGCGCCATCCGCCTCGATTCCCAACTCAGCGCACAACGCGCGCCGATTTTGAATCTCGCCGCAGAAAAAGGATTGTTTATCATTCATAGCCGCACCTTCACGATTCTTTCGTGTTCACATTACTATTTTAGCAATTTAGCACCATCCGTGCCATTCCCCATTCCCCTAGATTCGCCTCCCCGCATGTTACGTCGGCTGTAAAACTTCCCACTTCACCTTTCCACCCTCTCGCCGCAAGCTAACAGCAGAAAACTGCCTTTTAGACATCCGTCAGACCACTGTCAACCTCGCCCAACGCCATCAGTATCCAGCGGCCACAGAACAAGCCTATGACGAGCGCATACAACGCCCCCGTAGGTGGCCACGATGTTGAGGAAGATTCTGCGGTTAGGGGAGATGGGGAATGTTGCCAATGTGAAAATGTTGCAAATGCCAATACTCAATAGCCAATTTGTCTCCAGAAATCATTCTTTCCCAAACCTTTACAGCCATTTCCCCCAAGTAGCGCAATTATGTGGCGCATGATCAATTCCCAACACGAATACGACAAGGTTTGGGGCAGCCCGCACGTTCTTAGTGCGACCATATGTGTTGCGTCACTTTTGAGCAAAGGCATTCATCGACAATCAAGGGAAGCGAATGCTTAACCAATATTTCTTTTAACACATGTGATGAAGGATGTCTATACTGTCGGCCTGTTGACATAGGACAAAGATAAGAGCGGTTACTTTCGTCCAGGAATTCAGCTGAGAACGACCTAGCCGAACCATGATGCGGGATTTGCACCATTCCGACATTCTCCCAGATCCTCTTATACACTTCGTTTATTTTGACCTTGTTGAAATCGGAATCTCCAGAATATATGCATGCTGGTCTATCTTCAAACGAACAATTGAACTTGCAATCATCCCAAGTTAGTTCTCTCCAACCACGAGTTATGCCCCGATGGCGTTGCCACGGCCCCGAATAAACCAACATGGAATTTTCATTGATATTTCCGCAATTCTCGTTCTTATCGTTTTTAAGTGTTTTGTAAACATCATTCAACTCTTTAAATTTCAAAGCGATGTATGAAGCATCCCCCAATCTTGCCCGATCAATGTCTGGCCTATCTGCAAGCGCGTTCAACAATGCCTGATGCCTTTGGGGATACTCGTAGTTATGCGGAATATAACACCATGAATAACGAGGTACGAATAACCGGGCACCAGAAGGAATGCTTACGCTATTCCCAGGTTCTGCATCAACCCGTTCCCCCTTCGGCTTTTGGATGACGACATCTGAATCGGAATCATGTGGTAAAGATTCCTCTGCGTGATTCTGCGGAAGTCCTATTTGTTCATTTCCCCCATTCTCCGTAGGCTCAACGCGTAAAACCCTAGTTTCACCCTTTAAGAATTCGGCAGGCTCAGCCAACAAGTGTTCGCCTATCGTATTTCCCTCGTGGCGATAATGGGCCTGTAGCACGGCAGTCTCTTCAACTGGCAACAACGGCAGAACAACACGCTTGATTGTGCATTGCTTTAGCAATTCTTTAATCATCGACACATGGTCTTTGTCAAAATGTGAAATGAACAAAATCTCAATCGGCTTGTAGTCTTTAAAGGCGTTTTGTACGACCGTAACAGGATCAACCTTCTCCTTGCTCGTTTTGGTTCCGCAATCATAAACAATGCGAAAGCCGCTCCCGTCTTCACCATAAAATTGCTCGGAATAAAACGCTCCCTGTCCAACAGGATGAAAAGTTCGTGTCATGTAGATCCGCATATCTGTAGTTTGTTCTTAAGAACTGTTCATCAATCTTGATGGACATCATTATTATCAGATGACACATCCCGATCGTCTTCAACAGCCGGATCCGACATCTCATCAACGGACTTTCCCCCATTCATCTCATTCAGAATGCTCTGGATCCGAGGCAGAACAAGCTTTTCAATCTCCGACGAATCAACTATCTTGTCATAGGAATATCCACTCAAGTCAAAGGGAGGGGTCTCAACAACTCCTTCCATCCCTGGAACTTTATCTGCCTTTTGCATGTAAAACAAAACCCTGTTCATAGGCAAATGATGTAATGCCATTCCAATTTCAACCATGACATTAGGACGAACTCCTGTTAAATCCGCGACAAATAAATCGCTGTTTGGAATAGTCTGATCAATGGCATCCCGAATCGAGAATGCCCCACGTCTCATGTGTTCCATGTCTATTAACTTTAGATGCTCGGATTCTGCGATTTTCCTCAAGGCTTCATATCTCGCATCTGCCTTTCGCTTCTCAGCACCAGTCTCAGGATACCATCTTGCCAAAAACATTTGCTTAGGCAATGCCTTGTACACATTATCAAAGACAGCCAAGAAGTCACTTAATGCGATTCCATTCAAGTTTTCAAGATGATTGTTTTTTACCCACGACACAAATCGTGCGAACTGGGTACAACAACCTTTTGCGTTTCTACTGCCGTTATGATCCGTAATGTTTGCCTCGACAGATTCCGCATAAGCCGATTCGTCCTTCCAATGATAATACACCATCGCCAGGCGAACGACGTGACTGAATTCAGAAAAACCACCATATTGCTTCGACGGCCATAGTTCAAGCCATTTGATTAAGGAATCGTAAATTTGCTCGCATGTTTCGTCAGTGCATGCACCTTTATCCGCACTAAACAATTGGTCGCCCAGTTCTTGCAAAAAAGCATGGGGAGATTCGCTCCCTATGAAATCTGAAAAGGCTGTAGCTTCCTTTCTGTGCCATATTAGCTTGCGACAAAATAGATATCCAACGCCAAAGGCCGTATCCGACAAAAGAGCGTCATCGCTTATATCATCGTTTTCAACGACATTCTTGACATTCATTTCTCGAGATAAAGGTAGCGCCTTGAAGTTTATGTTGCTAAAAAAAGTCGCGGACTTACGCTTGCACGTTGCTTCTGACTGAAAGATGATAAGGCAAAATGGAATTGGCCGACTCTTGATGTCATCAGGAAGGGGACCTTCGGCTGCTTCAAGACGATGATTGCCGTCTATACGATAAATCCGCCTCTGAACATCTAATCCATAAAATGAACCGGTGTTGTAGATCACAACACGACCATCTGGTTCCATGAATTTTTTAGAATAAACGGAGGCTTTAACCGCACTGCCGATTGAGTGCCGACTTCCTCCTTTTTCAAGCGCCTCATTGAATAACCACTCCTGCTCTTCCTGAGTTGCACCAAGCTCCTCCAGTGAAACCCCTAAGATAATTTCGGGGAAAAAGAGGTCCTCAATTTTATTCTCAAAAAACTCACGTATGTCATTTACATGGGGATCGTCAGTCTTTCTTTGATAGTTCTTTTCATCTGATACGGAACATTTCGCCAACTCGCCCATTGGCGCGAAGCCGCGTAAACACAAGAATGAACCAAACGATTTCTCCAAGACACCTCGCAACACCATCTTAGACCTCCTTTTGACATTAAGCGTTACTGTCACCGCCCACCAATTCTTCTTCGATGCGTTTCTTAGCCACCGCAAGATAATCAATAGCACGGGATTTCAGGCATTTTGCATTCGCCTTGATTTCATCCGCCAGTCTAACTATCCTCTGTTGAATATCCTTAGGGGGAACGGGGATCGGCAATGAAAGTATGTCGCCCAACTGAACGCGGGGCGATGAATTGCCTGTCATCAGAATGCTCATGGTCTCAGCCACTACCCGCATCCGCAAGAAAACTGTTAAGTAGTCTGCGGTTATTCCAACCGCTTCAAAGGGGATGAATTCAATTGATGCGGCGCCATCGAATTCTGTCAACCAGACCTTATTCAAGTAGGGGCGCAACTTGGGAAACAAGATCTGGCCCTTAGCAAACAAAACAGCCGAAGAGCAGGACTTCTTGTCAGCAGTTGCGATGTAGGAACCATATTCCCCACTAATGTTTTCCAGTCCAATATATGTCTGATCTGAGACATCAACTGTTTGCTCTCGGCGCACTTCTACAAGCGACGAAAGATCCTCTGCCGCAAACTTGCCAGACCGCACATTACGATAAAAATCCATCCTAGCCGACTGGTATGCAATGGCATCTGCTCGTTCACCAACCATCTCGCGAAGGGGGGTCATAAATATTCGTGCCGGAAGCGAATTGTCGCGCGGCGGAAGTTTGGCGATTCCCAACTCGGTCATTACCATGTCATCAATCGATGCAAGCAAGGTTGCGGCCTGCTGTTCAGCGGCGCGTTTCGCCGCATACGCCGCATCAAGTTCCGCAACAAGTTTTCGTTGGACAGAGAGCGGAGGTAGTGGAATCTCAATGCCTGAATACTCCTGAGCATTGATATTGGGCTGTCCGGCGGCTCGCCGAACGACCGACACCCATTCATGGAAATAAGGCGTCTGAGCGAATGCAAAGACAAACTTCGGCAACACGTCCGGTCCGAAGCGGAAACGAATCATGTAGCCCGCGTAGATACAAGGATAGCCAACCACCGAACTGTCATGACAATAGCATTTGCCAACGGTATTCCCGCTTCGCGCAAATAGCACATCGCCGGTGTTGAGCAAATATCTTGGATCGACATTCTCAACAGTCGCCCCAAGGTCTGATGACAAGACGCCGTGCTCATCGATGTCGGTAATGCGCACATAGCGCACTTGCGAAGGATCTTCCCGCTCGACGCCTAGCTCTGCGGCTCCATATTCAGGACGAGCAGAGATCAACTTGCCAAGTTCAACGGCTGGATAGCGAAAACTCTTTTGCCGACGCCGAAACCAGACATAGTCGGGATCGTACCGATGCCCGACAAGTTCGCAGACCTTTCCTTGGAATATTAGGGCCATCAGCGAGTCTCCGCTTCCTGGCGGATAAACTCCGCGAGCCGCTTGCCAATTTCTTCCAACTCATTGACTTTTGTCGGCTTGCCCGCGGCATCAAAACCAACGTCCTCTGCTATGGCCATAAAGACATCCTCGTCGGGAAAGTCGGCTTTCAGTTTTCTGTCAAACAACTTGCTGAGTTCGCCGCGCAAGGCAGCCGTCGCTTTTTCGGCTCGGGCAGCGATCTTGTCGGCTTCCTGCTTGTAGGCAGTATTCTTTTTACGCTCATTGGGCGAAAGCGCAACGAATTCCCTACGGGCATCAAGGTTTTTATGTTCGGTCTTGCGGACCGACTCAATCTCAGCAAGTCGCTCAGTCAGACGACCTTTCTCGGCTACGTTCAACCGCAACGATGTTTTGGTCTCAAGCAAGTGCGTCGTCTGGGCGTGCGTTCGTTTGCGAAGGAAGAGAATGGAACTCTTCTCACCTGCACCCGTACTCTTGAATGTAGTTTGCGGCAATGACACAACGGCGAGAATACGGAACTTCTCCACAATCCAGTCACGCACATACTGCATAGAAGCATTCGTCAATATACCGTCCGGAAGGACAATAGCAAGATATCCACCCTCAGACAGAAAATGCCAACACTGCTCAATGAACAGGACTTCAGACGGGACTCCAGGGCGTCGCGACGCCTTGGATTTCGGATTGAGCCAGTCCACTCCACGCTCGGAGAGCCCGTACAACTTAGTGTAGGCGTGTTCTGTCTGGCGAATCAGCGACCCAAACGGTGGATTGGTGATGATGCAATCAAAGCTCTCATCACGGAAATCGTGATTGCATGTTAGGTCGGCAATCTCGTGAATCGGCCTAAGTCCGTCGGCTACGACAACGTTGGTGTGACCGTCGTCGTGAATGATCATGTTCATCTTCGCAGTGCGAGCAATCTTGTCGTTGATCTCTATGCCGAAAAGTCGTTTCGACGCAAACTCATGCCAGGCATTATAGGCACCGCGAGTGTTTGCGCCATAGTAGTCATTGGCCGCATGACGTACTTTGTCAAGAGCATGGAGAAGAAATCCCCCAGAACCGCAAGAGGTGTCGAGGACTCGCCAGTCCGATTGGATTGGCAACGCCCCTATAATGAACTTTACGACGACCCGAGGCGTAAAGAACTGTCCGAAGTTTCCACGAAAGTAGGATGTGATGAAATCTTCAAAGGCCTTGCCTTTGGCATCGAGATTCGTTTCGGAGAGATTCACATCCTCCAAATACGAGACGACCGTGCGGACTTTGCCGGGCGAAAGACGGATATCATCTTTAAAGATTTCTGGTGCCTGTTTCCGCCCCTCCTCATAGAGCTTCTTCAGCCGATTCAACAGCGCAACGTTGGTGGCGTCAACCGTATCCTCTACAATGATCTGGAATTCGTACGGCGCGCCATCGGCGCGTACTTTGCGTTCATCCCATATCTTACAGAAAACAAGCTTGTCGAATTCGTCGAATGCGTCCGACGGGTTCATCTCGCCTCCACCCCACAATGCCTGATACGCTTGTGCAAAACGGCGCGTCAGCTCGTTCTCTGTCACAACTTTCAACGCAAAGGTCTTTTGCCCATTCTTTGTCAGCCCACCATTCACGCCATAGCGATACGGTGAAAGTCCCTTCGCACCGAAACAGGGTATGTCCGAAACTAGACGTCGCGACTTTGGCTTGTCCGACGGAACTTCATAGTACTCATTCTTGATACCGGATGTCGTCCAAACATACTTCGCTCCTTCGGCTAACGCATAGCTGAATGCCTGATCTACCGCCTGTCGAAAAGCAGCCTCACTAATCGTTTCGTTTTTGCATTCAACGATTATAAGCGGTTTCTCTGGGGTCGCGTCCTCAAAAACCTCAAGATCGGCTTCGCGGACATACGCACCAATCGGTATCTTCTGGAAAAGTCGGATACGTTCTGGTGGATAGCCATACTGCATCACTAAAGATAGGTAAGCAAGAGCCTCTATCTTCGCCTCCGGCTTTGAGTAGTCGCGTGAAATATCGTGGTGAATATATTTGATCCGCTTCTCGTCTGATGACAACTTAATCAGACCTTTCTCTTCGCCTTTCTCAATCCAGTTAACTGGCTCAAGCTTATTCATGGTTGCCTTCATCGGTTAGTCGTCTTGCGTCATAATGTCCCTCACCGGAAATCTTGGCAGCCGTCGCACATCAACTGCAAGCCACATTTCGGGTCCGAGAACTGGCAATAGATTTTCGTCGAGTAGAACAAGTCCAATGCACGATCCTCGCTTATGGGCAACTCCACCGCGAGAACCATGATGATCCTCGCACGCTTCCTCGAAAAAACCGCATCACGCATCGGGCAAGTCCTCGTCAGTTCCTCTTGTATTCTCTTCGTTCAAACTTTTAGACTTGAGGTTAATATTGTACCACATTTCCTAGCGGACTGTCGGATTTTGCGAAAGGAAAATGTTGTGGCTGGGTGATTGCCCCAGCTTTCGCTTTCACTGGGGGTATCCACCCCGCCACAACACGAATCTTAGTGAGGTCAGCCGAACCGACAGCCGAAATCAGGCATTTAGCTCTCGTCCATGGTGAAATCGACATCCTTCCTGCGTGAAGAAAACTGGCTTATCGGTGCCATCAGCCGTCAAGCGCTCACCTCCGATCATAGTGGCTTCCGTGCCTCCTTATGCGCACAGCAAACTGATTTGCCACTCGGTCATCGACGAACTCAATGTCAGGATAGAGTTTCAATGAGCGCCTTATCCCGCTGCCATAGCCGCTGAATTGAAGAAGTCGGGTGGCATACGAGACGAGCACGCTGTTTCGCTTGCAGGAATTGCCCATGAGGATGTTCTCGACAGTCAGGGAATTGGGCAAGTGACCGGGACTGATGATTTCAACGCGGTCATCGAAGATGAAGACCTTAATCGAATCAGGCACAAAGAAGTCACGATGGACTAGGGCGTTTGTTATCATCTCCTCAAAGACAGCCTTGGGTATTTCCGACTCTCCTGCGGAATTGAAGGACGCTTCACGCTGAAGACGGTCAACATTGCCGACGCAGAAAGACAGCACATCTTGATAGACATCTGACAACTTGCCGGAAAACTCTTGCTTGGTAATGTAGGAATCGCCAAAGACATCCGTTCCGGGAAAACGAGCGGCATTCACGGTCGCCCTTGAAAACTTATAGCGGATATTTCTTCGGCCAAACAGGACAATCCCGGCAACGGTAAGGCAATTGTCCCTCATCAGGTTCATGTTTGCCAGCAGTCGATCTATTGGGACTGTCTGCGCCTCGTATGACATGCCCGTCAATTGCTCGAAAACTTCCTTAAAGTAATCCAAATCGAAATCATCGATGGAAGTGTTCGGAACTGGCATTTCATCGCCGTGCAGCGCCCCAGTTTCCTGAAACATCCTCAAGAGTTCTTCCTTTGCCGTCACGCGGCGCTTATCCGATCCAGACTTGACCCAAATGCTGCCATTCCTCGTAAAATACGGCTTTGATATTCCCCGCGGCACCGTCACACACATGACAACGCCATCCCCTATCTGAACGTTCTCAACAACTGGGTCGAATGCCGGCTTGACATTGTTCGTGGCGACATTGGAAATCAACTGGTTCGTCTTTGCGACAGCCTCAGAGTCAAGTGGGCTGAAGTCTCCGGTTTTGTCTTCGATACCGATGTATATCGTCCCCCCATCGGAGTTCAAGAACGCCACCATCTCGGCTGCCAGCGAATCGGCGTCCGTGACGATTCGCTTAAACTGGTGACGGGAATCCTCGCCCGCCAACGCAACGGACATTACTTCGCTTCTTTCCATAGTCTGTAAATCTCCTTTCGCCTGCCGAAAGCCTCGTTGCCGCCTTCCATGATGCCCACGATGTTATCCTGCTGCTCCTTGACATCCAGAGCGCCGCAACGGACATCCATTGCTCCCATTTCATCACTCTTGCAAACGATTATCTGCTCGGCATCGCCGAGAACGGGGATGTTCGCATTATGTGTGGCGAAAACAAACTGGACATGGGGCTTGAGCTTCACGACAAGCTTTATGACATCCTCATATATCGTCTGGCTGTCGAGATCGTCCTCCGGCTGGTCTATGATGACGACGTCGTTTTCCTTCAGTCCCATGACGAACATGATCAAGGCGGCCGCCCGCTGTCCAAGAGAATGGGAGGAAAGGGCCTTGCCGCGCAAGGTGATTGTCGCCTTGTTCGGAGTCTGCCACAACAACAGATCAAGCAACTGCGACTCCATCATGTTCAAAAAGACATCGCACTTCTCGCCAATGACATCGCGCAACTCGCCACGGGCAAGGTAGATCTGAATGAAGTCAGGGTAACTCCCGACAATTTTGTCGTAAACCACGCCCTTTATGCCACTTCCCCGGAAAGCATCGGCAATTCTGGTCTTGAACCCCGACTTGTCTCCGCGGAATTCATACTCGATTTTGAGAAGAGGACTCTCCTTACAAATCGCGTCGATTTCCTTCTTCGCAAGCGCATATTCATCCCTATATAGTTCGGTCAGTTCTGCGAGTTGCTTCCGGAGTTCCTCCTGCTTCCGTCCCAAGCCCTCCTTTTTCCGGCTCAGTTCCAGAAGGGTCTGCTTTTCAAGTTCCAGCTTTTTTTGAAGTCGCACGTAGTCATCAGGACGCACGTTGGCGTACCCACTCTCCGCAAGTTTAGACGCAAGTTCTCGTTCAATCGCAGCAAAAGACTCCTTTTTGGAATCAACAATCGCTTCATGATCTGTTATGAACTTACGCATGGTGGAACAGGCGTTAGTCAAAGCTTCAACATCGCTATTAATCCCCGAAATGATGGCCAGCACCTTGTCATACGCTGTTCGGTAGTCGACCCAGAAATCCAGATTCCCCTTTGGGGCGTAACGAACAATCTCCTGAAGTTCATCCAGATACCGGGCAAGAACATCCTTCATATCCTTTGCAAACGACGAAACCGTGCGATCTGCCGCCTCTAGCCGAACGTGGTCTTGCGTCAACCCCGCCTTCTCCTTGAGCTTCTCCTCGACGCCGTGCGTCTTGTATATCGCCAATTGCGTTTCAAGCGTTTTGACCATTGATTCTGTCTCGCCGATTTTGTCGTCAAGGGAGATGGGCGCCAATGCCGGGGACCAGAAAGCTCGTATCTGCGTCTTCTTGTCTTCAATCGTGCGCCTGATTTCAGATAGTCTACTCCCGATTAATCGCTCCACAAGGTCGTTTTCCGACGTGTCTTCCCGTGCAGACAGTTCCTTTTGTCCAAAACAAAGTGGCTTTCGGACAACGACCTCGCCTATCGAAATGCCAGTTGGCTGCCGCTCTCCATTTCTGTACACTTCGGGGCGATTGCCGAAAATTCGGGACACGACAAAGGATTGCCCGTAGGAATCAATGGCCTCGACTTCGACTTTCCCGCCACTTTCAAGGGTGTGCGCCACAAGTCCGTTCTTGTATTTTTCGTCAACAACCGAACCGCCAGTTGGTATCTGAAGGGCGAAACGGATGCTTTCAATGATGGACGATTTCCCACTTCCGCGAACTCCAATGATTGAGTTCAGTTCCGGGGAAAAATCGATTTTACGCCCATCCAGCACTCCACCGTAAAAAGAAATGGACTTGATCCAAGAATGATTCACATCTTCTATTGCAGCACTTACCCGCAAATCGCGCGACTCAAGCGCAAAACGAACGGCGTCAAAGGAAAAGTCCCCGACCTTGATATAGCACGAACGCCCTTTCCCGATCTCTTCAAGCGATTTGGGGTCGGATCCTTCCACGTCTACAGGGTAGCGGTCGCCCAACTTGGCAAGCACTTTCGCCCGGTCTGGACGCCCCGATTCAGCTTTGTCAAATGTCCTGACTTTTTGGAAGCCAAGCGTTCTTTCCAAAACAGGTGTCCAATCTGAATTCAGCATGTCATCCAAACGTGTAAACATTTCCGTCCATAGCCCGTTGGACGCTTCAACATGCGCGAATACCAGAAAATAGGGAAGACCGTATTTGTCAAGGGCCTTTACCGTGTCAATCAAACCAAACCCGCTTCTGGCGTTGCCCAGCTGATATTCCGCCTTGTCACGACCAGGAAATTGGGAGTCGATGAAACGGTTGATGCGATCATCGCCTCTATCAAGCCAAGATGTGTCAAAAACAATAAGCGTATGTACGCCTGCCGCGCCCTCCCCCACAGACAATTCCACACCGGGAAGAAGTAGGATTTCCCGCTTCGACGCCTTTGACGACAAGTGCTTGAATTCCTCAAAATCAAACTTGTTGTGGTTGGTTATGACACCGACATGTATGTCTTGATCCGCCAATTTCGCGATGTAGGCATCAACAAAACGAGACTTGTCGTCTGCATACGCAAACTCTTTGTCAGCCATCGTATGCAGATGAAAATCAGCCCGGACGAAACGAGCGCCGTTCTGGAAAAAAACAGGCGTCTGATTGTTCTTCTCATTCATCGATCACACCTCACGATACTGCGACATGTCCATCCATCCTATGATTATCTGCAATAGATTTGTGAACAGGCGTTGACGTTCGAAAGTGCCGCCAAGAAACTCAAAGCCGCTATTGTGACAAGTATGCCCTTGTTTTGATTATTGGGACTGTCAATGGCATCGCCAAGCCGACAGGCAGACTCGATATAGTCGCGAACCGCAACAACGCGTTCCGGCTGCGCTTCCGCCCCGACAACCGCGCAAACGCCATTTATCAACAGATGTCTATCCTCCTCATTCATAGCATTAATATTATACACTATTCTGAAAATTCGCGGACTCTGCGAAAGGAATGGTGAGAGATGGTGACTTGGCGGGGTAAATGCGCTGCATTTCCCCATCATGCAATACTGCTTCGGACAGTCCGCGCCGAAACGCGATCCGACTATCTGGATGACTTTCCAGCCTCATTATGCATCGCGGCCATTCTCTGGGCAATGGAGTGGTTTATGAGCAACGCCACTATGCCTTGCACATTAATGAATGACACCAACTGCGAAAAAGCGACAAACCCATATTTCTCCAACAGCTTTCCAAGCAGCTCGTCGACAAAGCCAGAGCTACAGTTCTCCATGCCGCAGAAATCTATAACGACCCTACGCCCATCTGCTTCGATTAGATTCTCCACTAGTGTCCGCATCTCACGTCCAGCAGATCTGGAACCGCAGTTGTTTACAACCTCTGAAATTTTCACAACGACGCGGCCATCCGACGACTCCCGGTTCTCCGCCCAAAAGTCCGTCAATCCAGCCGCCTCAGGGAAAACATCCGCAAATGACAACTCGCCATCGCATTTCATCTGGAAATCAATGGTTG
>JAEEGL017013078.1_pt1 | contig 13054 bp, 8 predicted proteins | sample 9134231 | NCBI WGS metagenome assembly JAEEGL01 (sample SAMN16246548, study PRJNA631951) | gut metagenome | biome: gut microbiome; feature: rumen; material: fiber-attached | host: Bos | place: Iran: Karaj | collected 2018-10 | reverse complement strand
TGTCTTCGTCTGGCAAGCCGTTGAAATGTGATAGTAGTTCGTCTATGGTCATGATGGCAGGAGTGGTTTATGAGGGTATTGGCATGCGCATACTATACGCCATCTTTCCTAAAAATCAACCGATTGATAGAACATAGCCATAATCATTATACCTAAAGAAGAATTGATCATACTTTCCGCCAGTCATTGCATCCGCTCTTGACACCAATTTCAATCCTTTATCTTGACATTTTTGTAAGGTTTTGTCTTGCCATTCTTGTAAGGTTTTCGTAATAAGATATTTTCTTGCTTCCCAAAAACTATCCCGAATTTGTTTTGCGCTATTAAAACTAGTTGCCGTTGCAGTAATCAGCGGAATGATTTTCCCATTCAATTCATTTGTTTCCATAAACCATTTCTCCCAAAATTCTTGATATTGAAAAAGTGCAAAATGATAGTGCAAATCAAATTGTGTAAAAGCTAAACATTCTTTAAGCCAAAGGATTATCTCTTCTCTATAAGACCAGCGTATATATTTATTCTCAGGGCACCCTTCAATTGACGGACTGCCATCTAGTGTCAAGTATATAAGGTATTTATGTTCTGCTTGTTGATTATCAAGCCATTTAGAATATGCTAGCAACTGCTGGTCATGATCATCAGTGTATATTTTATTCTCAATAATGGTCAAGAAGCTATTTCCAATCTTTATTAGTATGTCCAATCTGCGTTCTTCTCCATCGATTATGACGTTTCTTTCTGTTTGGATTAAAGCTATTTTTAGTTCTTGTTCTGATAAATGAATATCTGAAAATATATGTATAAAGTTTTGAAGAGGTTTTCTGCTCCCATGCCACCTTAACAAGCCAGCAAGAATGGCTGAGTGTTTTGTCTCATAGTGTTTAATACCGCATAAGTCATATATATTAAATGATTGTGGAGTTCTACTTTGAACCTCTAATTCAATAGCAACATTGTTGATAAGTTTCTCGAGATACTCTATCATATTTATATTAGTTTCTTGCCTATGATTATTCATTTCGTTGCGATGCTTTCCCCATACTACAATTAGATTTAACCCTAATATAATTAATCGTGGAAACATAATCAAACCTGACATGCAGATTTTCTGTCGCAAGTGACGATGAACCGTAATCCATCCTCAGCGACCGATGGCAATTGAAGCGCCATGCCGTTCCGCATACGCTTCAAGGCACGGCGCAGCGGAGACTTTAATGCCGCTCGACTTCCATCCATCAATGCTAGTGTCAATTTGAGAATGATAATCCATGCCGTGTAAAGCAAATGCGGAACGGCAATTTCGTCATTCCGCCATCACACCAGTCTCCGCAATGGTCTTGACGGCATAAACATCGGATGATGAGTGCCGTAGGTGCGTCGGGTAAGCCGTGGGTGAGCGAGCGCAGCCGCAAGCGGCAAGCGTAACCCACGGCAATTACGCATTTATGACCATCTAGCCCCATGGGGGCGGCAGAATGCCGATTGTTTCTGCCGCCCTTACAGGGCTTGCCAAAACGGGTGGGACGTGGAACGTGGGTTTCGCTTGCCGCTGACACGGCTGCGCTCACCCATGCCTTATACCTTTCGCGGCTGCGCCGCTTAACTGTCGGTGCTTATGCCAACACGACCATTGCCGACATTGTCATAATTGGAGGCAAAGAACTGCCAGCCGCAGTGACATTCTTTTCAATTACCCCCCTCAAGGGAAACATAGCGAATGTATAATAGTGCGTTTTTTACGACGGTCCCGTATAATATGCTGCGTTTTTTACGGAATCGCCGTAAAAAACGCAGAGAGGAACTGCAAAACTGTTTGGCTAGGAGACGCTCCGCGCCGCCCTGCAAAAGTTCATCCGACGCTTCTTCAGCCTGCAGTTCAAACGCAGTTGCATGCCCGACGGTCCCAAAGTCGGCAGCATCGCTCTCTCCCCACGCGCCGATTGGCGTATGCCCTCCGACACCACCGCATGGACAATTCCACACATTGAATAACGCCACCGTCATCATTTCTGGCAGCCTTCCGCCTCGCCCACGGTCATCTCCTTTCGCTGTGCTTTTGGCGTCAGCCCGAAGGAGCAAACACTGGCAACTGTGCCCAACAATTCTTTGCTTCCAATTTCGACGATGTTAACAATCACCGTATTGGCATGAGCATCAAATAATTAGCGCCTTAGGCTCGGAGGATATCAACCCAAACATAAACATCAAGCAACATCGGGGGCAGCAGAGGAATATGGCATTCTGTCGCCCCTGAAAACAAGGTGACAACTAAAACTCCTATTTGATGAACCCTTTGTGTTTCAGTAATTCATACATCCATTTTACTAATAATTCAGCTAGATCAGGTTTCCAGTTTTCGTCTTTACCACCACAAACTTTGCACATAAAAAGCAGTTTTATACTTTCCAAACGTTTATTCTCTTGCAAAAGTTTTATAATCCTGTCATATTTAGCTGCCACAGAATAATTGCCATATTCGGAATTACGGCCAGCAGAAATCAGAGCCAAATTACCAAAACTATCTTTTGGTATAATACAATTGTATTTCTTATCAATTTCTGAATATTGTGTATTCCATAATAAAATATTACATGAGTTTGCATCAGTCTGCGGATGGAAATGCTCAACAGAGTAGTTATTCCTACTGAAAATATAATTCTCAATAGCATCCTTTTCTACCTCGTTCAAATTTATCGGAGGCAATTCAATTGGCGCCTCAAGAGAAGAAAAATATGAATTTGGATAACATACATATTCCCAAAGGCAATATTCGAGACGAGTAAATACTTGGAGAAGATTCTGACCATAGACCCAATTTCTAATGTCACTCAATTTGCAATTATCTTTATCCCATTCTTGCAAAGTTTGCAAATCAAGTGTTTTTTCTCCATAATTACATCTTCTATAAACATCCAAGATCCATTCTTGAGCATCATAACCACTGACAAAAAGCATTGCCTGATATTGTATAAACTTACGTCTGTCGTCAAATTTGTCTTCATAGTCATTGTTTTCATCTTTGCCAAGTGAATATGGCGAATTTGAGTTATCCTGCTCCTCCCTTATGTGTATTATATTAGCATCAATCCAGTTAGAATAATGCTCAAGACGCTTAATAAACTCTTCTTTTCCTTCAAGAGGCAATTTCTGTTCAAATATCTCCAGCAAATGTCTCTCATCTATTGGAATACTATAATCATTCAATAGCAGACGTAATGTATGTAGAATTAATAATTCTGGCTTTATAATGCGATGTTTTATTTTGGGTATACTTGTTGCTTTCGTAGCAATATCTTGCCACTTCTTTTGTTGTTCCAAATTATTTAGACTCAAAACATCAGCTAAAGTAACTTCATTTCCCAAATCCCCAACTTCTTCATCATCAATGATATCCACGTAAATGCAATCGTTCCATCTTTTTGCATATTGAGCAAAACGCCCCTTCAATTGCTCTAAAGGAGTAAGTTGAAGTCCCGTAGAATTCATCTTCTCAAAATAGAGATTCAAGTCTATTGGCCCATATTCTTTTGGAAGATAATTTATAAGAAAGGCAGCTTTATTGTAAATAAACTTTGATAGTCCACTGATATCCTTCTCCTTTATAAATACCTCAAAGCATTCATGGAAAATCTTAAAATTTGGATTATTTTTGAAAGTCCAATTTTGAAGAAAATTCCATATATCATCCTCATCTTCTTGGCGTCCGACATAATGAACCCTTAATTTGTCATCATTTTTCACAAAACTGTTCCAATTGGCATCATTATTCAGTCGAATCATTTCACAACCGTACAATGTCAAAAATGTCAAACGCTGTTGTCCATCAACAACCTCTAATGTCCCATCTTTTTGTTCACGAACTGTTATGACACCGATATAGTAAGGATTATCAATATTGTTAGTGTAAGCGCTATTCAAATCTTCAAGCAATTTGTTAATCTCATTCTTTCCCCATACAAATAATCTCTGATAAATGGGTATCTGAAATTTGATGTTTTGGGAACGTATGCTTTCCGCTACATCTGGTTCTCTGATATCAGAACTATTCATCATTGTCACCTCCTATTTTATAATTCAGATATTGGCATTCCATTGAACTTTACTGACATAATTTTTTCAAGTTCATTTCCAAAGTGTTTTAGCGATAACCAATAATTCATAGCAGTCCCGCCCTTGTTATAAATGGAATATCGGTTTTTTGCATCTAGCATCTTACCGAGAAACTCGCTCTCATGTGTAACACAGTCAATCAATTGCACTATTGTCTGGAATTCACTTCCTTGCAGATAACTTCTACGAACTTGAGGTTCGTTACGCAGAATCGAAACTCTATATGCAATGCAATAAGTGGCATCATTCAAATATATATCTCCGAATTTGCAAAAGAACATGAAAGCCAATGCCCTTATCCCATCATATAGAACGCCATTACTGTGCCAAGATAGGTGATTTTTCAAAAGGCTACAAACCCGTGTTTCGCAAAATGCCTCGTATTTCCTTCTATAAATATCCACATAGTTGAAGAATTCAAGTCCACCAGACAATATGGAATCAAAGCGTAACTCTTTGTATGAAGTACAAAGATTAAGTACTGGCGTAAAATCCATACTAAAATGCCTAAAAAGCTCTCTTGAGATTGAGTTGTCGGCCTCGTAAGAAAAAACTGATTTGTTACGCCAATTTCGGAGACGAAACATCATATGATGCAAAACTTCCGACTTTAAATCTATGTCTTTTAGTTTTTCGTTAGTTGATTTATCTATGGAATACCACCGTTTAGCCATTATTGCAGAAAGACCATCGCCTTCAATGAATCTTAAGTGATGACTTTTCAATAAGTCATAATCTGACAACCTCTTTCCTAATGAATTCAGATGATTAAAAAACAGGTAAGGCAAATCAGTGCCTTGTGTTGACTGTTCATCAATACATACAATACTTACTTGTATTCTTGATATGTCAATAAGAATATTTTCATTATTAATAACTGCAATTGGCCTCTTTTGTTGCAGCCAATCTTTTATTACCTGTTGTGCTCTAAGCAAATGCCAAACCGAAGTTTGCCTTTTATTATTTGCTCCAACCCCAATATTAATCAATTCATTTCCTTGACACTTGGCAAGAATCGCCAACGTTAAAAGCCTTTGTTGTCCGTCAATGACATCATAAACAATTTGATTTTGATCTCGTTTCTTGGATAACACCATAGTTCCAACTTGATAGCAACCTTCTTTATGTTGAATTTGCCATTTCTTAATGTCTTCAAGGAAACCTATGATGTTATCATGCTTCCAGCAGTACCCACGCTGATAATCTGGAATTCGGAAATGAGAATCAGACAAAAGGCTATCAATATCCTTAGCAGTGATTGTTACTTTCCCTTCCTGATTCTGATGTTGTTCAAAATTGCCAACGGAATTAATAATGACGCAGTTGGATTTAATGATATTAGCAATTTTATTCTGTATCACGTCTAAGTCGTGTTTTAGATCATCTACACAAGTAATAGGATTACGGCCACCTATTATGAATGCTGAGTAATAGGTTCTGTTCCAAAAGAAACGATGTACTATCCTATTTTCAAGTATCTTAGCTACCTCTTGCTTCAATTTTTCCCTTTGATTTGCATAGGTGTCAATTACAAATGTGAGCATCCAACAATCGTTGGGATAATATTCAATTTGGTAATAAACTTGTTCATTTACCCTTAAATTGTCGGCGCAACATCTGACCAATGTTGGGTTCCCTTCCATTATGTTTCTAGAACCATTAAAACTCTCAATAAATGCCTTTTTTACACTCTCAAAAACAGAAGTCGATTTATCTTCGTCCAACATTTGTTATTACCTACAATAATTACCAATTAGCTTTTCTTTTTTTGTAATTAGTATTGTCTCAGTGCACAAAAATAGCACTGCGACATCTACATCTCTGGTCCATCGAAGGTACTTGCAAACCACGGAAAAACCAAAGCGTCCCGTGCCCAAGGGGGGCATAGCGATGCCTGTGGTTGCCGTATTTTCCTGAAAAAGTTCCAAGTTTTTCGATGGACGGCAATTATGTATGTCATGGCCTGTTACGGCCCAGTCTGAAAACGGTTAATTGTTGGGCACCTCCTCCCTGTTTGGTTGAAATCAAGAGAGTCAACCGTTAATCTAATGCCCTTCAAATCGTTTTCAAACGATGACATGCACTTTTCCTGTCGCAAGTTTCCGATGAACCAGAGACGGTTTTGACAAAGCAATTCCCATGCCAAGGGATATTCCGCCTTGATGGTTACATTCCAATCGGATAGGAATGATTATTATTTGAATGCGGTGGTCATAATCTGACCACTATCTTTGTGGTGTCAGAGGCATCATGGCTTATTCTTGCAAATGCGCCAATTGGCACGCAATCTGCATCGTCAAGTTTCATGGGCGCGAGACATGAGACGAGAGACGCGAGGGGAGGGCGCGAGACATGAGACGGGAGACGTGAGACGCGGCGTAGGGGCGCTAGACGAGAAACGAGAGACGGGAGACGCGGGAGGCGCGAGACGAGAGACGGGAGACGGGAGACGCGGGAGGCGCGAGACGCGGGGGAGGGGCGCGAGACATGAGACAGAAGACATTATGGCATTTCACGTCTCACGTCTCACGTCTCATGTCAGGAATGAAACACAAGGAGGCGACATGAACCAATTCATCACAAACAGGGAAATATATGACAAGGTGATTTGCGGACTTGTCCCGCAGGCGCGGAAGCGGCTCTGGATTGCCACTGCGGACATAAAGGACATGTATGTAGCCGTGTCTGGCGGCGATATGATTCCGTTTCTCGGTCTGCTAGACAGGCTGCTGGCACGGGGCGTCGATATACGCCTCATCCATGCCAAGGAGCCTGGTCCGAATTTCCGCGAGGACTTCGACCGCTATCCGCGGCTTTGGAAGCAGATGGAGCGCGTGTTGTGTCCGCGAGTCCACTTCAAGTGCATCATCGCGGACGGCGCAAAGGCCTACTTCGGCAGCGCGAACCTGACGGGCGCGGGACTCGGCGCGAAGGCCGACAGCCGCCGCAACTTCGAGAACGGCCTGCTCACCGACGAGCCGTCAATTGTCGAGCCGCTCTGCGAGCAGTTCGATTCCGTCTGGCGGGGAGCGTGCTGCGTCAAATGCGGACGGAAGAAGTTCTGCGGAGATGGCCCCGTCACCGCGTGAAAAGCATTCTACTCCAGATATTTTCTCACGGTGTTGCGTGAGATTCCGAGGGCTTCAGCGGCTCTGGAGATATTGTGGGAGAACTTTTCGCAGACACGCTTAACGTGAAGTCTCGTGGCTTCCTCAAGGTTGTCTGGAATTGCCATGGAGTCCTGCGGGAGCAGGGCGGCGTTAAGCTCCTTATGTTCTCGGATGAGTTGTGTGTAGTCTTCGATGCCGAGGACGTAGGCGCGTTCCAGAAGATTGTTCAATTCGCGAACATTGCCTGGAAAATCGTAGGATTGCAGGGCCTCAACTTGTGCAGGGGTTAGCCAGCTCCCCATGTTGTTGCGCTCGCGATAGGCGTAGGCAATGAACGGAATATCATCCTTATGCTCACGCAACGGCGGGACGCGAAGTTGTACGACGCACAGACGATGGTAGAGGTCGAAACGGAACTTGCCGTCGCGCACCATTGAGGGCAGGTCGCGGTTGGTGGCGGCGATGACTCGCACATCCACTTCAACTTCGCGAGCGTTCCCGCCGAGGCGTTGGAAGCGTCCTTCCTCCAGAACGCGCAGAAGAATGCCCTGCGCATCAAGCGGAAGTTCACCGATTTCATCAAGGAAAAGTGTGCCGCCGTTGGCGGCCTCAAAGATGCCTTGCCGTGCTTCTTTCGCGTCTGTGAACGCTCCTTTCTCGTATCCAAGGAAACGACTTTCCAGCAGATTGGGTGTCACGCTGGCGCAGTTGAACGCGATAAACGGCTCGCCCTCTTTTCCGCGAGCAGACTTGAAATGAATGTGCGTGGCAACCGTCTCCTTTCCTGTGCCGCTCTCGCCGAGAATCAAAACTCTGGTGTGTTCGTGCGGTGCGATGAGGTTGATTTGCTCCTGTAGTTTTACAATGGCTGCGCTTTTCCCGACAAGTTCACGATGGCCATAGCGTCGGTAGTGCTCGATCATGCGCCGTTCGCTCTCCGACCATCTGTCTTCGGCGTCCTCTGCCGCAATATGGCGGATGACGCGCGGGTAGGCCTGTTCATCCTGATAGTTGCGGTAGCAGTATTCTGCCGCCTTTATGAATTCAATGTACGTTTTTCCGATGGCTTGGTTCTCGTCGCAGTAGGCGGAAAGTTTCCCGCAATCCATCTTGAAGTATTCAGCGACGGCGAAATCGATTCCTCCTGACGTGTTGACATAGCTGTCCAGATTGGAGCGGACATCATCCCCAATCCATTCAGGGAAATCAATTGCGCTTATCCAGCGCACTATCACCTTCTTGGCCTTAAGGTGGGCAAGAGCCTTACCTAACCGCTCGGCGTCCCCTGTCAAAGAGACGCCCAGAATGGCAATTTCCGAATAGCCCGAGACTTCCTCCATGAATTCGGGCAGCCTGCGTCTGCTCATTCCAAGAATATCAGCTGTCCCGTAGTGGCGTAGGGCAAGTGCCGCCGCTACTGCGTAGTCGAAGTATTTCCATCCAGTCAGAATCAAGGTCTTTGTCATTGTGTTTCTCCTGTTGAAAAGTGTTTAATGCATCCATCGGGAATGCCTATCTGTGCGACAATGCTTGCGCAGGCAGAGGCGTCCTCCAAAGCGTCGTGGTGCTGAAAAATAATGCCGAAATGCTCCGCCATGACATCAAGAGCGTGTGAGGGCATTTCGGGGAAGAGCATTCGGCTGATGTTCAGGCTGTCCGCATAGTCAAACTCCACGGGCGGCGCATTGTAAAGGGACAACACGCATCGCAGATGCTTCAAATCAAAACGCGCGTTGTGTATGACAACGCAGTCGGCGGAAAGCAGCATCCGTTGAAGCTCTGGCCAGATGCAGTCGAATTCGGCGCAGTTGCAGACATCCCAATAGGAAAGGCCGTGAATGTCCGTGAAGTCTGGTCGCATCCATCTGTAGCCCTTGTGTGGACAGATCAGCCATTCTTTGCGCTCGGTCACTTCGCCATCGTCAATGATGGCGCAGCCAGCCGCGCAGATGCTTCCCCATCTTCCATTAGCCGTCTCAAAATCAAGTCCCGCTAGTCTCATTGGTGTTCCTTTTGCTTTGTTCTGAAAGTGACATACACAAAGCAAACATCATGCCAATATTAAGTTTTTTATCAATTGGTGTATAATATATGACATTTTATTAGGATTATCAACATAATCGGTGTTATTTTTTTAGACAATAGTGTTATTTTTTGAGCAATTGTTATCTAAATAGACCAGACATTGCGACATCAGTGAACCTTCTGGTCTAAAAAGACCTCACACATTTGCTTGATTGAATTGTAATCTATTTTTAAGAACGTCTTTTATGGCCATTTAAAAACAAGAACATAACAGTCAGCCGGAAAACGAAATTGGTTGACCTAAGGTTCTGAAGCTTATTTCGCGTTAATCTAGCAGTAACCATCAGAGGAATAATCACAGAGGCATTTGCGGCATGGCGAATGGAAATATTGGTAAGATGCATTATTGTAATAGATTCATTAGAATCTAATTGTTACAAATCAATCATCTGCCTATGGAAAAGCAATCGAAAAATAACGAAAAATGGCTTGAGAACGAGGTTGCCGAGTTCAAGAAGCACTATGAGGACAGTCTCAAATACACACTTGGGCTTGGGGATGAGAACATAACCGAGCAGGACCATTACCACGCCATCGCGCTTGCCGTTAGGGACAAGATGATGGAGAGGTGGATTGAAACGCAGGGAAACTACAACAAGACAAACCCGCGCGAAGTCTATTACCTTTCACTGGAGTTCCTTATTGGCCGTCTGCTGTCCAGCAATGTCATCAATTTGGGCATGGATGATGTGCTCCGCAAGTTTTTGGAGAACTCAGAATTCAATTGGGAAAAGACTAGGGACTTCGAGAATGACGCAGGACTCGGCAACGGCGGCCTTGGACGACTTGCCGCATGCTTCTTGGATTCCATGGCGACGATGGATGTCCCGAACATGGGTTACGGGCTGAGATACGAGTACGGCATCTTCAAGCAGAAGATAGTGAACGGTGCGCAGGTCGAGGAGCCTGACAATTGGCTGAGCAACGGTTATCCATGGGAGTTTGAACGTCCTGAAAAGGCTGTGTTCGTGCAGTTTGGCGGTCATGTCGAGATGCTTGATGTGAATGGTCGTCAAGAGTGGCATTGGATTCCAGACTCCAGAGTGAAGGGAATTCCTTTCGATGTGCCAGTGGTTGGCTTTGGCGGCAAGACAGTCACCAATCTGAGGCTCTGGTCATCGTTCGCGGACAATGAGTTCAATCTTGCCAGTTTCAACAGCGGCTCGTATATCGAGGCGGTGACGGGCAAGGTCTGGGCTGAGAACATCACAAAGGTGCTGTATCCAAACGACAACGTTGACGAGGGCAAAGAGCTGCGTCTTCGCCAACAGTATTTCTTTGTGGCGTGCACGGTCAAGGATGTTCTTCGCAGGCATGCGGCCAGAGGCAACACCATACATGAACTGCCTGACAAGGCTTTCTTCCAACTGAACGACACACATCCGACGCTTGTCATCGCCGAACTCATGCGAGTGTTGTTGGACGAGGAGCATCTGGAGTGGGACGAAGCATGGAGAATAACCTCTGCGTGCGTCGGATACACGAACCACACGATATTGCCAGAGGCTTTAGAGAAATGGAACGTCAAGCTCTTCGGAAAGCTTCTGCCGCGCCATCTGCAGATAATCTATGAAATCAACGGACGTTTCCTGAAGGAGGTAGGTTACCGCCATCCAGGCGACCAGCAGAGGCTTCGCAGGATGAGCATCATAGAGGAAGCCGGACCGAGATATGTGCGCATGGCGCATTTGGCGCTCATTGGGGCGTCTCGTGTTAACGGTGTCGCTGAAATTCATTCCAACATTCTGAAGGAGGTCATATTCCGCGACTTCTATGAGATGTGGCCAGAGAAGTTCACGAATGTCACGAATGGCATCACACAGCGCCGTTGGCTGCTGCTTGCTAACCAGCCTCTTGCAAAGTTTATCACATCAAAGATAGGAAGCGGGTGGATCACGGACCTCTTTGAACTCAAGAAGCTTGAAAAGTTCGCGAACGACGATGCTTTCCTTGACGCGCTGCACGAAATCAAACAGGAGAACAAGCGGCGTTTGGCGGACTATATTTGGCAGGCACAGCATGTACGCGTCAATCCGAACTCTATCTTTGATGTGCAGATAAAGCGTCTGCATGAATACAAACGCCAGTTCCTGCTTGCGCTTTATATTATAATGATGTATAATCGCATCATTGAGAATCCTGATCTGGATATTTTCCCAAGGACATTCATATTCTCGGGCAAAGCTGCCCCTGGATACGACACTGCGAAGCTGCTCATTCGCCTTATCCACGCGATTGCGGATGCGGTGAACGGCAACCCGCTCGTCAACGGCAAACTCAACGTCGTTTTCATGCCTGACTACAGAGTTAGTCTTGCTCAGCAGATAATTCCAGCGGCTGATGTGAGCGAGCAGATTTCGCTGGCAGGCACAGAGGCTTCTGGTACAGGCAACATGAAACTTATGTTGAACGGTGCATTGACCATCGGGACAATGGACGGCGCGAACGTCGAGATTCACCGCGAAGTTGGTGATGACAACATCTTCATATTCGGCATGTCCGCCAACGAAGTGGCGGCGAAGAGGCCGACCTACAAGCCGAATGACATCTATGTCGATGACCAAGAGATAAGGCGCGTCGTGGATTCGCTGAGCAACGACACCTTCAGCATACTCCAACCTGGCGCGTTCCAGCCGTTGGCGGACAAGCTCATCAAGTATGGCGATCAGTACATGCAGCTGGCTGACTTCAGGAGCTACGCCGAGACGCAGGCGAAGATTGACAAGGAGTTCAGGGACACTCGCAAGTGGACACGGAAGTCTCTTGTGAACATCGCACGCTCAGGCAAGTTCTCTTCTGACAGGACCATCAAGGAGTATTGCAGCAAAATCTGGAATATATCCAAGTAGGCTTTGAGAAATGCCGATGTTCATTTATATTTTAGAGGTAATTGCAAAACAATAAATCAGAAAACATACAGGAGTTAAAGATGTCTCAGTTGTTGCTATTGGGAGACGAGGCATTCGCGCAAGGTGCGCTAGATGCTGGTCTTTCAGGCTGTTATGCCTATCCGGGAACGCCATCGACGGAGATAATGGAGTATATGCAGGGCTCTGCCCGTGCGGCGGAGCGTGGCGTCCACCGCGAGTGGTCGTCGAACGAGAAAGTCGCGATGGAAGAGGCGCTTGGCATGTCATACGCTGGCAAGCGCGCCATCGTCTGCATGAAGCATGTCGGAATGAATGTGGCGGCTGACAACTTTGTTAACGCGGCGGTGACAGGCACACGTGGCGGATTGATAGTCGCGGCGGCGGACGACCCGTCGATGCACAGTTCGCAGAACGAGCAGGATTCACGGTTCTACGCGCAGTTTGCGATGGTTCCATGCATTGAGCCGTCGAACCAGCAGGAAGCATACGACATGGCTGCATACGCTTTTGCACTCTCCGAAAAGTTCGAGACGCCCCTTCTGATGCGTCTTACGACGCGTCTCTCGCACTCCCGCGCGAACGTGGCGGTCGGTGCAGAGAAGCTTGCCGACCAAGTTCCGATAAAAGAGGGCGACAGGCGGTTCGTCCTTCTTCCCGCTATTGCGCAGAAGAACTACGCGCATCTGATAGGGAAGCAGGCGTGGTTTGAGGAGTCTTCCGAAAACTCGCCGTTCAATAAGCTTGTAAAGGGTGATGACAGCATTGGCATCATCGCTTCTGGAATAGCTTACAACTATCTAATGGAAGCATTTGATGGCAATTGTCCATATACCATTCTGAAGATTTCGCAGTATCCGCTTCCAAAGAGCAAGCTTGCGG
>JAEEGL013143612.1_pt1 | contig 13054 bp, 9 predicted proteins | sample 9134231 | NCBI WGS metagenome assembly JAEEGL01 (sample SAMN16246548, study PRJNA631951) | gut metagenome | biome: gut microbiome; feature: rumen; material: fiber-attached | host: Bos | place: Iran: Karaj | collected 2018-10 | reverse complement strand
TCCGGACCCCGATCTACGGCACCCGCCTGACCGTCGGGATCGTCAAGAACAAGCTGGAGGAGACTTCCCTTCCCTACGAACCCGAGCTCCATACCGTCGAGGCGGGCGATACCGTCGCGCTCGGCGCGATCAAGGCGGAGTTCATCCACGTCAACCACTCGATCGCCGACGCCTGCTGCATCGCGCTGCACACCCCGGCGGGGGTGGTGTTCCACACCGGCGACTTCAAGCTCGACGTCTCCCCGATCGACGGGAAGATGATCGACCTTGTGCGGATCGGTCAGCTCGGAGACGAGGGCGTGCGCGTCCTGCTCTGCGAGTCGACCAACGCCGAGCGCCCCGGCTTCACCCCCTCCGAGCGGACGGTGGGGCTGTCGCTCGACCGGATCTTTATGGAGCACCGCGACAAGCGGCTGATCATCGCGACCTTCTCGTCGAACGTCCACCGCGTCCAGCAGATCATCAACGCCGCCGCCAAGTACGGCAGACGGGTCGCGGTCGTCGGACGCAGTATGGTGAACGTCATCGGCGCCGCCGTCGAGCTCGGCTATATGAATCTCCCGGAGGGGGTCCTGATCGACGTCGCGGACGCAAAACGCTACAAACCCGAACAGCTGACCATCATCACGACCGGATCGCAGGGAGAACCCATGTCGGCGCTCTACCGGATGGCGTTCTCGGAGCACAACCAGATCAAGCTGACCCCCTCGGATCTCGTGATCCTGTCGGCGTCGGCGATCCCCGGGAACGAGAAACTGGTCGGCAAGATCATCAACGCCCTGGTCCGCGCCGGGATCCACGTGGTCAACGACGCGGTCGCGGACGTCCACGTGTCGGGCCACGCCTGCCGCGAGGAACTGAAAATGATGATCGGTCTTACCAAACCCGAATACTTTATGCCTGTCCACGGCGAGGAACGCCATCTCTACGCGAACAAGGCGCTCGCCGAGTTCATGGGCATCCCGTCGGATCATATCTTCGTCTCGACCGAGCTCGGACAGGTGCTCGAGATCGACCGCAAGGGTGCCCGCTTCACTTCGTCGGTCCCCGCGGGCAAAGTGCTGGTCGACGGGTCCGGGGTCGGCGACGTCGGCTCGGTGGTCCTTCGCGACAGGAAAACGCTGGCGCAGAGCGGGCTCTTCGCCGTCGTCGCAACCGTCGATCCCGCTGTCAGGGAGATCGTTTCGGGACCCGAGATCGTCTCCCGCGGCTTCGTCTACGTCCGCGACAACGAGGAACTGCTCGATCAGGCGAAGAAGATCGCCTACGACGCGATCAACCGCGCGCTCGACGAGTACGGAATGGATTGGGCGGCGATGAAAACCGCGGTGAAGGAAAAACTCGCGAAGTTCCTCTACGAAGCGACCGGACGCAGTCCCGTCATACTCCCGGTGATTCTTTCTCTTTGACGCGCACAGGCGGCGCCTCGGAAGTTCCCCTTTGCGCCCCGAATCATCCCTCTTCAAAAACCTTGACCGCGCCTCTCGGCGCGGTCAATTTATAGTTATCGCCGCCCGCTTGCAGGCGGCGATATCATAACTCCTCCGCAGGAGAATCATAACGTTCCGCGGAGCGGAACTCATAACTTTTACTGCTGCTTGGTGATCGTGATCTCTACGTAGAGCGGTCTGTGATCCGTGGGCAAAGTATCCGTGATGACCTCGTACCTTGCCGCCTTCGCGGTGTAAACCAGTCCGCTCTTGTACCAGACGAAGTCGATGATGGTGCCCTTGTCGGGGAAGGTCGCCTCGCTCCCGTTGATCGTTTTGGACGCTCTCGTGCCGGCGTTGGCGTACCCTTCGCTCGCAAGAGCGGTCGCGGAGATCACGCTCATCTCTTGGTTGAAGTCGCCGCCGAGGATGAACGGGATCTTCGGGAAGTTGTCCTTCAGGTAGTTGACGATCACGTTGATCTGCGCTTTGCACGCCTTCTTTGCGTAGTCGACGTGGATCGGAACGACCACCATCGGCGTTCCGCTCTCTTTGTGGAGCAGCCGCGCCCAGACCATATAGCGGTCGTAATTCGATTCGTTCGCGTCGCCCGCGGAGCCGATCTGTTGGCAGCCGGTGTCGACCAGCTTGAAGACCGCTTTGTTATAGAGCATCATAACGTTCGAGCCCTCGCCCGTAACGACCTCGTAGTTCGAGGCGTTTGCCATGCGGCTGCGGATCTCCTCGGCGGCTTCCGCCGTGCCCGCCTCCGGCAGGAAAACCACGTCGGGGTTCTTCGCGCTGAACGCGTCGGCGAGCTTTTTGTACTTGGAGGCGAGCGTCGGTTCTCCGCTCTTGTCGTAGTTGGCGTTCTGCACGTTTGCCGCAATGATCTTCACCGTGATCGGTTCGGGCGCGGGTTCCGACGGCTCGGTCTCTGCCGCCGTCGTGACCTGAACCGTCGTAACGGCGGGCTCGGTTTCGGTTGCGGTCGTCTCCGCGGCTGTCTCCGCTTCGGTCGCTTCCGCCGGTTCAAGCGCGCAGGCGACGAGCCCGAAAATCATCAGTCCCATAAGCAATAGTACCTCGATCGTTTTCAGCTTTCTTTTCATGGATCGTCCTCTCGTTTGTTCGGACCGTTGCTCCGGTTTCTTTTTGTTCATATCGGTTTTTGCTCACAAGGGCGAGGACCGCTCTGTCGGGTTTCAAAAACCGTATTCCGTTGCGTCCTTTTTGTAACATTATAACACAAATACGCGCGTATTTCCATTGTAATTGTTGCATTGTTTTGAAAAATATATTGCAAATATTGCTCTCGCTGTTTTCGCGCGTATTCGCTGTTTTTATTGAGGTCCATTGCCGGGCTTTCTTTTAAGGGCGCGCGCTTCCCGTTCCTCTCTGTTTCACGTGAAACGATCAGCCGAGGACGTTGTCGATCAGAAGAAGGATATCGGGCATCAGGCGGCAGAGGACGAAGAAGAGCACGACCGAGACGCCCGCGGTCCAGAGGAAGGTCTTTAACGTGACGCCTTTGTCCTGCATATAGCGGCGCTCGATCTCCTCCCGACGGCTTTCCGCGAGATAGAGCTTCGCGTCGGAGAGATCCGGGAAGAATCGCTTTTTCAGCGCGGCGAACGGGTTTTTCTCGCGGCGCTCGCGGGCGGCGTTTTTCGTCGCCTTCTTTTCCTCTTTGGTCGGCTTTTTGCTTTCGAGCGGCGGCTCCCCGACGAACAGGACGTAGCGGCGCAAACTCGACCACCGGTCGTGCAAAGAGAAACGCAGCGCGAGCGAGACCTTGATCGGGAGCTCGGAGAGGGAGACGGCTGCCTCAGCCGAGAAGATCTCACGCGAGAAGAGTTCCCTTGCGAGCCGCTCGGGTCCGCTCCGGCGGTAGGCGAGAAAACCGGTCGCCAGCACCAGAACCAAAAGGAACAGCCCGACGCAGCGGTTCACGTCCCACGCCGTAAAGGTGTTGGGGAGATTGGCGAAAGCGGGCAGCGTTCGGTCAAAGAACTCGGTGACGAAAAAGCCGGACGAAAGTAGTCCCATCATAACCCTCCTACGAAATCGTCGCCCATGATCCGGCGAAGCAGGGCGTCCAGGTCCTCGTTATCTTCAAACCAAAGGGTCAGCGTTTTCTGCTTCCCCTTCGCGGCGATCTTCACGCGCCGCCCGAGGTCGGAGGTCATTTTGCGTTCCAGTTCCGCGACGTAGTCCACCACGGGAGCCGGCTCCTCGGGGGTCTCGCGGACGGGCTTGTTCGCGCGTTTGACGAGCAGTTCCAGTTCTCTGACCGACAGCCCGTCCGCAGCGCAGCGTTTGGCGAGCGGAACGATCTGATCGCGGTCGCGCAGTCCGAGCAGCGTCCGGGCGTGCCCCGCGGAGAGGGCGCCGGACGAGACCATCGCCTTCGCTTCGTCGGGCAGCTCCAGAAGCCGGGTCGCGTTCGCCACGGCGCTGCGGCTCTTGCCGACGCGACGGGAGAGGTCCTCCTGCGTCAGCCCGAACTCTTCGGAGAGCGATTTGAACGCGAGCGCCTCCTCGATCGGATTCAGGTCCTCGCGCTGCAGGTTCTCCACCAGAGCGATCTCCGCCGCGGCGAGGTCGTCGCGGTCGAGGATCACCGCCGGGATCTCGGACAGCCCCGCGAGCTTCGCCGCCCGCCACCGCCGCTCCCCGGCGATGATCTGATACCGCCCGTTCCCCGAAGCGCGGACGAGGATGGGCTGCAGAACGCCGTGGGTCGCGATCGAGTCGGCGAGCTCCGCAAGCGAATCTTGGTCAAAGGTCTTGCGCGGCTGCCCGCTTTTGGGGTCGATCAGCGAGGTTTTCAGCTTCTCGGCGCCGCCGGGCTTCTTTTCGTCTTCAAAGGTTTCGAGGAAGAGGGCGTCCAGCCCCCGTCCGATCCCGCTCTTTTTGGGTGCCATATTCGTTCCTTTCCCGGATCAGATCCGGAGCATCAGTTCCTTCGCGACGTCGGCGTATTCCAGCGTCGCTTTTCCGTACGGATCGTGATAGCAGAGCGGCGTTCCGTAGCTCGGCGCCTCCGACACCTTCACGCTCCGCGTAATGGGGGTCGAAAACAGCTTGTCGGCGTAATAGCGCTTCAAGTCGTCTACGACCTGCTTGGTCTGGGTCAGCCGCCCGTTATACATCGTGAGCAGAAGCCCGACGATCTCGAGCTTCGGGTTGGTGCTCTGCCGTACGCGCCGGATGGTCACGAGCAGCTGCGACAGCCCCTCCATCGAGTAGAACTCGCACTGCATCGGGATCACCACCCCGTCCGCCGCCGTCAGAACGGCGACCGTGATCATCCCGAGCGAGGGCGGGCAGTCGATGAAAACGTAGTCGAAGAGAGGGAGGATCGGCGCGATCACCTCGCGAAGCACCTTTTCGCGCGACTCCATCTCGAACATATCGTGTTCCACGCCGGCGAGGTCGAGCGACGAGGGGATGATCCAGAGATTCTTGTAATTGGTCCGCACCAGCGCCTCGTTTGCCGTACACGCCCCGACGATCACTTCGTAGACGTTGTGCGGGGCGCTGCGTTTGCTGACGTTGACCCCGGTCGTGGCGTTGCCCTGCGGGTCCATATCGATCAGCAGGACGTTTTTGCCCTTTTTGGCGACGGCGGCGGCGATATTCACGCAGGACGTGGTTTTTCCCACGCCGCCTTTCTGGTTGGAAAACGCGATGATCTTTGCCATATTGCCCCCTTCAAGTATCGGTTCAAAAGACGGGTTCCGTCGCCATCTATTATATACCTTCGCGCAGCGAAAGTCAACCGCCGCGCCGTCTGTTTCACGTGAAACAAAAGCAAGCCGACCTTGACATCGGACGCCCGCGGTGCTATAATAACAAGGTAATCTGTCGAACGGAAAGGACTGATCAAAATACCTTCTCTGATCCCTATTGAAAATCTGCCCGTCGCCCTGATCTGTCTCGTAGTCTCGATCGCGGTCATCGTCAAGGGCGGCGACGTGTTCGTCTCCGCCGCCTCGTGGATGGCGGAGGTCTCGGGCGTTCCGAAGCTGATCGTCGGCGCGACCATCGTGAGTCTCGCGACCACGCTCCCCGAAATGCTGGTCTCGGCGTTCTCCGCGGCTTCCGCGAGAGCGACCGGCGACGCCGCCTATATCGATATGGCGATCGGAAACGCGGTCGGATCGGTAACGGCGAACACCGGACTCATCCTCGCGATCGCCCTGATGTTTATGGCGGGCGCGATCAGACGGCGCGACTACCTTCTGAAATCCTGCCTGTTCATCGGCGCCGGCGCCGTGATCGCCGCGTTCGGCGCGACTGGAAAGATCGGGCTTGTTCCGAGTCTGCTGCTTCTCGCCGTCTTCGCCGCCGCCATGACCGAAAACGTGGTGGGCGCCGTCCGTCAGGTCCGTGCCGCGAAGGCGCAGGCGAACGGAGAGACCCCCGCCGCAGAGGACGCCCCCGCGCTCGACCTTGAAAAGCCGCAGGCGACCGGGAAGCTCTGGCTGAAAAACGTGCTGCTGTTCCTTCTCGGCGCCGCCGCGATCGGCGTCGGCGCGAACGTCCTGGTGAACAGCGCGGAGTACGTCGCGAAAGCCGCGCACGTCCCCGAACGGGTGATCGCAGTCACCATCCTCGCCGTCGGCACCTCGCTCCCCGAACTCGTCACGACGGTCGCCGCCGTGGTCAAGCGCGAAATGTCGCTCTCCGCGGGCAACATCATCGGCGCGAACATTATCGATATGACCCTGATCATGCCGGTCTGCAATCTGGTTTCGGGCAAGGCGCTGCCGGTCACCAAACAGGTCGGACGGATCGATCTCCCCGTGGTGCTGATCGTCGCCTTGCTCGCCCTGATCCCCGCCCTGCTCAAACGCCGCTTTATGAAGTGGCAGGGCTTCGCCCTCCTCGGCGTCTACGTCGCGTATCTGATCCTGACCTGCTTCTTCGGCGAACAGATCGCCGCGCTGTAAAAACAGCCACAAAACAATCGACCCCCGCTTGCGGTTCGCAAGCGGGGGTGTTTTTATGGTTTGTATCGCGAGGTTTTTACTGCGCCGGTTTCGGGGCGTCTCCCTGCGGCGTGCTGCCGTATCCGAACCGCGTGACGATAAAGTTCTCCGCGCCGAGGACGGGGAACTCCTTTTTGCCCCACGGTTTGTGCCAATACAGCCATCCGCGCAGACGGTTTTCGGTATCGCGCACGCCGTAAACGAGCTGATCGACCGCGGGACGGAGCCCGGTGCCGCACTCGAAGTTCAGCGAGCCGACGATCACGTTGCAGCGGCCCTTCTTGTTTCCGTAGAGCTCGACGTCGGTGGTCGAGAGGATGACCCGGTTGTGCTGGGCGACGATATGGTTGACGACCGACAGGTGCGAGGCGTCGTGGAAGGTGATCCCCTCCTCGCAGTTGTGAACGTAGAGAAAGTCGGCGACCACGTGCTCCCCGAGGACGAATCCGTACTTGAATCCCTGCGCGGCGACGTTGTGCATCACGTTGTCGTCGTTCTGGTCGTTCGACATGATAAGACCCGCGACGTGGCAGGGATTCGGCAACAGTTCTTTTTCGAGCTCGGTGTCCCCGACGTTCTCGGACAGGCAGAACTGCGAGTTCTCGACGTTCGCCCGCGACACGTTGCCGAGGTTGACCCCGCCCTCGGTCGGGTACATTTTATCCTTATCCAGCTTGACGGCGAACTCGAGATTGAAGATCGAGAACGAATCGACGCTGAACCGCCCCGCGTAGCCGTCGCCCTGCGGAGCCGACAAAATCGACCAGGGGCGCGCCGTCGGATCGTGTTCCTCGGGGGCGATCCAATCCGAGAAGATCCGGACGTTGACCCGATGCTGACCCCCGAATTTGGTCGGGTCGTTGTACCCGTCGTCCTTCGGCCGCACCTGATAGGAATAGAGGAGCTTGCAGGGCATCTCCCCCTCCAGCTGGACGTTGTGGATCCCCCGCGGGATATAGAGCTGCGAGCGCAGCGGACGCCCGTCGATCTCCTCGATGCCGGGGGACGCGATCCGATATCCGCCGCGCGTGTAGGGGAAGAACAGTTTTCCCCCGCCGCGCTCGGCAAGGAAGTTGATGCCCTTCTGGATCGCCGCGGTATCGTCGGTCACGCCGTCGCCGACCGCGCCGAACTCGAACACCGAATAACCGAAAGAAGCCATAGAGAATACCTCCGAAACAATTTACAGATTTATACAGGGCGCTCGCCGGGGTCAGAGCGAGACCTCGATCGCCCGGCCGAGGCAGAGGGGATAGAGCAGGATCCGATCCGGGCGTCTCCCGAGCATCTTTTCGACCGCGACCGCGTAGTAGCGGAGCTGCTCGCGGTGGCGTTCAACGAAGGATTCGATCTCGGCGTCCGACGCGTCGGGCGCCCCCTTCAGCCGGTCGGTCTTGTAGTCGAGCAGCACCAGCTCGCCTTTTGCCGTGGTGAACGCGCAGTCCATCACGCCCTGCACCAGAACGGTCTGATCCTTCAGCTTTTCTTTCTGCTTGGGGACCTCCGTGAAGCTCGACGCGGGCATCATCATATTGAAGCGGAGCTCGCGCTGCATCCACGAACGCGAGAGCATTTCTTTGAACAGATCCGACGACCGGAACGCCTCAAGTTCGTCCAGGTTGACGAGATCGCGGGTCTCTTTTGTCAAAAACCCCCCGTTTGTGAGCCGTTCAAGCTCGACCTCTGCTCCGTCCTTCTTCAACCGTTCGAGATCGCAGAACTGCAGGAACAGGTGCGTCGCCGTTCCGCGCAGGGCGGGATCGCCGGCGTCGGGCTTGCGGGAGGAACCGATTTTGGCGGAGGACTTTTTCTTCTCCTTCTTTTTGTCGTTCAGCGTCGCCGTTCCCTCGTTCGCGCCGTCGAGGACGGAGGGGGACAGGGCGGAGACCGAGAGTTTCCCCGGCACCGTGCCGAGCCAGGGGTCCGGGTAGGATTGGGCGAACCGACTCTCGAGGGTCTTGCGCGCCTCGTCTTCGGTCAGGAGCCGACCCTCCTCCGACGGGACGGTCGGGACGGGCTCCGTCGGCGCGGTCTTTTCTTCTGTCGCGGCGCGCTCTTCGGAAGGCGTTTCCGCGCCGGTTTCCTCTACGGCGACGGCTTCTTCGGAGGTTGCCTCTGCGGAGGTTGCCTCTGCGACGGTTGCCTCTTCGGAGGGAGCCTCTGCGGAGGTTGCCTCTGCGGAGGGGTCTTTCGGTTCGTCCTCCGGCAGGATCACGTCCGCCAGCTTCGATCCCTCGCCGCCGATCGCGCGGACGAACAGATCGAACAGCCCGGATCCGTAGATCGCGTCGGTGCGGGTGATGGGCGAGCGGTCGGCATACTTTGCGCGCCGGCTATCGACTTTTGCGTTGTTCGGGACGGAGGCGGTCATATAGAGCCGCTCGCGCGCCCTTGTCAAGGCGACGTAAAAGACCCGGAACTCTTCCTCGCGGTCGAGGATCTTCAGCTCGAGGTCGGCGATCTGACGGAAGGGCGTTTCGATCCGCGAGAGCCCCTCCGCGTCGCCGCGGACCCTCGTCGTCAGCCCGAAACGCGAATTGAACGAGACGTTCCGGTCGGTCGTCATGCCGTGGAAAGTGGTCGAAACCGGGACGCGCGAAACGAAAACGACCGGACTTTCCAGCCCTTTGGAGTGGTGGATGGTCATGATCTTGACCCCGCCGGCGGTCGCCGGCGGTTTCAGGTCGGGCGCCTTCCCGATCGCCGCCAGGTCGTTTATGTAGGAAACGAAACGGTAAAGCCCCCGGAAGGAGGCGGCCTCGAACGAGCGCGCGTACTGATAGAAGAGGAGCAGGTTCTCGCGGCCTGTCGTGGGGCTGGAGGCGCCGCCGATCGGGAGCAGCCCGGTTTCGGTAAACAGTTTCAGGATCAGCCGGTCGACCGGCATCCCCTCCGCCGCTCGGCGGAAGGATTCGAGCTGTCGGATGAAACGTTCGCCCGCTTCAAACGGCTCGTTTTCCCTGTGCGCCTCCACGTACTTGACGAGCGCGTCGTAGAAGGGCTCGCCGGGGACGTCGGACGCTTTTTTGATCTTGTTCAGGATCTCGGGCGAGAACCCCTCGCAGAGCGGAGAGAGCAAAAGCCCGACCAGGGGAATGTCGCGGCGGGGGTTGTCCACCGCGTTGAGCAGGCAGAGCGCGAGCCGGATCTCGGGGGCGGCGAACAGGTCGCTGTCGATCTCGACCGAGACGGGGATGCCCCGCTTTTCAAGAGACGCGCGGAACGCGGGCGCGGGATCCGATTTGCGGAGCAGGATGACGACGTCCTCCGGTTTGATCGGAATGAACCGGGGCTGTTCCTGTTCGTTCGGGTGTTTCTGTTTCTCGTTCCAATCCGGGTTGGGCCGGGTGCAGGTCGTAGTCAGCCGCTTGATCTCGTCGGCGACCCACGCGCATTCGGGATCCTCCGTCACGACCCCCGGCTCGTTTTTCGGGGAGCGGAACAGGCGGACGACCGGGGTCGCGGGGTCGGGCAGGCACTTGTCAAGAGGCTTGGCAAACACGAGATCGTCCTCGGGCAAATATCCGATCGAATCCCCGACCGCTGAAAACAGCGGATGAAACACGCCGTTGACAAAGTCGACGATCGGCTTTTCGCACCGATAGTTTTTCGAGAGAAAGATCGTCGCTTCGGGTCCGTTCCCCGCCTGCGGCAGCGGCGGGAAGCTCTTTTTCAGGTTGATGAAAATGGTGGGGTCCGCCCGCCGGAAACGGTAAATGCTTTGTTTGATATCTCCGACGAGGAACAGGTTGCGATCCCGGGAGATCGCTTTAAAGATCGCGTGCTGGATCGGGTTGATGTCCTGGTATTCGTCGACGAAGATCGCGTCGTAACGGGAGGCGATCTCTTCGGCGGCGGCGGTCCGCTTTCCGGTTTCGGGGTCGATCAGAAGATCGAGGGCGGCGCGCTCGAGGTCGGCAAACGACGCGCCGTTGAGCCGCCGCTTTTCGATTTTGATAAGTTCGTTGAAGCGGCGGACGGCTTTGGCGATCAGTTCCGAGAGCGGGAGATGGGTCGCCGCTTCTGTCTGCCAATCCTTCTCGGACGGGAGAAAGAGGGGGAGAAACTGCTTCCCGAGGTCGGTCCGGATACTGTCGAACCCCGCCTCGATCAGCAGGCGGTAATCCGGCGACGTCGCGTTATACGGGCGCCGCCGCAGGTCGATTTTGATCGGAGAGACCGCGTCGTCGCCGTAGAGGAGCACGAACTTCCGCGCCTCATGGTAGCTGACGGAGGGGTCGGCGGAAGAAAAGCCGCGGCACTTTTCGAGCGCGCCCTCGATCGCGGGTCGGAGAGCGTTCTGTACGTCGTCGGTCTCCCCCGCAAGGTCGTCGAGCATTGTTTCAAGCGGCGGGATCGCGTCGCGGCACCGCTCTGCCAGACGCAGGAGCAGGGCTTTTCCGTATTCGGTCTTCTCGGGCGGCAGCTTGCACGCCTCTTCGATCATACGGACGTAATCGTCGAGCTTTTTTTCGCCTTCCGGGAAGTTGTCCGCTTCTCTCGAGACGTTGAGAAAGATGTTTTCGATCTCCTTCTGATGCTTCGATTCGACGACCTGCGACACGAACTCGCAGAACGCCTCGCCGCTCGCGACGGAACCCTCCTTGTTTTCGTACAGGCGGTCGATCAGCATTCCGAGCACGGCGCTGCGCAGCGGACCCTCGTCGGCGCTGCCGAGCACGCGGCAGTTCGGGCGGATCCCCGTCAGGTCGGAAAACTCCGTGGCGATCCGGCGGCAGAAACTGTCGATCGTGCCGACGTCGGCGTTCGGGAGCAGAAGAAGCTGTTCGGGGAGCCGGGGGTCGGAGGGGTTTTCCCGGATCTTTTCGATCAGCGCTTCGGACAACTTTTTCTTCAGGTCGTCCGCCGCCGCGACGGTAAAGGTGACGATCGCCATCCGCGTAATTTCGCGCGGGTTGTCGGGATCGGACAGCATCCGGAGCACCCGCTCGGTCAGCGTGGCGGTCTTCCCCGAGCCCGCAGCAGCGGCAACGAGCAGCGTCTTGTCGAGGGTCTCGAACGCGGCGCGCTGCTCCGGGCTCCAGTCGCGGGGTTTCTTGTTCGGCATACCGGGCTCCTTTCGGTTTCTTTTCGGGGGGGTTACAGGTCGAATTGGCGGAGCGGCGCAATCACCGTCCCGGTCTCGTTTCTTGTTTCGTCGGGCTCCTTCGCTTCGGCGAGCGCGAAGAATACGCCGCCGTCGTAGAGCCGGAACCGCGTTCCGGGGGCGATCCCCGCAAGCCCGAGCTTTTTCGCCTCGATCCGAAGCCCGTTGCGGAACAGCCGGATGAAGAACGGAGCGGGCGAGAGCTTTTCGGCGTCGGGGAACAGGTCTTCCGTCGGGATCACGCGGGAGAGCCGCTCTTCTTCGGTCATCTTTTCGAGCTCGTCGGGGGTCGCGGCGCGGTCCAGCGTATACCCGCACGCCTCGACGCGAACCAAGCTCGACATCATCCCGCCGCAGCCGAGCGCCCGACCGATATCGGCGCAGAGCGTACGGATATAGGTCCCCTTCGACACCACGGCGTCGAGGGCGTAGTTTCGTTCGTCGATCTTTTCGGCTTCCAGCCGGTAGACCGAGATTTGGCGCGGCTGTCGCTCGACGGTCTCCCCGCGGCGGGCGAGATCGACCAGCTTCCGTCCCCCGACTTTTAAGGCGGAGTACATCGGCGGGATCTGCTCGACCGTTCCCCGGAAGCGGGAAAGGACCGCCAGAACCGCCGCTTCGTCCGGGATCGCGTCGGACTTGCCGAGAATCGTCCCGGTCTTGTCTTCGGTATCGGTCGAAACGCCGAGCGTCAGAATCGCGCGGTAGTGCTTGTCCGATTCGGCAAGGAACTCCGCCGCCTTGACCGCCCGCCCGACAAGGACGGGGAGCACGCCCGACGCGAGCGGATCGAGCGTTCCGGTGTGTCCCGCCTTCTCCACGCCGAAAAGCCGCCGGACACGGGCGACGGCGGTGTGCGAGGTGAGCGATTCGGGCTTGTTGACCACGATCAGACCGCTGATCTCCATGCGGCGCTCCTTTCCGGCAGATTATAACACGGAATGCAAACAATTCTTTACAAACGGCGTCCCGAAGCGCTCGGCTGAGGGGGACGCGGGATCAACAGACGCCCCGGAGGGGAAGACGGTCGCTTCGCTGATCCCGGGCATAAAAACGGGTTCCTTTCGGGCGGGACGTTTCTTGTTTCAGTATATCATATTTTCTTTTTTCTTGCAAGAATTCGCGCGGAAAAACCTTGATATTTTTTCAACAATGTTGTATAATCGAAAAGGATCGCTCCCCGGGAAAACGAAGGGGAGGATCGGGAGGAGAAGAATATGAAAGCAGTCATCACCGTGATCGGACGGGACAAGGTCGGTATCATCGCGACGGTTTCGGTCGCGTGCTCGGGCTTCGGGGTCAACATCGTCGATATCAGCCAGACCGTTCTCGACGGGTATTTCGCCATGATCATGCTGGTCGAGCTCGGCGGTATGAAAGAGAGCTCGTTCCTTGAATTCTCGGCGGCGCTGAAGAAGATCGGCGAGGAGAACGCGGTGGATATCCGCGTGATGCACGAGGACATCTTCAACTCGATGCACAGGATCTGACGCGGGAGACGAACCATGCTGAACATACAG
>JAEEGL012426213.1_pt1 | contig 13054 bp, 4 predicted proteins | sample 9134231 | NCBI WGS metagenome assembly JAEEGL01 (sample SAMN16246548, study PRJNA631951) | gut metagenome | biome: gut microbiome; feature: rumen; material: fiber-attached | host: Bos | place: Iran: Karaj | collected 2018-10 | reverse complement strand
ATAATGCCTCGATATTTGTTGCTCAAACAGCCAGAAGGTTGTGTCGTTGACTTGTTTAAGATGCCAATTTCCGTATGGGTCTTTGAATTGTTCCTTTTGTTCCTCGCTGAATGCATCTGCCAAACGAAGCGTTTCCCAAAGCTTGATGGTGTTCAGCATTTCATCGGTCAGGCCATGCTTCCGCATAGTTTCTGCATTGAAATCAAGGCCGAACCCGGCATCGAAGGCGGCGGTTTTGCTGAGGAACCATTCGAGTTCTTCCAAAGAGGTGGCTTTTCGGTTCTTATCGGCCAGGTGAATTTGGAAGTTACCTATCATCCACGGTATCTGATGCTTGCGATAGAAATCCTGTTTTTCGGTAAGCGTTTCCACGATTTTGGTGCGCATCGACTCGTTCCAAAGTTGGTTTTCATTGACACGGCTCAGGTAGAACCACGAAGCAGGAGTGAGCAGGTCGGCTTGCAGGAGTTTGTCGGGATTGTATTTGTGTATTGTGTCTAAAAGATGTCTGATGGCTGTGTCACCTTGATTATTGTAGGCATAACTTTTCAAGTCGTTGAAAATCAATAGCGGATAATCAGTATCGGCTAACTTTTTTGCTTCTGACAAGACCATTTCGTTTTGCAGTTCAAAATCAGGTAGGAGCGTGCGCTCGGGCGTGTCCCAAAATTTGTAAACCATGGCGTTTTTGCCGTGAGCTTTGGCTTTTGTGCCGAATGCACCTCGAGTGCAGTGGTAAAAAAGGTTAATATTCCCTGTATGTTCCGTGGTGCGGTAGGTGATGAGTTCGTCGTCGATGCGAAGCACATTGATGGTGGCGGGTTGATTGAAAAGTTCGGAATGATATACGGCAAATTCGGTCTGCTTGTCATCTATGGGTAGTTGGAGTTGCAGCACACCTTGTATTAATAGATGCTCCGAAGGCTTTGGCCCGACAAGAGGGCTGTCGGTTGGGATGCGGTTGGCTAAAACCGAAAGACCCAAATCCAAACCTGCCTGACGGCATTTTTCTTTCAGGAAAGCAGTGTCTTTTGGGATGCCATCAGCTATCAGATAGGACTTTGTACTTCTTGAAACCAAAGGTTCTTGCGCGAATGAAACTAATCCGCCCAACAAAAGCAAAACGATGGCCAAAATCCTCTTCATCAGTCGATTCCTCTCAGATCTTTGTAGAGTTGCACGGCGTAAAGGTCAGTCATGTTGGAGATAAAGTCGATGACGGACTGGAGCTTGGGATACACCTCATCGGTCTGCACTTTGAATTGCTCAGGGATGAGCGAGAGTAGCTTTTTATTATAAGGTGTGTCGGGGTTCAAGACAGCATCGGTAAAGTCTTCTAACAACGTGCCGATGACATTGAAGCCTGTCAGTTCGATTTTCACCACGGAAGGATGACGGTAGATGTGTTTCACCGATTCATCACGACATAGGTCGAGGGCATTTTTCTCAAACTCAGGCAGGTGCGAAATCAGGCTTTTCTCAAAACGACCTTCCATGATGGCCTCGTAGTTTTTGACGAAAATGTCGCTGGCTAAGTTCACCAACTTGTTGATGAGCATGGCACGGAGGAAGGCCATCCGCTCGTTGACATCGGTCACGTCGCGGTAAACATCTTCCTTGTGCTTGAAGAAAGTTTTGTCCTTGTTTTCGTCGAAAAACGAGACGAAGCAGTTCTCGATGGCTTCCGTGCTGATGATGCCGCGTTTGTGGGCGTCTTCCATGTCCAAAACGAGGTAGCAGATGTCGTCGGAGGCTTCCATCATGTAGGATAGAGGGTGTCGCGCATAAACCAAATGCTCCGTATCCAAGCGTGGGATGCCGCACTCGTTGACCACTTCCTCAAAGGCGGGAATCTCTGAGTAAAACACATTGTATTTCTTGCGGTTGCCCTTGTTGTAGGAAGGGTAGGGATATTTCAATAAGGTAGCCAATGTTGCCGAAGTCAGGGAGAAACCGCCCGCACGTCGGCCTGTAAACTGATGCGTCAATTGGCGGAAAGCGTTGGCGTTGCCCTCAAAAGCTATGAGGTCGCTCCATTGTTCGGGCAACACTTGGCTTTGTAGTTCCTTGCCCGCACCGTCCTTGAAAAAGCTACTGATAGTGTCCTCGCCCGAGTGACCGAATGGCGGGTTGCCCAAGTCGTGAGCCAGGCAAGCCGAGGCCACGATGGTCTCGATGTCAGACTGATGCTCTTTCAAATCGGGATGTTTCTTGGCTAATTTCTCCACCGTCCGACAGGCTATAGAACGGCCTACACTCGCCACTTCCAAGCTGTGGGTCAAGCGGTTGTGAACCATTTGTGCACCAGGCAGGGGAAACACTTGCGTCTTGTTTTGCAGTCGGCGGAAAGGGCTGCTGAAAATGATACGATCGTAGTCGCGTTGGAACGAGCTGCGGATGTCAGGGCTCTTGTGCGGCTGCGCGTAGCGTTTGTTGGAGAGTAGGTCGGGCCAGTTCATGGGGTGTTGTCTTTATTGCTGCAAAATTAGGAAAAATCTTTGTTGGGTTAATAATTCTGGATTTTTTGTAAATTTGCCCTCTGAAAACAAGTCATTCACGATGAAAGAGTTCAATACTACAGGCAGCTGCAATCCCCAAAGGCACTATATGGTGGATACCGAAAAACGATTCAAATCCGTTGAAAATCTGATAGATAATGGGAAATATTTTACCATCAACCGTGCAAGGCAATATGGTAAGACGACCATGCTACAAATGATTTGGCGCAGATTGTCAGGCCGCTATTTGGTCATCAAAACTAGTTTTGAAGGCGTTGGCGACGATCCTTTCAAGAATGAAGAAAGGTTTGTCAAAATGTTTGCCAGTAAGATGGTGAGCGAGTTGCAATTTGATTTGACTGAACAACAATATATAGACATTTGGAAAAGGGAAACCATTGTTAGTTATGATACGCTGGGTGAGACCATTACAGAATTTTGCCAGAAATATCCGAAACAGGTTGTCGTTTTGATAGATGAAGTTGATAAAAGTTCTGACAACCAAACTTTTATCGGTTTCATAGGGCTGCTTCGCGACCTATATTTACGCAGGGAAGAAAAAGGTATGGATTTTACTTTCCACAGCGTTGTCCTCGCAGGTGTTTATGATGTTAAAAACCTCAAACTGAAACTCCGTCCCGATGCAGAAAAGAAATATAACTCGCCTTGGAACATCGCCGCCGACTTCAATGTGGACATGACTTTCCATCCTGAGGAAATCGCCCAGATGTTGCAAGACTATGAAAACGACCACCATACTGGATTGGATGTCAAGAAGATGGGAGAGGAGATATACAAATATACCTCTGGCTATCCTTATTTGGTGAGTGCGATTTGCAAGCTGATTGATGAGCAATTGGATTGTGATTGGACTGAAGACGGCATTGTCAAGGCGGTGAAAATCATCGTGCAAGGCAACAATACGTTGATGGACGACCTGTCAAAGAATCTGGAGAATTACCCTGAGTTTCGTGAGTTCATGTTTTCGGTGGCCGTCAATGGGACTTCGTATGCGTTCACCTTGCTCAATCCGATGGTGAGCATGGGCAATATGTTTTCCTACATCAAAAACAAAAATGGGCGCGTGGCAATCCACAACCTCGTTTTCGAAGAGGCTCTGTTCCTGTATTTTACCGTGGATTATGCCATCAAAAACCAAGACAAACTGGCTCCTTTCCAGTCCAATTACATTATTAATGGTCGCCTCAACATGGAGTATGTCCTGGAACGTTTCGCCGAGCTCCTGCACGAGGAGTACTGCGAGAGCACGGAATCTTTTGTTGAGAAGGAAGGTCGTTTGCTGTTCCTCACTTTCCTAAAACCTATCATTAATGGCTTGGGGTTCTATTATGTGGAGCCGCAAACCCGCGACAACCGCCGCATGGACCTCGTGGTGAACTATGGCCGGCAGGAGTTCATAGTGGAGCTGAAAATCTGGCGCGGCGACAAGTACGAGCAAACGGGCCGCGAACAACTTTCAGAGTATTTGGCCATCCGTGGCATGGATGAAGGCTATTTGGTAACTTTCGACTTCTCCAAGAACAGAAGCACCGCCGAACCGCAATGGCTTGAAGTGAACGGCAAGCGGATTTTCGAGGCGGTAGTATAATGTTTGATTTCCATCCCACCACATCATTTTTTCCGTCTTTTCGTCTTTGTCTCTATAAAATTAATGTATCTTTGTCCCAACATAACGAATAAAAGTCTAACCAACCCACCGCCAATGAACAAAAGAGCTGACCCCTGAAGAGGTTGCGTCTTTAAGGTGCCAAAATGGCATCTTAAAAAAAGGGCGTGGACAACATAGCAAATACACGCCTTTAATGATGCTTTAGACCAGCTTCGTGACACAAAAGCCCAGCCCCGAAGACGAATTGGCTACAAAAAAGAAGAATAAAGGACAAGAATCAGGAAATTCACTATCTTTGCCTCCAACAAAATCACCCAAAGTCTAACCAAACAAAACAGAAAATGAATACAGCGCATTGAGCGCAACAACGAAAAACGGCATATTAAAACAATAGCGTTAGCTTAATAGCTTGAGTTAATGAAACTACCACTTTTATTGACGGCACAAGTGTTTAAGCCGATGCTCACGTGTTTTCACGTGGGCTTTACTTAAATTAATTGTGCTGTCAAGGCTGTGGTAGGCCTCATTAACCCAATTAAAAGATAAAAGTAAGTCCACGCTTTTTATTGTCTGATCGGGAAAAGAATAAAAAGTAGAAAACACATAAAACAAATGAATATGCAAGTAAAAGATTTACAACTCAAAAGGGCGACGCGTAGCGTCCTGCTCATCCTGCTGCTATGTTTGGCGGGAATGACGAAAGCGCAAACTGAAAACATCATCTTCGCTGATGATAACGTAAAAGCCATCTGTGTGGCCAACTGGGACACGGACAGCGATGGAGAATTGAACCAAACCGAAGCCGCTGCGGTGACGAGCTTGGATGGCGTGTTCATGTTTGATGATGAAATAACCACTTTCAATGAACTTTCGTTCTTCACTGGATTGACAGCCATTGGTGAAGATGAGTTCAACTCATGCACCAGCCTCACCGCCGTCTCTATCCCAAATGCGGTAACTTCCATAGGAAATTATGCGTTTTCTGATTGTAGCAGTCTGACTTCGATTACCTCATACGCTTGCACGCCACCAACTTTGGGTAGCAATGTCTTCGATAATGTACCGTCTGCTTTGGTTGTTAATGTGCCTTGCCACACTTCTGCAATGTACCAAGTAGCTGAAGGATGGAGTGATTTCTCCAATTATGTAGAGTTTGAATATGGTTTATGCCCCATCCCTTTCGTTGATGACAATGTGAAAGCCATTTGCGTGGCACATTGGGACACCAACGGCGACGGTGAGTTGAGTTATGCCGAAGCAGCTGCTGTGACTAATTTGGGAACACATTTCAAAAGCACCGCCATCACCTCGTTTGATGAACTTGAATACTTCACAAGTTTGACCTCCATACCGAATACGGCATTCTATGGCTGCACAAGCCTTGCCTCGATAGCGTTGCCGTTTTCAGTCTTAGCTTTAGGCAATGGTTCCTTCTACAATTGCACTAATTTGGCCACGATGACCGTATATGCCGAAACCCCATCGATCGTGGGAACCAATGCGTTTAAGAATGTGCCAACCGATATGGCGGTTTATGTGCCTTGTGGGACATACGATGCCTACCACAATGCCAATGGATGGAGCCAGTTTGCTAATATGCAAGAACCTGGTTTATGTCCTATCGATTTTGCCGATGCCAATGTGAAAGCCCTCTGTGTGGCCAACTGGGACACCAATGGCGATGGTGAATTGAGCTATGATGAGGCCGCTGCGGTGACGGATTTAGGCAGAGTATTCGAAAACAAAAGTAACATAACCAGTTTTGATGAATTGCAGTATTTTACTGGATTAAGTTCGATTGGGTATCATGCATTTTATGGTTGCCAAAATCTTATTTCATTAATTATTCCAGCTTCTGTGACTTCCATCGGTAATTATGCTTTATCATATTGTAGCAGTTTGGAGCAAATCATTGTAGATAATGAAAATGCAGTTTATGACTCTCGCGAGAACTGCAATGCAATCATCAAAACCAGTGAAAACGAATTGGTCTCAGGTTGTAAGAACACTGTCATCACGAATTCCGTGACTTCTATTGGTAATTATGCGTTTTATGGTTGCGGTGAACTGACCTCTATCGAAATCCCGAATACTGTGACTTCTATAGGGACAAATCCATTTGGTGGCTGTAGCGGTTTGGAACAAATTATTGTTGCTTCTGGAAATACAGTTTATGACTCTCGCGAGAACTGCAATGCAATCATTAAAACCAGCACCAATGAATTGGTTACGGGTTGTAAAAACACAATCATTCCTAATTCTGTGATATCAATCGGTAACTCAGCATTTTATAGTTGTCATGGATTGACTTTGATTGATATCCCGAATTCTGTGAATTCTATTGGCAACTATGCATTTAGATATTGCAGCGGCTTAGTTTCGATTGAAATACCCAATTCTGTAACTTTCATTGGAAATATGGCATTTGATGGATGCAGTAGCTTGACAATAATCGAAATTCCTAATTCAGTGATTTCTATCGGCAGCTATGCGTTTTATTATTGCAGCGGCCTAACTTCTATATCTTTCGGCAATTCCGTGACTTCTATAGGAAGCTACGCATTTTCTAATTGCAGTCATATAGTTTCAATGACAGTTTTAGCTAATAATCCTCCTGATTTAGGTAGTAATGCTTTTTATAATGTGAATTTAGGAATACCTGTATACGTGCCTTGTGGAAGCGTAGAAACATACTCAATAATAAATTGGGGTAATTTCAATAATTATGTTGGATTGTGCGCAGGCGAAATTACCGCCACCACAAATCCTATCGAAGGTGGAATTGTGACAGGGACAGGTTTTTATGAGGGCGGTGTCACATGCACCCTTACTGCTACGGCCAACACAGGCTATTCATTCATCAATTGGAAAAAGAACGGTGTGAGGGTTTCAAATTCTGAAACCTATAGTTTTGTTGTAACTGGAGATGCATCCTATGAGGCTAATTTTGTAGAAGGTGATATCATCGCCTTTGCTGATTCCAATGTAAAAGCTCTTTGCGTGGCCAATTGGGACACAGATGGAGATGGTGAATTGAGTTATGTTGAAGCCGCTTCGGTGACGGATTTGGGACAGGTATTTAATAATGATACCACGCTTACCTCTTTTGACGAACTGCAATATTTTAGCGGTTTAACCTCCATCAGCAATCAGGCATTTTATGGATGTAGTGGCTTGATTTCAATTGAAATTCCCAATTCCGTGAATTCAATTGGTAGCTCTGCATTTAGAAATTGTATAGGTTTGACATCAATCGAAATTCCAAATACCGTGACTTCAATAAGTAATTATGCTTTTTCTGGTTGTAGCGGGTTGACTATGATAGAAATACCAAGTTCTGTGACCATAATAAATAGTGATGCTTTCAGTGGTTGTAGTGGATTGACATCGATAGTGTTACCAAATTCCATAACTAGAATATACGATTATGCTTTCAGTGGTTGTAGCAGTTTGACCTCAATAGAAATACCGATTTCTGTGAATTATATCGGAATAAACCCGTTTGTTAGATGCAGTGGTTTGGAGCAAGTCATTGTGAATTCAGGAAATACGGTTTATGACTCTCGTGGCAATTGCAATGCCATTATCAAAACTAGCACCAACGAATTGGTGACTGGTTGTAAAAATACTGTAATTCCCAATAATGTGACTTCGATAGGAATGTATGCTTTCAATGGTTGTAGTGGTTTGACCTCAATAGAAATACCAAATTCCGTGACTTCAATAGGTTCAAATGCTTTTTGGGATTGTACTGGATTAACAGGCAATTTGATTATTGGCAATTCTGTGACAACGATAGGTGAATGGGCATTCTCAGGTTGTAGCAGTTTTACTGGCGACTTGACGATTGGCAATTCTGTGACCACAATTGGCCGTTATGCTTTCTCCAGTTGTACTGGCTTCGTAAACTTGACTATTGGCAATTCCGTATCCGCGATAGGCGATGGTGCTTTTAGTCATTGTAGTGGATTAACTTCAATTGTATCTTTGGCTGAAACACCCCCTGTATTAGCTTTAGGTAATAACAATGTGTATTATGTATTTTCAAATGTTCATACTACAATTCCAGTATACGTCCCTTGTGGAACGGTGGAAGGTTATCAAACATCAAATTGCTGGAGTAGTTTCACCAATATAATGGGCTTGTGTTCTGGCGTGGTGAATGTAATTGTCAATCCGACTGAGGGTGGTATGGTTACTGGTGGGGGATATTATACTGGTGGTGATACTTGTGTTTTGACGGCAACACCAAATCCAAGCTTTGTTTTTGTAAACTGGACAGAAAACGGGGTGGTCTCAATAGATTCGGTTTATTCATTCTATGCCCATCCTACTACTATTATAGCCAACTTTGTACCAGCAGTTGGCAATATTGTTTTTGCCGATGCCAATGTAAAGGCTCTTTGCGTAGCCAACTGGGACACCGACGATGATGGTGAATTGAGTTATGTTGAGGCCGCTGCCGTGACGGATTTGGGACAGGTGTTCAAAAATAATAGTAATATTATAAGTTTTGACGAGTTACAGTATTTTATGGGTTTGACTTCCATCGGAAGCCTAGTATTTTTTGAATGCGGTAATTTGACTTCCATTGAGATTCCGAATTCTGTGACTTCTATTGGGAATAGTGCATTCTCTTATTGCCAAAGCTTGACATCTGTCGAAATTCCAAATTCCGTGACTTCCATCGGTAATTATGCGTTTGAGTATTGTAACGGCTTGACTTCAATTGAAATTCCAAATTCCGTGACTTCTATGGGACACAATCCATTTGCAGGTTGTAACGGTTTGGAACAAATCACTGTGGATTCAGGGAATACGATATATGACTCTCGCGAAAACTGTAACGCCGTCATCAAAACTAGCACAAACGTATTGGTTTCGGGGTGTAAGAGCACAATCATTCCGAATTCCGTGACTACTATTGGTAACTACTCTTTTTCTGATTGCTATAGCTTGACCTCAATCGAAATCCCAAATTTTGTGACTACTATTGGTGACTATGCGTTTGAGTATTGCAGCGGCTTGACTTCAATGATAGTTTTAGCAGACAATCCACCTGTGTTAGGTAATAATGTTTTTTATATCGTGAACAAATCCATTCCTGTGTATGTTCCTTGTGAAAGTGTAGAGACATACACTATAGCAAATTGGGGCGGATTCAACAATTTTGTTGGATTGTGTGCGGGTGAAATTAGTGTCATTGCAAATCCAAGCGAAGGAGGCACAGCGGCGGGAGGAGGTTACTATGATGGAGGTGCTATGTTTACCCTCACCGCCACGGCTAATACAGGCTATGCCTTCGTCAACTGGACGAAGGATGGCAATGTGGTTTCCAATTCGGAGATATACAATTTCTATGTAGCTGGAGATGCCACATTTGTAGCCAATTTCATTGCAATACCTCCTGTGCCAGTCATTGCCGAATATTATCCTGACCCTGATGAGCCAAACAGTCCTTATGTCAAGGTGCATTGGGCAGCGTCTTCATTTGAGGCTTTGATTGGTGATGAGACTTCCTCCTCTTACACGGCCTACATGCCATTTTACACTTTATACAATTACTCTATCTCTGAGGCACTCTACACGGCTGACGAGCTTGCTGAGGCCGGTTTGACCACTACCCCGATGACAAGCTTGAGTTGGGAAGCTATCGAAGTTACAACAAACCAAACCCAGAACAACATCAGCATTTGGATGGCCAATGTGCCTGATACCGAGTTGACAACCACTTCTCATCTCGCCAGCAACATGACCCTCGTTTACACGGGCAATATTGGTATTCCTCCTTTAGGTTGGAACGAGTTTGTCTTCAATGAAAACAATTTCACATGGGACGGCACAAGCAATGTGCTCATTCTCTGCCAACGCAATAACGGGCAATGGAATGGTCAAGTGAAATGGCGTAGCCACAACCCAGGTTTCTATGGCATGGCTTACAAGTATCAAGACTATACACCATACGATGCCGCTACTCAAACTTATGCTTTGACTTGTAGCAATACCTCTCGCCCAAACATTATCATGAAGGCTGTTGAGCCGACTGCCTACAACCTTTATCGCGCCAACTGCGATTACACAGGTGCCCAATTGATAGCCGAAAATCTGAGCAACACAGAATACATTGATGAGACTTGGTGGCAACTTGAGAATGACAGCTACAAATACGGTGTCAGCATGGCAGATTCCACCAACACGGAAATTTTCTGGTCGAACTGCGTTGAGAAGCAAGGAAATGTGGCAGTCCAAACGTGTATTTTATCTCAAGGCTGGAACTGGTTCTCAACTTACTTAGACATCACTTTGGACGACCTTGAAACAGCACTTGTAGAAGCTTTGCCTGGCACAACGATCAACATCAAGTCGCAGACCCAAAACGTCAAGTACCAAAACGGCAGATGGGCTGGGCAGTTGACGGCTTTGGATTTGACGCGGATGTACATGATTTCAGTTGAGGACAACTGCCAGATTTCATTGGAAGGTCTTCCTATAAATCCATCTGGGCTCACGGCTACCATCAACAACGGAGCCAACTGGTTGGCATTCCCATACAGCGAGAGCATGACCGTTACGAACTTCTTCGGCTCGTTCCCGATGAGTAACGATCAGGTCAAATCGCAGTCGCAAAACGCGAGATACCAAGGCGGCAGATGGGGTGGACAACTGAACACGCTTGTGCCTGGAAAGGGTTATATCTACATCTCGAATTCACCAGGAACCAGGACATTCACCTTTCCCATAAGCACGAGATAGGCTTTGGGAATGGAGTGTATTTCAAAAATACAGAACGGTCATCCATCGTGGTGGCCGTTCTGCTTTGCGGAGAAAAAGCATCCTCATCCAAGAAGCAGGTGGTCGGAATACCAATTATAAGCTCCAGCTTTAATCCTTCAAACTCTGCCGAGCGTATGCGTTTCCAAAAGAAACGCTGTTTTTTTGCTTGCAATCAATGCTTTTCTTCGTATCTTTGCACCCAAAGACAGTGATTATGGTAGACCTTGGCTTTATGGATAGAAAGTATCCTGTTGGGATACAGACATTTGAGCGGATTATCAAGGAGGGATATGTTTATGTGGATAAAACCGACCTCGTTTGGAAATTGACTCATTATGCCAAATATATCTTCCTTAGCCGACCGCGTAGGTTTGGGAAATCACTGCTTACCACTACTTTACATTCCTATTTTGAAGGAAATAAAGAATTGTTTGAAGGCCTGAAAATCATGGAGTTGGAGAAGGAATGGAATAGTTATCCAATCATCCATATTGATTTGAGTGTAGCAAAAAGACAACCTTCTGCGGAAGAATTGAGGAAAACATTGATGTGGATATTGCAGCCTCTTTACAAAATTTATGGAAGTGATGTGTTGGAGACATCACCTGGAAAGATGCTTAATGGATTGATTCATAGGGCATACGAACAGACAAATGAACAAGTTGTGGTGATTATTGACGAATACGATGCCCCTTTGTTGGACATTTTGCATGAAAAAGAGCCATTGGAGGAGTTCCGCAATGTCATGCAAGAGTTTTTCATCCAACTGAAAGCCAACGAAGCCCTGATCAAGTTCTGTTTCATCACGGGTATCACCAAGTTCAGCCAACTGAGCATCTTCTCGACCATCAACAATCTCACTAATGTTTCCATGAGTCCTGAGTTTGCCACCATTTGCGGCATCACCGACGAGGAACTGACTACCGTGATGGCAGAGGATATTAAACGATTGGCAGAGGCAGACGAATGTTCTTCAGAAGCAATGCATGAGAAACTGAAGCTACGATATGATGGCTATCATTTCTCAGGGATTTCAAAGGAGGTATATAATCCGTTCAGCCTTTTGAAAGCTTTCCAACAAAAGGAGCTCGGCAATTATTGGTTTGAGAGCGGAACGCCCACTTTCCTTATCCGTCAAATGCAACAGTTCCGCACCGACATTACAGCGATGGATGACATAGAGGTACCTTCCTCTGCTTTTGACCGCCCGACCGAAGCTATGACAAACGCACTGCCTTTGCTTTACCAAAGCGGTTATTTGACCATAAAAGACTATGATCGGGAATCGATGCTTTATCATTTGTCTATCCCCAATCAGGAAGTGCGGATTGGCTTTGCCGACGGCTTGTTGCCCACCTACATTGGATTAGAGGGCTTTGAGGTGCAAACAGGCTTCGCCTTGAAGTTCTGGCGTGCATTGAAAGAAAGCGATGTCAATTTGGCTCTTAAGGAAATGCAGGCGTATCTCGCAGGATTGCCTTATATCGAAGGATTCAAGAAGAAACTTGCTGATGTCTCCAATGTGGAAGGCTTTTATGAATGGACATTCTATCTTATTATTTCCATGTTGAATGTTTACGCGAGAACACAGGTGAAATGCGCCAATGGTCGTATTGATACGGTGGTTTATATGCCGAATGCAATTTATGTTTTCGAATTTAAGGTGAATGGCTCTGCCAAGAAAGCATTAGAGCAAATCAATGACAGAGGCTATGCTATTCAATATCAAACGGATTGGAGAAAAGTGGTGAAAGTCGGAGTGAACTTTTCCTCTGAAACCAAGACGCTTAAAGATTGGGAAATTCAAAAGTAAACTCATTCCTTCAAACTCTGCCGAGCATACGGCACCAAATCCTGTGAAGCAAATTCGCCTTTCAAGAACTTGAAATACCCTGCCACGGCAACCATGGCGGCGTTGTCGGTGGAATAACTGAGGCGTGGGATAAAAACTTTCCAATGATACTTTTCACCCAGGGCAAGCATGGCATCGTGCAAACCGCTGTTGGCGCTCACGCCGCCGGCGATGGCCACGGTTTTGATGCCTGTCTGCTTGCTGGCTTTCACCAACTTGTTCATCAGGATGTCGATGATGGTCTTTTGCACCGAGGCGCAGAGGTCGGCTTTGTTTTCTTCGATGAAGTTCGGGTTGAGT
>JAEEGL012401914.1_pt1 | contig 13054 bp, 22 predicted proteins | sample 9134231 | NCBI WGS metagenome assembly JAEEGL01 (sample SAMN16246548, study PRJNA631951) | gut metagenome | biome: gut microbiome; feature: rumen; material: fiber-attached | host: Bos | place: Iran: Karaj | collected 2018-10 | reverse complement strand
TATAATCAATGTATTTGATGCCTAATTTTCTGAATCGGCAATATTTTTTCTTTTTAACTTCTACCGAAGGAGGAGTCAAGTATCTAATTTCTGATTGTGCTTGTGCCATAACTATTCGTTTTTAGAAGATTCTTGAACATTGTTTCTTTTCTTTTCAGCATACGCAATTGCATGTTTGTTCATCTTTACAATAAGACTACGCAACACACGTTCGTCGCGTTTGAATGCTACTGATAGTTTGTCAATCGACTCACTATCTGCTTTGAACTCATAAAGGTAGTAAAAACCAGAGCTTTTTTTATCGATGGCGTACGCCAACTTCTTCAAGCCCCAATTTTCAGAATGAACGATTTCGCCGCCCAATCCCTTTATAAGCTGTTCATACTTCTTAACCGATTCCTCTGCCTGAGACTCAGACAAAACGGGAGTTAAAATGAAAACGGTTTCATACTGATTTACCATAACAGCTAAATTGTTTAATTTGTTAATAAATTTTTTTCGGTGGCAAAAGTAATCAAATTCTTCGTTTTACCTAAAATCTTGCGATTTTTTTTCTTCATTTCATGAAAACACTTGCTAAAAATCCATAAACAACCATAGAAAACGGACAAGAATGCACGATTTTGCAGAGAAAAATCGGAATACCGTTTGAAATAACGAAAAAGTTTATATTTTTGCATTGCTTTTTCAAAAGCAGTTCGGTCAGGAAAGTTGGGTGAGTGGCTGAAACCAACAGTTTGCTAAACTGTCGAACGGGATTACCGTTCCGGGGGTTCGAATCCCCCACTTTCCGCAAAGTCTTACTGATTGCCGTTTTCGGGCTATCAATGAACGAAAAATGGCAAAAAGTGGGACGGATTTGGGACAATGCTTTTTTTATTGCCGAAGCAATTCTGCAATAAAAAAAAATGTCTAAACAAAAAATTCCAAAAGTCCAGCTTGAGAGTAATTATATTCCGGCAAGCCTTCATAAATATACTGAGGGCTACCGAATAGAATACTACGTATCTAATCCGCTCACTGGCGAATTAGTCAGGCAACGAATACGCGTCGATAAAATATTCAAGGCATACAAGCTCAAACGTGATGCACTACAACACATCGACGAAATGTGTGCCGAAATCAATGCGAAACTTCGTTCCGGCTTCAATCCTTTTTACCAGGGCGAAGATTCCAGACTATATGAACGGCTGGCCGACGTAGCAGAAAAATTCATCAAGGAAAAGGCACAGGAACTTCGTCCAGATTCCATGCGAACATATACTTCGTTCGTCGCAATTCTGTGCGGATTCGTCAATATATTAAATCCACGACAAACCGCATCAACAGTAAACAGGACACTCGCTGTAAGATTCATGGATTATCTTTTCACACAACGTAAGGTTGGCAACAATACATATAATAATTATCTCAAACAGGCAAAAAACTTCTTCAATTGGTGTGTAGAAAAATGCTATGCAAAGGAGAACCCATTCAACACCATTAAGCCAAAACGCAAAGAGGATAAAAAGCGTATTCTTATTCCGGCATCGACACGTGCGGAAATAACCAAATATCTTATGCAACACAAACCTGGCCTATTGCTCGTTTGTTACCTGGAATATTATTCGCTGATACGCCCCAAGGAAATACGGTTCCTAAGAGTTTCTGCCGTTGATTTTCAAAATCATTGCATAGTTATAGATGGCGAAATAGCAAAGAATCACCATACACGCTACGCTGCTATGCCTTCGCAAGTCGAAACCCTGATGCTGCAGCTTGGCATCGACAAAGCTCCGTCACAAAATTACATTATTGGGAAAGGTTACACACCAAACGCCGCACAACTCACTCGGCCGCGTCTCATAAAAGACTGGGAAAAGATTCGGAAACGTCTTGACCTTCCTGATACGATGCCGCTCTATTCCTTCCGCGATACTGGAATAACAGAAATGCTTCGTTCCGGCATTCCAGACCTGACTGTAATGCAGCACGCCGACCACAGCGATTTGTCGATAACGTCAATCTACGCAAAGCACGCCGACCCGAATCTGATAAACACGATTAGGAACAACGTGCCTGCGTTTTAAGATTTATGCGTTGGCCAACTTCGACGGGTCGCAAATCCAAGTGTAGAGCATAATGAGCGCCACACTTGGAATGTTGTACACTATGATTGCGTATTTAAGAACTTTCTTCACTATCTTTTTCATAACTGCTTACTTTACAAGGTTATACACTAAAATGATTGCCGCGATGCGGAACGCCTGGCGGCACACGTAATCGATTGCGCGGAAAATTTGCTGACTGCGTGGATTCGCGAACGCCCACATTATGTTGCACAAAAGTCTCATGACTACCTCCTTTTTAATATGTCGCCACTTACCAATTGCTGAATGCCAAGCCATATGCAGCCGAATGCCGCAACAATAACCACCGCTGGCACTGCCAACAGGATGATGCCACTTTCCATAAGTCGCTCTTTCATGACTACCTCCCTTCCGTTAGTTTTTGAATGTCGCGCTGTGTGATTTCGAGGAGCGACAGCCCGCCAGCCAAACGGCGTGCGGCGCGGTCTTGGCGCGGCTGCATGTTGGTGTCCACCGACTCGCGGATTACCATTAGATCAACGATTGCGTCGCGGATTGAGTTGATTACCACCTGCAGCATAGGTTCTGTTACATGGCCGTCGCCGCAGAAAAATTTTGTGAATGCGTTTTCGGAGTCCAATTCGATTACGAGCTGGTTCCTCTTTGGTGTCTTTTCGTTCATGTTGCATGTATTTAGAACGTTAAACAAAAAAAACACGGTACGAGTTGTTCAGGAATACATGCACTCCTTGAGGCCATTACTGGTACCTCACTCGCCGTGTCGATAACTTTCAATTATCCGAGATATATGGCATAAAAAAAGCCGACGTAAAAGTCAGCGGTTTTCAGCCGCATGTATTTTTTGAACACTGCAATAATACGGCGGAAATTTGGAAAATGCAAATTTTTGAGGGGGAAATTATTGATTAAGACTTCTATTTGTGTCAACATAAATATGGTTGGCGTTGGTGGAAAGGTTCTCCCTGTGTTTCATAATATAACACCTTTTTGCAAGAATATTATAACACAGATTTAGCCAATCTTACGGCCAAGCCCTTGGATTTATCGTAGGCGTGTGTCAGCAGCTCGTTTTTGTAATCCACAGTCACCCAATAGGCAAGATTGTCATTCATGTATTCCGATGATGTCCAGTAACTGGCATATTTATTAACAGACGCAACATAAACACCATCGGGACGTTGTGATTTTGCCGCATTCACCTTTACAACACCGCCAGCTGGCAAAAATACCGCGCCTTGTTGCTCCAATGCTTCAAACTCTTCCAATGTATAAATGTTGTCGTCGAAACCTTTATCATAAGTTGCATGTGACACAAAAATTGGCACATCACCCTCAGAAACATTCGGATATGAATGCTTAAACCCTTCGGGAGCTGAACCGTCAGGTAAAACGATAAAACCATTTATCCGAGCGTCCTCGTCAACTTGGATGCTTGCAAACCCAAACAGATTAACCGCATTGTCGCGGTGGAATAATATGTAACGCCATTCATCAATAGTTAGCAATCTGTACTCATCGATAGACAAATCCTTGCAATCGTCAAATCTAAACAAATCCAGCCAACCGTCATAGGTTGGGTCATCCAAATTTTCATTTACCGCGCCAAGCATCTCGTATTGCCGCAAAGCAACCCGAAATTCGTTATTCGAGCGGTTGTATTGTAGATTACCTTGGCTGAACACAACTGTATGTCCATTGCCGATGCTGAATGTATGTTCCATATTCTATGTAAATAAAGTGTCCAAATGTTTCACTTCCAAGCCTGTTGATGCAAGCGTGTAGTAGTCGGTACCACGCATAAAGCAGATATTGTCGTTTGAATCGAGCCGCAGCTGCACAAGTTCTCTTCTATGGTACGGATAAAAAGCTGGAAACATAAAACGTCCACTTGGCCAGTCATCTTCATATTCCCCCGTATCATCACTCTGTTGAATATATTGAACGAGATTATTGTACCTGGTTGTGCCAAAATCAGCGGCTGTAAAATCTTTGAGATAACCTGTTGATGTTATTCGTAAATTGTGCTTAATAGTACCAGCACTATTATTGAACACAATTTCTTGGTTGTACATTTTTCTTGCGATTTCAACAATAGCAATTCCGAATCGCATTAAGTTAGGAAAACCAACGTAATCAATCAGTTGATTCAGAACTGAGTCTTTTGTCTGAAGATTGCCGTTTTTCGATGTGGTATTTCCGTAGTTTTCCATATCAATACACAATAACTATTTCGTCGGCTTCGTATATGCTGTCGAACGTGATTGAACCGTCCGATGGTGCATTCAAAACATAGTTGCCTCTATTCAATGCTCCGTTAATAAAAACCAAAGCACGATTTGGCAAAGCAGTTAGACTAACGGAAACTTCGCCTGATGTTTCCTGTGCGGCCGTAACGGTTACAGTCGCACATTGTGCGTAAATTTCGTTTTTGCTGGGAATATCGTTACTTCTGTCGCTACGTGAATAGTTTTCCATACTCTTTTTAGTTTATGGTTATTGTAATGAGTTTCCCTGCGTTGTGCGCATCGGCCAATATGTCGTACATCTGCCAAAAAGCGGTTACGGAATTGCTCACCGTGCCTGTCGATGTGTTGCGGTATGTTCCCACCAGAATACAACCATCGGTGTTTGAAGTGTAATTTCCAATGTGGATAAGAACACCATCGCGGCCAGGAACTCCAACTAATCGAGGAACCTTGTTTCCACAGTTGAGATACTGCGACTTCGCACCACGGCTCGCATACGTAGGCGAAACAGTGTCCATATCGATACCATATGTTCCAGGCAATATTGCCGTAGTCTTTCGGATGTTTGCCCCATTGCGGAATGGGAGTTCAAGCGTATAGCAAAGAAATACGTCGTTGATATACATTTTGCCAAGTGTGAACGAATCAGTTTTAACATCCCGTTCCACCCTGATTTTCAGTTCGTTTTCGTTGTTTTTCATACGCCATTTTTTTAGTCTGAAACTTTTTTTGAGTGCGAAAACAACCAGTACCGCCACCACGGCAAGCACCACGGCGGCGATAATGATTAGTTTCTTGTCGGTTAGGTTTCCGCGCATCGATTAACGTTTTTTGGAATAACCCAACGATTTTGCGGCTTCCTTCATACAGGTCGCCCATTTGCGATTGTACACTTCCACCGTCTTTGTGTGCTTACCGCCAGCTCTGCGGATTTTCTTTGCTTCGTCAACTATTGACTTGAGCTGTGCTTTTGATAATTTTGCCATAATATTTTGTTTTTTAATGTTTTACTTATACATTTGTGTCGTGCGAATCCCCAGGACCCGTTAGAAGCAGATTTAATCTGTGGTCCCCAAAGGACTCGCATATTTTATATCTGAAATACAGTATTCCACATAATTCCCGCTCCGCTTTCTACCGATTGTTAGGTTTGCCGTTCCAATGCCCTTAACAGCACATTTGAATAAGAATATCCGTTCAATCTTCATTTCTGTTTGCCTATTAGAATGGGGAGGATAACCGTCTTTGTGTCCATATCGCCTTGCGTTGCGAATGATATGAATAATGTTCAAAGCAAGTTTTGCCGAAGACAATCCCTTGCCGGCATGAAAAACTGTTTCTTCGATTGACTTACCGTTTATTTTTACATTCGCTTTCAAAGAATTATTGTAAACCGATACACCTTGATAACGATTCAACCGTTTGTACAAAAATTCTCTTCTTTCCTTGATTGTATCAGGAATGTGCGAAAACGTCGATTGTGAAATATGGTTCTCTATCATAAAAAATTATTTGTTTTTCTCTTTCCTAATCTTCAGCACCGTCAAATACGCCGTAAGTAGAGCCACAACAATGGCAAGCCCTGCGGAAATAATCTGCAAGATTTGCAGCATGTCGGCCAGGTTCTTCGGCATCGGCATACCAGTCCATACCGAACGAAAACAAGCGGTCAACACTGTTTACAATGAACTTTGACGTTTGCTTTGAAACCTCGCTTTGCAATCTGGGTGTAAGCGGAACTTCGGCGGGTTTTTGTTCGGGAACTGCCGTTGGCGGTTCCTGGTTTACAAACTTCTGCTTTGGTTCCTTAATTTCCTGTATAAGGTCATCGTAGTCGCTCACATCGCCAGTGGCGAAATGATACGTTTCCGAAGTGGCAGCTTGTGGCTCTTCGGTAACTTTTGATTCTGGTATTATATCGGCTAACGGCATCAGTTAAAAGATTTAATAATTTTCTCAATTAGTTCATACAGGTCGTGCGGTTCTTCCATTCTGATGAGACGGTTATCGGAATCGAACACGACGGCGGCCGCCATTGCACGGTCGTCTTTTTTGAAAAGAAGATAGCCGGCATCGGTTTCACCTTCGCGAAGCTGGATGCCGTTGATTAATTCGGTACCGAAATTATTGATCACATCTTTATTGTCGGCAACCATAGGTATAAGCGTGGAAAGCGCCGACTTTACCATTCGTTGTTTCAAATCTATTTGCATAACTACTATTTTTTACGGTGACGGTCAATAATCATTTGGCTTTCGGTCTTGGAAATCACAAGCGGATATGCAAAATCGCACGGCCGTTCTTTTGTGTACTTCACAAAGAGGTCAACAAGGATTTTCTCAGGTGTGATGTCTTCAGTTTTCAAACGGTCTTTCAAACGGTTTACCGTAAGTTCCATCATTTCGCTTGCCACATCGCCAAGATGCACTGTATATGAACCTTTTTGCGGATTTTGCAGTACCGCGATTTGTTTATGGAGATTTTCGTTTTCTTCCTGAAGATGTTCATAAGCTGCCAAGTTCGATTTCAAAACTTTGTTCTCTTCCTGTAATTTCTCAACTTCGGCATCCTTGGCCGATGCACCTACACCATTTTCGTTTGCGGTTTGTTTCCATTGCTCACATTCGGCTGTAAGTTCCTCAATCCTGGCGGTAAGTTCGCCGTTAGATGCGACAAGGTTGTCGCGTTCGGCGGTGAGATTATCCAATTCGCTCTGTAAATTATCTATTACAGCGGAATTGTCGGTTTGCACGTTGGCAGCACACTGTTTTACTATCTCTTCTACAATCTGACTATCGGTATAGTCAGGATTTAGTTCTGACATCTCGTTGAATTTCTTACGTATGCCATCGGTAAATCTTCCGGTAAATGTTTTTCTTGAATCGTGTTTCATATTGTTTACTTTTATTTGACTTTTATATTAGAATTTGTATATTTGTATAAATAATTGGGGTTTAGAGTGTGAGTACCAAGTAGATAAAACTTGTTCCTGCTAAAATCCAATTTTTTTTCGTTCAGACTGCCTTTTTCTTTCTGTAGGTATTCCTTCTATATATTCAGGAATAACCACACACTTCCTGGTGTCTTTTCTTTCATTCATCGTTATTTCTTTCATCTATTAAATAAATACACTACATACTTTTGAATATCAATACTTTGACAAGTTTGTATTTGATATTTACAACACATTTACAACTTGTATTTGAAATTTACACCTCGCATACAACTTGTATTTGAGATTTACAACTTGTAAATGTCTCCAACTAAGTTAGAAATGAAATTTTGTAGTATATACGTGGTGTAAACGTTTTTTACAAAATGTAACGCATTGATTTTCAATGATTATAAAAAAATAGCGTAAATAATGTTTGCAATTTTGCAAACGTTCCACAATTTTACAGACAAACCGTAATTGCCTCTGAATAAATTTTGATTAAAACACTGGAGCAGCGGCATAACTTTTTCATCAGAATTTTGCGTGCGTGTGATTTTGTGAAAAATTTTTGTAACCGTGTAACTTTTGTAACCGTAATATATAAAATACTGACATTTAATATTTTAGCAAGTTACAAAACAAAAAATTGAGTTTGTAACCTCGAAAAGCGATTTTGTAACCGCCAAACTGGTTACAAAAATTTTTGTAACCATATCAAATTTTGTAACCTTTTTGTAACCTCTTAATTTATTGATTTTCTTTTTCTTATCTTAAAAGTTACAAAGTTACAAAAATATATAGAGTTATAACGAAGAAAAAACGGTGGGGACATGGGAGGGAAGCAACCCCCAGCCCCGAACCGGGCATAAAAAAAGCCGGCACGTGTAGAAACGTAACCGGCTTAAAAATACATGCTATATATTATGGGTTATTTTTTCTCGTGCTTTATTGAGAAAACCTGAGAAGGCTTTATTGGAATAATGTTCAAGTAATCTTTGTAATGCGAAATATTACTTGTGACGAAATACTTGCATTTATACTTTATTCCTTGGACGTACTGCATGTTATCCTCAAGGTCGGTATTCTGCATTTGCATTGACTGCGATATGGCAGATTCCTCGAACGGAACAACATACATTTTAGTTAGAAACTCGTTTACGAACTTTTTAACACGTTCCGTGTTTGCTTTCCGTTTCTGATACTTGGCAACAAACTGTGCTATTGACAGTGCTGAAACATACAGGTTTGTGTATTTCTCGTTTGATATGTCGTACAGAAACTTCATGTACGTTCCGAACTGTGGAGCGTCGAAATAGTCAATCAAAACATTTGAATCTATATATATGTTTGTTTGAACATCTTTCATAGTATCCAGCCTTTGTATTTTTGCTTTTCGGCTTGTGTCAACAAGTTTAAGTTGTTATAGCAAAATTCGCGTATAGCAATATCCTGGATTTCCTTTTTGGTCATCCCGGAACGCTTAATAATCAAATTTACAGCCTCATTATGGTAGTCTGTCCGTTTCTTTGTTGAAGTTGTCGCCATAATCTATAGAAATTTTGTCCATTGCAAATATACAATGTTTAGGAAATTTTGCAAGCTCCGTTCTTATTTTCTCTGTAATAACGAAATAAGAACGCCAATCATAACTCCAATGCTAAATAACACAATTATTTTCATAATTTATCCTCAATATGTTTTATAAACCTGATAAGCTTTTTTTCATCCTGTTTGAGCTGCTTTATCTGACCACGTAAATATGTATTTTCTTCGTGTATTTCTTTTACATAGTCTTCGTAGGTATCGCAGAACTTCATTCCTGTCATAAGCATACGTTCAAATTTTAAATCTGACATGTGCAGTTCCTCAGCTCCCTGGTTCTCTTTTATAAAATTTTGCAACGAACCATTTAGGAACGCTCTTAGCTTTCGTATTATTTTTAACATTATTTTGTATTTCAACTCTTTCATGGTCTATATTATTTTTTCGTCAAATGATAAATCTGTCCATTTCCTGGATTCAACAAACACGGCAAAACTTTCGGTCGTGCGTGTAATTTCCAATATTTTGTGGTATTTGCTTATAATAAGCAAGTCGTTATAATCAACGGAGACTTTTGTGGTTTGGAAAAACAGTCTGCTATCTTCCATTAAAAGCCACCCATGATTGTTGAGGATTGTAATTGCTTCTTGGAGTGTCATACCATTAATTTTTATATCGTTTAACTTGAATAAATTCCGTGGTTCGTTCTATCACGACAAATTCACCGGCCATGGCGTGGAGTACGAATGTAAACAGGCACGCGTCAATGGTTTTATCGTAAATGTTCAAAATCAATGCTTCGGGCAGGTCAAACCATTTGTAGCTTACATTTTCCTTATCGAGCAACAATGTAATGTCTTCTTGTGTGAATTTCATAGCATTATTTCTTAAATAATTCGTCAAAACATCCTTTCAGCTTTCCGTCGCAAAAGTCTTTGAGCGTGCCAACTACCTTGCCATTTACGGCAAGTGTGCCAGCGCTTATTGGTTTCAGAACCCATTCATCGTAGCGACGGATGTAGGTTAATGCTTCGTCGCATGTGAACTCTTGGCCAAACTCGTCCCAGTGTTCGGAGCATATCGATAGAAACTCCTCTCGGAACATGGCCATGTTTTCCGGCTTTACGATTTTGGCGGTTTCAACCTTCGTGCCTCGTGGCATTGAGCGAAGATAGTCGGTAAGTCGCTGGCGGTACGTTGTTTCCATAACTAAAACAGTTTTTCGTCTGACGCTGACACTTTCGTAAATTCGTCAATGGCAGCATCTTTGGTTTGAATATAAATTTGCTCTATCGTCTTTCCGTCTTCCTTCTTGATGATGCGCTTTTTGTCGCTTGTGTTGCAAAGGTCGGTCGGGTTGAGCGTGTATCCGTAGTATTGGCACCACGCCTGGATGCGTTTGGAGAATGCCTGTGTGGTGCGTAGCCGCGGATTGCATTTTTCAAAATATTCCTTCAGTATGGTTTCCTTGGAAATGAGCGTGTCGAGCGTGCCTTCCTGAGTGAAATAGATGTTTGCCCAGCTGAAGAACTCATCGCCCATTTCCGCCAGTTTGTTACGCTTATACACGTTCGCCATGGGCGGGTTTATCTTTTCGTCGGTCGCAAGGTAATAGCGGCAACATTCGGCCATAAGGTTCAAATCCTGGTTCCATTCGTCTTCGGTGTAGTCGAAGAAAAGGTTTTTGCCAAAGTCGTCGAACACGGTTCGTTCTTCCTGGTATTCGCCATTTTCGTCGAGAGCATGGTAATAGTCGGAAAAAACAGTGTAAAGCAAACGGCGGCTGGTTGACGGGTCAACGTTTTTGATTGTGAAATTGCTGGCGATACCGAATTTGGGCGAATCGTCGAAGTTGATTTCATACGATTGCGTGTTTTTCGGGTTCACCAACATGGAACCTGTAATGCAGTCGAAGAAAAAATCGAATCGGAGCGACTGACTTGCATCGTCGATAAATAGAAAATCGGTGTACTTATCGACGCGTTCAAAAATGTGCTTGTTTTCGGTTATTTTAGGGTCGCGTCCGCCAAGCGTAACCGAGTTCATCATATTTTTAACCGAGCGGAAAAACAAAGACTTACCGCTTCCACCGAACGATTTTCCCATTTCGCTTATGCGGTTGTCCATGGCAAACACGCACCATGGTTTCGATGGATTTTTGTATCGATGGAGCAAATAGCCAAGTGCAAAAATTTTGTTAATAAGATGCTGTTTTTGCTCATAAACTTCGGCATCGGTGAGCATTGGCCCGGCAATGTCGAACTTGTGGGTTTTCCAATATTCGGCGCGCTGGTCTTCGTCGATGCGGTTGTTTTCCTCGCGCCAATAGATTCTACAGGTATTGATAAGATACTTCAGGAACTTGCTTGCACCTTCGTAGTTTATTTCAATATCGAGTTCGCCGGCTTCATTCCTGAATATGCGGAACTGGTCGGCAAGACGCTTTACATTATGCTCCAAAACTTCGTCTTTCCACACATAGTTGGTGTTTTTGTCGAACAACTGGATGTCGGTGGCCGTAACGCGCCATGTGGCGTTTTTGAAGAAAAACAGCTGATAGTCCTTGCCATAGTCCGAAAAATCCAAGTCTGCCTGGCGTATGCGCATCAAACTTGATTCGCCCAGCTGCGTTGTCTTGTACATCATATTGCGCAATGCAATAGGCATTTCGCGTTCTTCGAGCCAATTATCGACGAACCGCTGCATATCCTTTGCCTTTATTTTTTCGACAACGTTTCCTGTGATTTTTATATATGAGAATCCCTCTTTTTGGTTAGGGTCGTCAATGGTGTAGTAGCCGTTGCAGTTGAGGAAATAGTAGGAACAAACGTTGTTGAAGTTGTATTTTTCGCCTTTATCCGAGACTTCCACATCCCAAAAGCGACACGGCAACGCAAGCTTCAGCATCCGCTCTATTTCCTTCTGAATTTCCACGCGGCTTTTGGTCTTGCGAACATCAAGCCAGTCGCGGAAATCCTTGCGTGTGTAACCGCGTGAATCCTTCAGGTTGAGCAAATAATCTGGCAGCCATATAGTCTTGATGTCAATATGAGTAAGAGCCAGTTTAATGCCTTCGCGTTTTCCGGTAGCGTCGATGTCGGGCAGATTATAGACCGATTCCACCATTTTTGCCACTTCGCGGTACTGCTTAGGGTCAATCTTGCTGGTTTCGGAGTTGAGCCAAAGCACGTTGAAACCATAGGCGGCCATGTTGAGGGCATCGCGGTCGCCGCTCATGATTATTACTTCGTCGAGCTTTTCTTTGTACGGTCGTTCGGTTTCGGGGTTGATGTCCTTTTTCAGTTCCTCGTATTTGCTTTTGAGCTGGGAAAGTCCGTTCAAAATGTTCGGCGTGACGGTGCCCAAGTATTGGAAACGGAACTGCTTTTCGGGATTGAGCGGCTGGAGAATCTTTTTGTATTCGCCGGCATCGTACAAATATATGGGATAATCGTCGGTTGATTCCCATGTGAGTACCTCGCGGTTCTTCACACGGCTGAACGACTTGAGCGCGTAGAAATGCCACTTGTTGCACACGTCCTGTGTGACGTGTATGCCCAAAGTCTTCAGTTCAAATTCGCTCATAGTGTCTTTAATATCAACAGAGAAAGAGCCTTCGGTCTCATCCTCTTTGGCGGCACGCTTTGAAAATTTTGCCTTGACCTGTTTGCGTTCCACGCCGCCAACGCCAAATCGTCCCGAAAGATACTCGACAGCTTCCTGGAATGTTTTCCCGTCTTCCTTCATGCAGACCTCAATGGCGTTGTGCGCCTTTCCGTCACCGCCAAAGTCGGTAACATAGTAAATGCCGCCCTTCAGCATCATGGATGCCGAAGGCGTTTTTTCGTCACGGATGCGGAAATGCTTACGCGTGTCGGCTTCGGGATAGTACGACAAAATAATGTCAAGACCGCCATTTGTTGCACTCAAAATTTGGTCTTTGTCGAAATACATAGTTACAGACTTCTAAAAACGTTTTCAATTTCTTTCATTACCAATTCAGGGATTTCGGTTCTGCCTGTACGCCAGTTGTAAACCGTCTGAATTGACGAATTTGCCCGCCGTGCGATTTCTTCCTGGAACTCGCGGAACTTTGCGTGCGGAACGAGCGATAACATCTCGTTCAATCTGTCTTTTTTCTCTAAACGTGTCATATTGATTAAATTTAATTGTTTATATCCTAATTCACCGTTGCCAAAGCTTCACATAGCCGACGGCTCATATTTACTTCTACAGCGTTT
>JAEEGL010916380.1_pt1 | contig 13054 bp, 8 predicted proteins | sample 9134231 | NCBI WGS metagenome assembly JAEEGL01 (sample SAMN16246548, study PRJNA631951) | gut metagenome | biome: gut microbiome; feature: rumen; material: fiber-attached | host: Bos | place: Iran: Karaj | collected 2018-10 | reverse complement strand
CGATGAGTGCCGACACATATTTTCGTCCGTCGCCGATGATGGCCACCTGCTCGATAAACTTGTCCTGTCCGAGTGCCGTTTCGAGCATCTGCGGCGCGATGTACTTGCCGTTGCTGGTCTTGTACAGGTCCTTGAGGCGCTCGGTGAGTATAATCTCGCCATTGTCGCTAATCTCGCCGCAGTCGCCGGTGTGGAACCATCCGTCGTTGTCGAGGGCCTGCGCGGTCTCCTCAGGCTTGTTGTAGTAGCCCTTCATCACCGTGGGGCCTTTGGCCAGGATCTCGTTGTTGTCGCCAATGCGCACCATCACGCCAGGTATTGGCGTACCCACCGAGCCAAGTTCCCAACCCACGTTGGTGAAGAACGACACGGAGGCGTTGGTCTCGCTCAGGCCATAGCCAATCACGATGTTCACGCCCACAGCGTGGAGAAACTCGGTGATGTTGTCGCTGAGCATGGCACCGGCGGTGGGGAAGAAACGTCCGTTCTCGATGCCGATGGCTGCGCGCAGGCGCTTGAACACCTTGCTCTCGAAGTATTGGTACTGCTTCTCGATGAGCAGCGGCGGCTTCTTGCCCAGGCGCACATACTTCATGTTGCGAGCCTTGCCCACGGCGATGGCACGCTTGAAGAGCATGCGCACCACGGGCTTGGCGGTGGCGATATTGTCGGTGATTGCGGTGTAGACCTTTTCCCAGAATCGCGGCACGCTGCACATGCAGGTGGGCTGCACCTCTTTCACGGCTCGCTGGATTTCCTTGGGATTGTAGTTGATGGCCACGCGCACACCCTGCATCAGGCAGAACATCGACCATCCGAGTTCGAAGATGTGGCTGAAAGGCAGGAAACTGAGCGAGACGTCGGTGTCGGGGTCGACATCGATGCGCGCGGCGTGGGCCTCCATGGCGGCTACGAAGTTGCTGTGCTGCAGCATCACGCCCTTGGGCTGTCCGGTGGTGCCCGAGGTGTAGATGAGATACATCAAGTCTTGCGGCGTGCTGCGCTGGCTGCGCTGCGCTATGGTGTCGCGGCCCTCGGCCTGGTGCTGGCGGCCTTGCTCAAGCAACTGCTGCCAGGTGATGACGCGCTCGTCGGCGCCAGCCACTTTCACGGCGGGGTCAAGCGTCACCACCAGGTTCAGCGTGGCGCACTCGTCGAGCAGTTGCACGGCAATCTCGGCCTGGCGCTGGTCGCCGGCCAAGAGGATTGTGGCGCCCGAGTCGTTGATGATGTAAGCCGCCTCGTCGTGGCTGCTGGTGGCATAGATTGGCACCGGAATGGCGCGGTTGAAGAACGCGCCGAAGTGGGTGATGAAAATCTCAGGGCAGTTCTGTGTGAAGACAGCCAGGCGGCCCTGCTCCTCGACGCCATAATGCAGAAATGCCGACGCCACAATGGCGGCACACTCGCTGAAGCGGTTCCACGACAGCGAGGTCCACTGTTGTGTGGTGTAGTCGCGGTAGCGCAAGGCCTCACGGTCGCCATAGCGAGCGGCCTGCGCGGGAAGAAGTTCAACAAAACGGTTCATACGTAATTATATCTCGTTTTTGTTTTATGTGATGAATTTACTTGTCGTTGCGACCGTAGTCGGTGTTGCCCACGTGCAGGCAGCGCTGATACTCAGTCGGGTCGTTGATAACGTTCAGCGCGGCGTCCAGGTCGCGGTTGCGGTGGTTGATCACCTTGGTGTAGGCGCTGGGGTCGCTATAGATGTCGCGAGCGATGAGGCCCTTGATGACCATGCGCATGAGACTTTGGCTCGTGGCATATTGCTCGGGGTTGTGCTTCACCTTCTCGGCCTCGCCCATGGCGATGAAGCGCTGCATCTCCGACTCGCTGAGGTTGAAGAAGCGGTCGAAGTCCTCGACAGTGACAAAGCGCGTCTTAAGTTCATCGCGGTGCTGGTCGACGTATTCGACGGCATATTGGTTAAAGACTCCCTTGGCCATCAAGTCGCGGTAGTAGACCGAGTACTCGGTGGTGTCGACCGGCACAAACACGTCGGGCAAAATGCCGCCACCGCCGTAGATGGGTCGCTTGTTCTTCAGCGTCGTGAAGCGCTGGCTCTTGTCGATGCGCACGCTGTCGATGTTGTAGAGTTCACCATCCTTGACGCGGTCGTTGATGTCGTCCTCGTAGGCCTTCTTGTCGCCCTTGGTGTAGGGCTTCTGTATGCATCGTCCGCTGGGGGTGTAGTAGCGTGCCACGGTGAGGCGAATCATCGAGCCGTCGTCGAAGCGGAACGGGCGCTGCACCAGACCCTTGCCAAAGGTGCGGCGGCCCACAATCACGCCGCGGTCCCAATCTTGCATGGCACCGCTGAAAATCTCGCTTGCCGACGCCGAATACTGGTTGACAATCACCACCACGGGCATCGTCGAATACTTGCCGTTGCCGCGTGCCGAGGCCTCGTTGCGCGGAGCATGCTCACCCTGGGTGTACACAATCATCTGGCCGCGGTCCAAGAACTCGTTGCACATGTCGACGGCAGCGTTCAGGAATCCGCCGCCATTGTCGCTGAGGTCGATAATCACCTGCTTCATGCCCTCGCCCACCAGTTTGTCCATGGCCTCGACCATCTCGTTGTGGGTCTTGGCGCCGAAGCGCGAGATGCGCAGGTAGCCGGTGCTCTCGTCGAGCATATAAGCGGCGTCGACGCTGTGCAGAGGTATCTTGTCGCGGGTGATGGTGAAATCGATAAGTTGCTTCGACGCGCCGCGCTTGACCTGCACGTTCACCTTGGTGCCCTTCTTGCCACGCAGGCGACGCATGATGTCGCTGTTTTTCATCTTTTTCCCGGCAATGAGCGAGTCGTTGACGGTGACGATGCGGTCGCCGGCCAGGATGCCCACGCGGTCGCTGGGCCCGCCAGGCACCGTCTGGATGACGTAGAGCGTGTCTTGCTTCATGTTGAACGTGATGCCGATGCCCTCAAACTCGCCTTGAAGCGGTGCCTCGAGTTCGCGCGTCTCCTTGGCGTCGGTGTATGAACTGTGAGGATCTAGGCTCTCGAGCATGCCACGGATGGCACCCTCCACGAGTTTATCGTCGTTAACAGTGTCGACATACATGTTGCTGATGAAATACTCGGCATTCATCAACTTGGTCATCGCCGCGCTGGGACGGCGTTGTGCACTGGCAAGCAGCGCCACGCCCACGATGAGCAGTAAAGCAATTCTTATATTCTTCATTTCTTAGCGTTATATTCTACGTTGATGTGTATTCAAAATCTGGTTTTCTCTCTGAGAGTCAGGAAACTAATGCCAATCTTGCTCCCCTGGCCACCTTAGAGCCCAACCGGCGTGCAAGCCACGCAAAATTTCCAAACTACAAAATTACTGTTTTTTTCCCAATCACCACCCATTTCGCTCCAAGTTTTTCATCCGGCTCGTTTTCTCATGCTTAACATTAACGTCTTCACCCGCCCGTATGTTCGATTGTGTGAATGCTATCGGTGAAAATTTCAACGAATCGGCAATATGTTATAACGTAATTTTTGTTGATTTTTGCCATAGTTCTTAATTTTGCCGTGGAATAATATAAGTCATTGCGTGATTTATATTGTTTCGTGCCGCGTTTCGGTCATTCAATGGCGGCAACGAGGCTCATAACTTATTAATTTTAAACGTTTTATTTATGAAAAAATTTATCTTCATTCTTGTTGCTGCACTCGCTGCAGTATCGCTGAACGCCGCTGGCAATGCGATGGCCGACCGTCTGGCTAATGCCACCCCGACGCCGATGACCAACTTCCAGAAGGCCACACCAGAGTTGTACCAAAAATTCCTTAACCGCCACAAAGCCGCTCCCCGCAAGGTCGAGCAGACCACGCTTTACACGGGTTATGCATGGGAATCGGCCGAGTGCAACAGCCGTAGCGAGACCTACGACATCTCAGCCGGCACAGCCATCAACCTGCCGGTAATTATCAGCGCCGGCCCCGGAACCGACAGCGTCCTGATCACAGGCATGGAGCCGTACTTCCCCCTGCAGGGAAAGTTCTATGCAGATTACGATGAAATTGAGATCCCCAACGGTCAGGTGGTGTATACCCACAGTACTTATGGCGACTGCGGTCTTAACAGTTCGTTCTATTTCGAGGGCGACGAGGAAGATGAAGCCGGCTGGTACACCTACGGCGCTGTCTGGGGTGAGGTGCTGGATGACGGCTCAATCTCGTTCGAAGGCCAGTATCTGAGCATGTCGATTCTTTCGGGAAACTATGCTGGCTACCGCTTGGGCAACTATATCTATGGTGGCACGCTCACGCCCGACAACACCGTGGGTCGCATGGAAATTGTCGACCTCAGAGCCGACAACTTTAGCAGCCCCGATGTTCCCACTTCGACTATCCCCGTGACCCTGAATCAAGAGGGCGCCGTGGTGACCGTGGGCAACTTTGGCAAATGGGGCACTGTGGATGTGAACCTGCTTGCCGACAGGACTCTGGCAATCCCCTCGCAACTCATTTATGAAGGTGGCAGCACCTATGGCGACTTCTACACCCGCGCTGCTGACTATACAGTAGAAGGTGCTACGGCTCTGACCGATTATCTGCTCGAGGACCCCGTCATCTACGGCGAGGCAACTCCTCAGACCCTGGTGCTGAACAGTTTCATGTATTACTCGACTAACGAATACTACACCGGCGAGTTTATCTACACTGCTACCATCTACAACGACAATGAGCCGTTTCTGTTCCCGCCGCAAAGCCTCGAAATCACTGCCGACGGCTTCGAGGATCTCAGCAACATCGAGGTGAACCCGACCGAGACGGTACAATTGCACGCCGTCGTGCTGCCGGAAGGCTCGCTCGAAGGTGTTGAGTGGAGTTCGAGCGACGAGACGCTGGCCATAGTCGACGAGAACGGTCTGGTGACCATCCTCGAGGGCAACAACAATGGCAACCAAATTCGCCGTCGTGAGGGCGCCGACGATGTTACTACGGTAATCATCAACGCTGTCTCGACCACCAACCCCGACGCTGCCGCCGAGGTTGAAATCAAGATTCTCAAGACTGTCACCGGTGTTGCCGACCTGAACGCTGGCAAGGCCATCCAGGCTGTGAAGTACTACAACGCTGCCGGCATCGAGAGCAACATGCCGTTCGACGGCCTGAACATCGTGGTAAGCACTTACACCGATGGCACCCGCAGCATCGTGAAGATTGTGAAGTAACACACACTTTCACCCATATAACAAAATAGCGCAGGCATCAGTACCCGCGCTATTTTTTTTGATGCATACCGTCGTCGGCGACGTAGGTCTCAAGCAGTTAAGAGTCGTGCTGCTTGCGGTGGCGGCATTTCTTGCCTTGCCCGCAGCCGCAGTCGATGCGCCCGGTGCGCAGTGTGCGCACGAGCCGCCACAGCACCCATATGAGTGCCAGGGCGACGATAACCAGTGCGATAAAAGTTTGTGTCATAACAGAACGTTTTACAATTTTGAGCACAAATTTAGCGATTATTTCCCAAACACCACCCAACACCCCACATTTTTCAGCCGCAGGCCCAAAACCGACGATAAAAGGGGCTTTTTTTGAGGGGAACGAGCAGTCCACCGTGAGGGTGGACAAGTGGCTGAGTGTTCGAGCGTTAGTGTGACTGCGTGGATAAAATGAGGCGATTTGATGATTATTGGGGTGGTCTGTTGAAAACATTTGCAACAGGGGTTGATCAAGACTAATTTTGCGAAGACACAATCAATCATTTTTTTAAATCAACAACTTATGAGAAAATTTTCACTCTTGCTCACTTTGGCCATCCTGGCGATGACCATTAATGCAACACCAATCAACAAGTTACAACCGCTTCACAAGCACAGTGCCACAGAGTTGGCTGGCCAGAGCCGCACAACGATTGCCGCTCCGCACATCGACCTCCAGGCATCCACCCGCGCGATGGCTCCCCAGAAGGCCGAAGGCACCGTGGTCACCCCGCCGGCCGGCATGGAGACCGAGAAGTATCGCCTTAACGGCTTCATCTACGACGGCTCGTCGTGGGAGGCCGTGAGTCGCCCAATCATGCTGGGCTGGGACGGCCAGAACGTGTACGTGCAGGGCTTTAGCGTGCTCCTGCCCGAGGCATGGATTATGGGCACCTACGACGAGGAGCAGGGCACGGTAACTTTCGGGCAGCAGTACTTTGGCCGCAACCAGAATTACGACAGTTACTTCTTCCCGGTGACTCCCGTGAGCGACACTGAATCGGCACCGATTTCCGCCGTGTTTAATTACAATGAGAACGCGCGCACGTTTGTGCTCTCGCAAGAGATGGTGTGCTACATCATCGAGAATTCCAGCGACAGCCAGTTGCTGTGGTACTATCAGTACGACAGCCAGATGAACATGGTGCCCGACGGCGACACCGTTGAGGTGCCCGAAGACCTTGAGACCGAGGAGTATGTCCTCACCGGCACATACATGGGCTATCAGGACAACAGTTGGTTCGAGGGCGACCCGCTGCTGGGCAGCGCCCGTGTGGGCTACGACGGCGACGACATCTACATTAAGGGCTTGTGCTCTTACCTGCCGCAGGCATGGATCAAGGGTCACCGCCAGGGCGACGACTACGTGATTGACAACGGTCAATACTTCGGCGTGTTTATCTATCAGGGCGAGGCCTTCCCGCTGTACTTCATGGGTTGCGGCCCCAACGACGACAACGTGGCCGACTTTGTGCTCACACCGAATGCCGAGACCGGCGAACTGGTGGCCCAGTCATGGTATGCCATCTGCGACAACGACGAGGTCTTGGCATGGTACGACATACTGGGCAACGTGGTGCTCACACACATCCTCGACGAGGCTGCCACACCGGCCGACCCCAGCGTGCTCTACTTTGAGTATGCCGCCGAGGATGGCTTTGGCTATCTGATGCTCGATGTGCCCGCCACCGATGTCGACGGCAACCCGCTGCTCACCAGCAAACTGGGCTACAAACTCTTTATCGACTGTGGCAACGGCGCCGAGCCCTACATCTTTGCTGCCGACAACTACGGGTTTGACGAAGACATGACCGTAATCGAATATAACCGCGAAGACGAGATGAACTTCATGAAAGGCGGCCAGTTGGTGGTGGTTTACAACATTCCCGACAACGCTGAGCGCATAGGCGTGCAGAGCGTCTACACCGGCGGTGGCGAGACCAACGAGAGCGCCATCACCTGGTACGATCTGACCGACACTGGCGTGACCAGCATCGCTGCCGACGACACGCGCTCGCTGCCCCTCTACGACCTGATGGGCCGCCGCGTCAACGCCGACAACCTGCGTCCGGGCCTCTACATCCGCCAGGACGGCAAAAAAATCATGGTAATCAAATAATGCACACTGCATTATGCACAACAAAAAAAAGAGGGCCAAACGCCCTCTTTTTTGTTAACTTAAGTTTCTGAAGTAATTTGGTGTATTACAATATGCTGGGAATCAGGCGTGAAATGAGGGTGTGTCAAAATATGGTTATGGCCGAAAAAACTCAAGCATAAATTATGGTTATTATTCAAAATTTGTCCTCAAAGGGACGGTTCCTTTGAGGACACTTTTTTCTCATCTTGTCCTCAAAGGGGTTGAGTTAGCGTGAGACGGTAGCGGGAAATGGCGGCAAATGGCGGGGAAAAGCAAAAATGTGGGAGTGGGGGTTGCGTAGTTTTATGTTTTCAAGTAACTTTGCAAAAATATTTTCCACCGACGTGGCACTCACCTTAATACCATTTTATCATGAATGTACTGTATTGCAAGAAATGCGGGAAAAAGTTGCCTGAGAATGCGAAGTTCTGCCCAGGCTGCGGCACCACGATAGTCACCGACACCGAGGGGCAAAGTCCTCAAAATGACCACCTGCTGCCCATGGGCACAATGCTGCACGGCCTCTACCGCATTGAGCAATATCTGGCTAGTGGCGGCTTCGGCAACACGTATCGGGTGACCGATGTGAGCCAGCAGAAATCGTATGCCGTGAAGGAGTTCTTCAACAGCACCATCAACAGCCGCGACCCGCAAACCATGCTTGTCGCTGCCTACAACTCGACCAATACTGCCGACTTCACGGCCCAACTCAACAAGTTTCGCAAGGAAGCACGTCGCATTCGCGGCATCGACAGCGAGCACATCGTTAAAGTGCACGATATCTTCGACGAGAACGGCACAGCCTACTATGTGATGGACTTTATCGACGGCGAGTCGCTGCAGGCCAAACTAAAGCGGGAAGGCACTTTGCCCGAGGACGAGGTGATGGGGTACCTGAATCAGATGCTTGACGCACTCGATGAAATCCACAGCAGGAGCATTTGGCACCTCGACCTCAAACCGGGCAACATGATGCTCGACAAGGATGGCAAACTAATGCTTATCGACTTCGGTGCAAGCAAACTTATCGACACCGACCGAGGAGCCATGACCAGTTCGCTCGCAATGGCCTACACTCCCGGATTTGCGCCCATCGAGCAGACCGAACAAAAAATCCATGCCATCGGTGCACCCACCGACCTTTACGCCATCGGCGCCACGCTCTACAATCTGCTTACTGGCACACCGCCGCCCAACCTCACTGAATTGTTGAGCCAGGGCAGTTCGGCATTCCATTTCCCAGCCTCGACATCGCCCACAATGAGGCAACTGGTGATGAAACTGATGCAGGTTCGTGGCGAGCACCGTCCTCAAAACGTCGCTCAAGTGCGTAACCTCATCGCCGGCAATGAAGTTGAAACTGATGAAACGATTTCAGCCTCACCACAGCCTTTAGTCAGCAGAACTGAAGAAGATTATGAGGACGAGGATAACAGCAGCCGCAAAAAGTGGATTATGGCAGCAATTGGCGCCTTGATTGCCATTGCAGCAATCGGTGGCTGGGCCTATTGGAACAATTCCCGACAACAAGCCGCCGCACTGGCCGAGCAAGCACGCCAAGACTCCATCGCAACTGCACAAGCACTTATTGAGCAAGCCTACCAAGACTCTCTCGCCGCCGAACAAGCCCGCCAGGACTCCATCGCCAAATGGGATTTCTTCACTGCCGACGAAATTGAGGATATCTCATTCACTTCGACAACAGCCATTTCATTACGCAACATATGCAAGCGTCATGGAATGTCAATACTATATGAAAATGAGTATGATGACAATACGTATGCAGACCAAACCGACAGATGCCTCGAATTAGTCGCCGGGAAAGGATGTGAATTAGCTTCGTCAAACAGAAATGGTTATAGACACCGAAGTCTCAAGGCAACATCTGATGTCGCATTCGGCATTGAACTAACAGGAACGGATTATTCATCTGATGATGGTATTTTTAGTTTGGATGTACAAGGCTATTCCATGGTTTCATTTGCATTTCCGACCAAAGAAGCCCGCGACAGAATGATTAAAGAACTAAAAGCCTCAAAATGTGAACGCTACGAAGAAAACGGCCTTTACTGGTTAAGGCTTTTTTATCCTGTGTGACACCCATCACAAGAACAAGTCATCGAGGGTTACACCACATCATCTTTCTGACACAGAATGCAAACTACAAATAATTGAAAACCACATAATTGACAAACACATGAATAATAACAACAATTGCAATAAGTGGCTTGCAGCAGCAATAACAGCCTTAATTGTCGCAGTGCCTATTGGCAACTGGGCATATTGGAATAAAGCCCTGCAACAACACAATATTCTTGAAGCTGTGCAGGCCTTCCAAGACTCAATCCTTGATGCCGCTGCAGCCGAACCCATAGCCGTCTTGGACTCCGCTGCAGGAATTGACTCTGCTACATTCGTGCAGAACAATCTTTCTAACTGGGACTTCTTCACCGCCGATGAAATTATTGAATACAGCGAAAAATATGGTTCTGTATCATTGTTTCGTACGTTCTGTCAAAAACATGGCTTGAGTTTACTTTTCGAAGATGAGTATATTAGTGATGGTTTTAGGAATAAGGATTATCTAAATACTCATGAATTTTTTGCAGGTAAAGGATGTGAATTAACTTGGTCAAACAGAAATGGGAATAAACGTCGAAGTCTCAAACCAACATCATGCAACGCATTTGGCATTATTTTAACCATTGATGATTTGAATGATAGAATGGGAACTTTACAATGGTGGAATCCACCACACTTCGCATTTCCCACACAAGAAGCACGCAACACAGTAATCAAAGAATTAAGGTCAAAAGGCTATTTACTTGAGGGAAGCAAGAGCACAAGTAGTCTAGACCGATATGCATGTTATGAAGAAAATGGCCTTTATTGGCTAAACTTGACAGTTTACGACAACCGTTAGAAGAACAAATCGTCGGGGGTGAGTTGCTTGTCATCAATGTTGGAGTGAAGCCTCTGTGTAGTTATATGCCCACTCATATTTTAGCCCCGTCGTGGCGGCAGACAACACACTGACCATCAATCTGTCGCCCCCACGGGGCTAATCAATTTGGAGGTAATCCTTAAACAGGGGCTCACGCCCCTGCCTAAACCCAACACGACCCTAACGGGTCTCCATTGCATACCAAAAACAAAACTGAAATATTCTAATTGACTTTTACCGGACAGCAATGATTTGATTTAGCCAAATCTGAGCGGAATAATGTGGTCAAAAGGTCAAAAGAATGCCGTCATTTTGATTATACTTGAAAAAAAATAATGCAATAATTCGAATTATTGTTGTAAATTTGCATTTATTTTGTGATATTGCATGTCATTCGCTTCGCTAAAGTTCGTCATGTTCTTCCCAGCGCTGGTGCTGTGCTACTATGCATTGCCAGTGCGGTGGCGTCGCGCATTTTTGCTGTGCGGCAGCGTGGCGTTCTACATGCTTAGCAACCCGGCGTATGCGGTGATGCTGCTGTGGGTGGTGGTGGCAAGTTATTTTGCGGTTCGCCACTTGGGCTGCGCCGAGCGCTCTCGCGGCACGCTGTGGCTGTGGCTGGTAACAGTGCTCGCTCCGATGCTGTTTTTCAAACTCAAGGAGCCGCTCATCAACCTGTGCTTCCCGTCGTGGGCTCTGTGGCAACTGCCGGGCCTGAACTGGGCCATCCCGCTGGGCCTGTCGTGCTACACGCTGCAGGCCGTGGGTTACATGATCGACGTGCACCGCCGTCGTATCGAGCCTGACCGCTCGTGGCTTAACCACGCGCTCTTTGTGTGTTTCCTCTCGACGGTGACGTCGGGGCCCATCCAGCGCGCGTCGCTCATGATGCCGCAAATTGCCGAAGGGGCGAAGGGCTTCGACTACCACCTGGCCGTGCAGGGCGCCAAACGCATGGTGTGGGGCATGTTTCTCAAAGTTGCCGTGGCCGACCGCCTGGGCATATACATCGACAGCGTGTTTCGCCACAGCGAGCAGTACAACTCGCTCACGATGCTCATCGCCCTAACGCTGTTTGCGGTGCAAATCTACACCGACTTTGCCGGCTACTCGTTTATCGCCATCGGCACGGGCAACCTGCTTGGCTATCGCTTAGCCGAGAACTTCCACCGTCCGCTCTTTGCCGTGGGCATGAAGGAGTTGTGGTCACGCTGGCATATCTCGCTGTCGTCGTGGCTTCGCGACTACGTGTACATTCCGCTTGGGGGCAGCCACTGCTCGCGTTTGCGCGCGTCGGTCAACGCCATCCTCACCTTCTTGGTGAGCGGCATGTGGCACGGCGTGTTGCCGAGTTACATCTGCTGGGGCTTGTGCCACGGCGTGGTGGTGTCGCTCGAGCGCCTGTTGCCGCTGAAGCGCCTGAAAGCACACTTCGTGACCCACCTGCTGGGCTCGCTAGCGACGACGGTGGCGATGGGCGTGATTTTCGCCTTTTTCCGCGACGACATGAGCGAGGCGTTGGCAATACTGCACACACTGTTTTGCGGCGCCAAGACGTGGCAATGGATTATCGTCGACCCGGTGCACACCACAGCCATGCTGTGGATGATTGGTGTGGTGGTGACCGTGGTCCTTGCCCGCGACGTGTACGACGAGTGGTGCGTGCCGCGCTTAGCGACATGGCGCCGCGGCCGTCGCGTGCTGCGCTGGGCATTCTATGCCTGCGTGGTGTGGATGATTCTGTTATTCGGCGTGCTCGACTCGAGCCAATTCATATATATGCGATTCTAAATGAAGGGGATGCGACGTTTTATACTTGCTGTGGTGGCGATGACGCTGCTGGTGGTTGCGGGCGACCAACTGATTGGCCGCGCCGTTGAGCGCGTCTACCACAACACCACGCTGAGCGAGGTCGGCCGGCTGAACCGCATCACCGACAGCGTGACGGCCGACGTGCTCGTGATGGGGTCGTCGCGCGCGCTGCACCACTATGTTCCGAGCCTGATCAGCGACTCCACGTCGCTGACGTGCTACAACTGCGGCCTGGAGGGCGAGAGCGTGATTATGCATTACGCCCTGCTGCGCGCCGCCACACAGCGCTACATGCCGCGCCTCATCCTCTACGAGGTGGCTTACTACTTCGACATCGAGGGCGGCGCACACACGCGTCGCGCCGGAAAAATCAAGCGTCTCACCGGCTTGGCGTGCCGCGACAGCATCCTTGCCGACCTCGACTGCTGGGAGCGGCTGCGCATGGCCTCGCGCATCTACCCCTACAACTCGGTGCTCTTTGAGAGCCTGCTGGCGCGCCACGGCAGTGGCTACGACGTGCCCGACGCCGACAATGGCTACGTGCCACTACACGGCCACTTCGACGACTCGCACTTTGTGTGGAACAACGAGATTATCAACGGCGGCACCGACCCCGTGAAACTGCGTTACCTGGAGTCGCTCATCGCCCGCTATCACGACCGCCTCGTCGTCTTCAGTTCGCCACGCTACGGCGCCACCGAGGCCACCGACACGCTCTACGACCCCGCGCGCCAGTTGTGCCAACGCTACGGGGTGCCTTTCGTGATGGCGCGCTGCGATACGGCTTTCACCCACCACCTTGAGTTGTGGGACGATGACGGCCACCTAAACGATGATGGCGCGCGACTGTACACGCGCAAACACGTCATCCCCGCCGTGAAACAATTCGTTGACAGATAAACATTTAATATTAATGATATGAAAAAACGTTATTTCAAACTGCTGGCACTCAT
>JAEEGL014656341.1_pt1 | contig 13055 bp, 7 predicted proteins | sample 9134231 | NCBI WGS metagenome assembly JAEEGL01 (sample SAMN16246548, study PRJNA631951) | gut metagenome | biome: gut microbiome; feature: rumen; material: fiber-attached | host: Bos | place: Iran: Karaj | collected 2018-10 | reverse complement strand
GTGAACGGAACAACGGGAACGAGGGTAACGGGCAATGGCGAAGTGGCTGCCACCAATCTGCCACCAATCAACCGCACGTATTACACGCACACGCTGACGGGTGGTGCCTTCGCGGGCAATATGTGGCTGGTGAAGCAGGGCGACGGTACGCTCGTGTTGCCGAAAGTGACTGAGACCTACACGGGCCGGACCGACGTCTGGGCCGGAACCTTGCAGTTTGACGGCACGATGCAGAGCAGCCCCGTATGGATGAACCGCCACACCACGCTGAACACTACGGACGGAACATTCGGCGGCGGACTGACCATGGAATACGGAGCAACGCTGAACATGGGCGGCGAGGCCAGTGGAACCGTCAGTGCTGCCACAGTTTCCAACCTGACGCTGAACTATGGTTCGCAGGTGGTGTTCGATGTGGCTGGAACCAACCAGGGCGACAACGACCTGCTGACGGTGAGCGGAACGCTGACCGTAGACCAAAAGACGGGCGGTAACTGGGAAACTTACGGACCAGAGCATCTGGCACCCGTGTTCGTGGTGCGTTCGACTGAGACGCTCGAATCGGGCGACTATCCCATTGCCAAGGTTGAGGCTTTTGGGACGGATGCTGATACCGACATTGCCAAGATAAAGCTGAATAAAGACGACTTGGATTGTGACGATGCTTCGCTCCGGTATGATGCTGCATCGAAGGTGCTCTATCTGCATATTGAAGGCCTTACTGTGCCCGACTACGGCGGCGAGCTGAACATCAACGTGACGGGAATGGCACCCACAGAGGTGTCGGCCACCGATTATCCATCGGCTGCCAACGAGACGTTCTATCTGCCTGTGGTCTCGGTGACAGCCCCCAGCTTCAGCGGCATCACTCCGACCGTGTCTGGAACGTTCACCGCGCTCGATGGTACCGAGACAGATCTGGGAACCTCCGGCACCAATATGCTCTATAGCGAGGATTATGAGAGTGTGAGCGGCGTGAGCGACTGGAACAGTCCTAACGCATCCAGCCAACTGACGCTGAAGACGGGTGATGCCACCTATGGCCAGTATTTCTGCTTTGACTCCTCTTCGACAAGCACGAACGACCGTAGCGCATCTAAGACTTTCGCAGGTATCGACTGGACGGGCATTAACACATATACTCTGGAGTTCGACGCAAGCTTAAAGCCCGGAACTGACAGCAATAAACCAACGGAACATCCTATGGAACTTGCCGTCATGACAGTGGGCGGAACCATAACGAACAACAGCAACTACCACTCGGCCAACAGTGGGGCAAACTACCTGTTGGATCTGACAAACGGGGGAAGCGCCAGCACCACCTACACGGTGAATGGCAGTTCCACTACGGTTACGATACCCAGTGCCACATGGTGCCACTACAAACTGGTGGTTGATGGCGAAGCAGGTACCGTGGTGTGGACCATCACGAACAACTCCACCTCGGCTCAGATAGGCTCTGGTACGTATACCCTGCCTTCCGGCACGAGCTATAAAGCCAACGGACTCTACGTTAACGCCTCACGTTACTACCCCGTGGCATCGATTGACAATATCAGCGTATATTACACCAAGGATTTCTCGTCGTACACCTTCACAGAACCGGGAACACTGACGCTGAAAGCATCGGCTACGGGATACAAGTCGAGGACGGAATCCTTCACGGCTCCGGCGGTTTACTATAAGTATTATGAGAGTCCGGACTATCAGACGGCAACTGTAGAAGAATTAGGCAGTTCGTATTATGGTGATGAGAAAACCTCCACAAAAAATATCTGGGCGAGCTGGAAGAGCGAGGCCACCACTTATTACGAAACAGTAGAACAAGGAGCTAACACCAAAATCTATTTCGACAAAGATGAGGTGGTCTATGGTACGCGAACAGGCGGCAGTGCCAACTGGGGTCTGATTCCCGGCTATGGACTGAACACAACACGTGGGCTGATTGTTTCTATTGATAATCTCGTTGATGATAAAACGATAGTGCATTATAGAACTTGCCTCAATAATGGAACTATTATTAACACCGATCATTATGTGTTTGCTGACGAAAACGGGAAGTTCTCGATAGATTCACGATCAGAGTCGGCTCCTCGTCCTGCTTTCAGCCAGGCGACCGTTTATCTCCCCGTGATGCTCTCTGACGAAGAATCTACGTTAGGAACTGTTTCGGCAGACTGCGGCAATGCGCTGGTCTACCGCACGGGGCTCGGCTCGGGCTGGGGAACGATGGTGCTGCCCTACAGCATGACGGCTGAGCAGCTGAAGGATGCTTTCGGCGACGGTGTGAAGGTGGCAAACCTTTCAGCAGTTGATGGAACGGTACTGAAGTTTGATGAAACGACGCAGGCTGTGACTGCCGGCGAGCCTTTCCTGATTAGCGGTGTCACGAAGTCGGGACCGTTTGTGGCCAAGGGAGTCACGGAATTCGCCACAGAGTCGTCGAAGAGCGTTGGCGGCATCGACTTCATCGGAACCTATACCAACATGGGCAGTACTGCGTTCACCACGAAGGACTATTTCTTCGTGGCCACGAGCGACAAGCTGACCCGCGTGAGTCGCAACGGCATGAAGATGGTGCTGAAAGGCTACCGTGCCTATTTCCACGACGGTTCGGCAGCCGGAGCCAAGAGCTTCACGGTGAGCATCGGCGGCGAGGAAGCCACGGGAATTGCCGACTTTGCCGCAGAGGATGAGGATAGCGACGTCTTCGACCTGCAGGGCCGCAAGGTGGCCTCGGGAATGCCGTGGACGGAGGCTAAGCGTCTGCTGCGCCAGGGTGTGTATATCGTGAACGGCAAGCGAATGATTGTGAAATGAGAAAATGAGAAATGAGAAAATGAAAAAGAATAAATATATCGTACCCTCGACAGAGCGTGTAGCGCTGAAAATGTATCAGAACGTGATGGAAGACTTCGACTATGGCGATGCCGACGTCACTTCCACCGAAGGTCTGGTCGTCAATGCCCATCAGGCGGATTTCGAGGAAGAGGCTGAGACAGGAATGGAAACAGCCTCCACCCTACCCGCTATCCATTCGCTTTGGGACGACGAGGAATAGACTGAAGAAAAGGCGGAGCAATCCGCCTTTTCTCGCTCTCGGGCTGACGCGTGGGTACAAAACGCAAAGGCTGCGTCTGTATGTAAAATAGCTATTTAAAAATTAATACGTATTAGACTTTTATGAGAAAACTGATGATGACGGTGGCCCTGGCCGCCGTGTGCCTGTTGGGGCAGGCTCAGGAAAAGCTCAACCGCGCTCCGGTGGCCGTGAAGACGTCGAAGGGGGTGCTGGTGTCGTGGCGCTCGCTGTCGGGCGACGGCGACCTGGGATTCAATGTGTATCGTGACGGCGTCAGACTAAACGCTGAGCCCATCACGACGAAGACGAACTATCTGGACACCGACGGTGTGGCCGGGGCTACGTATAGGATTGAATCGGCCTACGGAGAGACGGCTGAGACAAAGGCCTGGGACAATATGTACACCACGCTGAAAATCAACCGTCCGCCAGCAACCAAGGACGCATCGGGCGCACTGACGGGCCGCTACCGTCCCGACGAAATCAGCATAGGCGACGTGGACGGCGACGGCGAGTTCGAACTGATTGTGAAATGGCTGCCCGACAACCAGCGCGACTCGGGCAAGGAGGGCAAGGCTTCGCCCACTTATCTGAGCTGCCACAAGATGGATGGCACACAGCTGTGGCGCATCTGTCTGGGACACAATATCCGTTCGGGAAACCACACGATGACCTTACTGGTGTACGACTTCGACGGTGACGGCAAGGCCGAGATGATCTGCCGCACAGCAGCGGGCAGCACCGACGGCAACGGACAATATGTGAGCGAGGCCGGCAGTGCCGACATCAAGGCCACCGACAACTCGAAGACTTATCAGAACTCGAATGGCTTCGTGACCGGTGGAGAAGAGTTCCTGACGGTGTTCAACGGCGAGACGGGTGCGGCCATGCACACCATCTGGTATCGCCCCAACCGCGGCCTTGGCGACTCGGGAGCTTCCTCGACAATAGCCAAAGCCTGGGGTGACACTTATGGCAACCGCTGTGAGCGTTTCAATGCTGCCGTGGCCTATTTAGACGGTTCGCGGCCTACGGCTATCCTGCAGCGCGGCTACTATTCGCTGTGCTACATCTGGGCCGTAGACTGGAACGGCACGGAACTCTCCACCCGTTGGTTGCACCGCGGAACGGCGAAGGATAAATGGGACGTTATCGACGGAACAGGAACCGTTGTTGCTTCAGGCACAGGAAAATCGAGCTATGGTCAGGGCGTTCACAGCATTTCGATTGGCGACGTCAATGGCGACGGCCTCGACGACATCTGCACCGGCGGCGCCACGATAGGCCACGACGGGCGGCTGCTCTGCTCTACGGGCTATGGCCACGGCGATGCCATCCATCTGGCCGACCTGGTGCCCGACCGCCCCGGACTGGAGCTGATGATGCCCCACGAGGAATCACCCTACGGATACGACGTGCACGATGCCACCACGGGCGAAGTGCTGGCATACGCCACGAGCAGCGGCGACAATGGCCGCGGACTGGCCTGCGACTTCATCCCCTCGCATAAGGGCAGCGAATTCTGGTCGAGTGCTGATGGTAATATGTATGCCTGCGAAGACAGAACGAAGGTGCACGGCAGTAAGCCCGACACGAATTTCCGCATTTACTGGACGGGCGACCCCTTCGACCAGACTTTCGACGGGCACTACAAAGATGGAAAGTCTTCACCCAGTATCAAGGCCTGGAACACCGCTTCGATGAGCATCGTCACGGTGCAAAACTTTGCCGAATACGGCGAACCGCAGACCAGCAACACCACAAAGGCCACGCCCTGTCTGCAGGCCGACTTCCTGGGCGATTGGCGCGAAGAGCTGATCATGTGGCAATACGAGAGCGACTGGTCGAGTCCCACCTGCACGCTGATGATTTTCTCCACGCCGCAGGAGACGGAATACCGGGTGCCCTGTCTGCTGGAAGACCATCAGTATCGCATGGCCGTGGCCTGGCAGAACGCATCCTACAACCAGCCTCCCCACCTGAGCTATTCGCTGGCCGAAAGTCTGGGCATCGACCGCGCCACGTATCAGACCCACGTAGCGTCGACGGCTCCTCAGGCCGTTCCCCTGGAACCGGCCACGAGCGGCGAGGAAACGGTGAAGGTACCAGCTGCCGACAAGGGCACCATCGCCGGACTGTGCTACACTGCGGGCGAGAACGGCGAGCTGACCAACAGCACCAGCGGCGACTATATCAAGATGCGCACGGGCAACAACGGCAACACCATCACCATCTCGGTGAACCCGGGCTATGTGGTGACGGGCATCTATATCGAAGGCTACAGCAATAACAAATCGACGATAGCTGACCGCAGCATCATGATGACGGGCGTCTATGTGGACGACTCGGCCAACAGCGAGATAGCCAGCAGCGTGGTGTTCCCTGGCGGAACGGCGGGTCAGAATGCCGTGTCGGCCAACGTGACTGGCTTTGAGGCCTCGAAGAAAATCGTGCTGGCGTTCGACAACTCCAACATCGTGTCGAGCGACGAAGACAGTGCGGGCAAGAACAAGCAGCTGTTTGCCAAGATTGTGCTGACCTACAAGAAAGCCGATGCCTCGGGCATCAGCAGTGTGAAGACGGCCGGAGCGAACGGCAGCGGCACGTTCGACCTTCAGGGCCGCCGCGTGGAAAAGATGGGCAGAGGCATTTATATTAAGGAGGGGAGGAAGATAGCGAAGTGAGCAACCCCCTCCCCTGCCCCTCCCCGAAGCCTACAGCATGATCCGCTCCCTGCGTGCCTATAAGATAATACAAGGCACGCGCGGACAGGCCGGTATCAATCAGCAGCGCTATGCCGAGATTATTGTGCGCCTCTCCACCCTTCTGCGTTTCGCCACCGAAATCAAGGAGATGGACATCAATCCGCTTCTGGCTGACGAACAGAACGTCATTGCCGTAGATGCCCGTATCCGTATCCAGCGATAGGCGCTGAACTTTCATCTATGAAAAACGGGGGAGTAAAGTTAAATTCCCCCGCCTTTTATTTTATGTTTGTGTTATTTGTTTGTCACGAATCTCTTGCGTAAAGCCGTTGGAGAATCGTGCAGATTCCGTTTTACAAAGATACTGAACGATGAAAGGTTGGGGAATCCCAGCTTTTTTGAAATATCTTTAAATGAGAGGTCGGGATTGAGCATCAGTTCCTGAATCTCCGTCAGCACGGCGTTGTGGATCCATTGTGAGGCATTTTTGTCGGAGAAGCGGGTGCAGGCGGTGGTCAGGTACTTGGGTGTGACGTTCAGTTTTTGGGCATAGTAACTGACGGGTTGCCGCTTCACTTCCGTCTGTGCTATCTCCTGGATGAAACGCCTTAGGAGTTTCTGGCCCAGTGTGATGGTGTGAACCTCTTCTTTCGACTTCTGCCGGAACTCGTTACCCATCTCCAGCAGAGCCACGTTGATCATCAGTTTGAAGATGTTTGCATCGACGGGGTCCTGCAAGTGGTTGAGTTTCTTCGAAAGGATCGTATAGTAATTCTTATAGATTTCCAAGTCACGCTCCGAAGCCTTCAGGTGTCTCACCTTGTCACAATAGAGAATCTGGTTCCATATAGCGGTATTGCCCATGGGCAGCGCCTGCATGAAGTGCTGGCTGAAGGTCATGCATACACAGCAGAAGTCATCTTCATAACTGTCAACCCTCAGCTGTTCGTGGGGTGCACAGATAAGGATGTCGTCTTGTTCGATGGTATAATGCCGGCGGTCAATACAAACACTGGCTTTCCCCGACATGCCTAAAAGCACAAGCGTGTAGTGAGCCTTTGCCTCGTTTATATCTTGGAGAGATGCTACCCTGCCATAGTAAGAAATGTCCTTATCGGTAAAATTTGCCTTCATTAGAGAGTGATTGATTTTTGTTTGCAAAGATAGTTTTTTTTCTTTGAAAAGAAATAACAAAAGGTGTATATTTTCAATTAATTATGATTCAGTTTTTTATATCACTTTGTTTGTTATTAGAATTTCAACAAAATAGGGAAATCCCTTTTAAGTTTAGGGAATTACTTTTTGCAAACAATAAACGAAATCATTAATTTTGCGTCAAAGAGTTAGAAAAAGCGAAGTTTAACTTATAAATTGATATGATTATGAAGAAGATGTTACTTACGCTGATGGCAATGGTCACAATGACCATCTCAGCACAGGCAATGACGTTCAACGAGGCTCGTAGGGAAGCTTTTTTCCTGACAGATAAAATGGCTTACGAATTGAACCTGAGCAACGCGCAATACGAGGCTGTCTATGAGATTAATCTCGACTATCTGACGGCTTTGGCTGTGAGTGATGATATCTTTGGCTTCTACTGGGAGCGCCGCAATGAGGACCTGAGCTTCGTGCTCTCTTCCTATCAGTACCGCACCTTCATGGCCCGTGACTATTTCTATCGTCCGGTTTACTGGCAGAGCGGTTTCGCATTCCGTATCTATACGCACTATACGGACCGTCACCACTTCTACTTTGCACGTCCGAGCCACTATGCCACCTACACAGGCGGTCACAGCTGGCGCAACAACGGCAATAAGAGCTATTACAAAGGACGTACGTACGATCGTAGCCGCGCTATTCCCAACTACGTTCCACGTCAGAACCGCAACTGGCATTCCAATCAGAATACGGTGGTGAATCACAACGTGAACGTAAATCGTAATGTGAACGTGAACCGCAATGTGAACTGGAACACAAACCGCAACCAGAACACGAACGTGAACCGTAACACAAACACGAACCGGAACAATGCAAACCGTTCTTGGAGGAGCGGCAACACTTCTCAAAGGGTGCGCAGATAAAATAAGTGGTCTTACTTTAGTTGTTAGTTTTGGGGTGCCGCCTGGTTAGTGGGCGGCACCCTTTCTATTTATTTCCATTCTATCTTCAGGTGATGGAACATTGTGGCGCTGGCGCCGGCTGAACCCGTATGCTGGATGCCGAAGCCATTGGAGAGAGGTTCGATGGGAGCGCTGAGATCCACTTCCTTAACTAACTCACTTTCCCGCTGAGGCGTGGTGGTGGAGACATGGGCTTTCAGCTGATGGCCTTCGCTCCAGAGACGGATGGTGCAGTTGGTCAGGAAACAGGTGGTGCTGACGGGCTCGCCGAGCAGTTCTCCCCTACCCTCGATGAACCGCATCAGTTGCATATCCACGGCATTGGCATATTTGGTGGTGCGGATGATGCGCAGGCCGTAGCCTGAAAGCGTCCGGGTGTCGTAATGGATATAGATGTCCATATATTGGTCGGTGGCAGAGGCAAAACCTTGGGCGGCTGTCTTGCATGGGTCGCAGACGAGGGTGACGGACATTTCTTGCTTTCCTTTTAACAAAGGAGAGTAGAGCAGGCGGGCTCCTTTTTCCTTCTGGAGCAGGCCAGTTCCCTTTGCGCCGTCGATGCCCGGGCCGTAAATCCAACTGTCTGTTTTGGGTTGCCAAGGTTGGGCGTTGGTATCGGCGGGCTTATGGCCGTCGAGGGTCCAATAGCCGTCTTTGATGAGCGGCTGAGGATCCGTCGGAAAGTTTTGGAAGTCGGTCTCAAAGACATAAGACGCAGGCACTTCGTTTTTCGGCGGTTTGATATAGAGAAGTGCACGTTGTGGCGTACCCGTCAAGGAGCGCTGGTGCTTGGGCGATACTTCGGCCATCATCCAGCGGCCATAGTCGGCTGGTTGCAGGGTGTAGGTTTGTTCGGGACGATTCAGGCGGCTCACGCTGACGGGCACTGCTCCCCCACCCTGCTGGTCGTCGCATCGGTACCACGTGATGAGGCTTTGGTCGGTTCTTTTGCCGAGATTCAGCTGGTAAACGGCTGTGAGTACGTCGCCTTTGCGCTTGATTTTCAGCTTCTTGGTAAATGTGGGGGCTGGCAATGTCTTGGGTGCGTTCTCAATGTTGATGGCCGCTTCCTGTCCGTCGGGCAAGGAAACCACGACCGGCTGTTGTGCGCTTTTCTCGGTTTTGTTGTTGCCGACGACCGTCAGGGCCGGTTGATTGTAGAGATAACGGTCGCCGAAAGCATAGCTGTGGAGGGTGGTTCGGGCCGTATCGCCCTCCTCTACCCTATTCTTATCCGAGTGGAGTTCCAGGTGGATGGGCACATTCTCGAGGGCGGCGAACGCCTCGTGGATGTTTCCTTTCATGGCTGCGCGGAGCGTTTCCGACAGTTTTTTGCCTTCCAGCCTGACCGTGGTGCCCTCTGATTTGCTGGAGAGCACGACGGGATTTCCGTTCTGCGTGACGTTCTCCTGATAGCAGCGCAGGCTTGGCGAGATGTAGGGACACCAGCCGAGGGTCACCGTTTCGGGTGTCTGGAAACGGCAATCCATGAGAATCACGGGACTTTCCTGTTTGCAGAGATATTGCTCGCCGGTGGTCTTCACCTCGAAATCGCAGTCGAAGAGAATGGCTCCTGCGCGGCTGGTGGCATAGAAGGGCTTGCTGCTAAAGAACGTGAAGCGACAGTGGCGATAGATGGCTTTGCCCTCCAGGGCGTCGTCGGTGCTCTCGAAATAGCAGTGGTCGAAGAGCGTGCGGCGGCCGCCGTTGAGCGGACAGGTGTTCAGACGGGAGATGAAACGGCAGTTGCGGGCCTCCAGATAGTCGCCGTCGGCAAAGGCCAGCTGGGCCTGGCAGATGGCTTCCATACGGCGGGGACGGTTTTTCGTGGGGTCCAGGCGGTATTCCAGGTCCACGTTACAATAGTTTCCGAGCGTGAGATTCTCCAACAGCAGGCCGTCGCCGTGGAAGAAAAACATAGTGAAATTGCCCACGGCCCCCTGCGTTTGGCCGCGGTTGCTGGCCAGAATGACCTCATCCGCCTGTTGGCCAAGTCCCACCAGACGAAGCCACGGACAGCGAATGTGCATGCCGATGGGTGCGCGGTCGCCGTTTTGGGCCTTGCGGACTTCCGGATCGTCGGGGTTGTCAACCCAATAGACACCTGGACGGATGAGCACCGTCATGCGGTCGTCGGCCGAAGTGCCGGGCTTCAGATGCTGCATGGCCTCCTGAAAGGAGTTGAATACGAACGGGCTGGCGGCTGCTTCTTCGTCGGACAATGAGCCGTCGACGAGCAGGCAATGGTCGTTGAGCTTTGTGCAAAGCTCCTGCACAGTTTGTGCAGATGGCTTGCACACATTGTGCGAGGCCTTTGCACAGAGTGTGCAAGCCATCAGCACCATGGTGAGGATAATTGGTTTGTTCATCAGCGGAAGGTAGTTTGTTGTTCGTTGCAAAAGTATAAAAAATCTGCGGATATTTGGCAAAGTGAGTGAAAAACATTAATTTTGCATTTGATTTTTAGATTCTATGGCCAAGAAAGACGGGGAACTGACCCCAATGATGAAACAGTTTTTCGACCTGAAGGCGAAGCATCCCGATGCTTTGCTGCTGTTCCGTTGCGGTGATTTCTATGAGACTTACTGCGACGATGCCGTGGATGCTGCCCGCATCCTGGGCATCACGCTGACTCGGCGCAACAACGGCAATAGCGGCAAGGGCGACGAGATGGCCGGTTTTCCGCATCACGCGCTGGACACCTATCTGCCGAAACTGATCCGGGCGGGTAGGAGAGTGGCCATCTGCGACCAGCTGGAAGACCCGAAGCTGACGAAAAAACTGGTGAAGCGCGGCATCACGGAACTGGTGACGCCGGGTGTAGCCATGGGCGATAACGTGCTGAACTACAAGGAGAATAACTTCCTGGCCGCCGTGCATTTCGGCAAAGGGGCCTGCGGCGTGGCGTTCCTGGACATCTCCACGGGCGAGTTCCTGACGGGCGAAGGCACCTACGACTACGTGGAAAAACTCCTGGGCAGTTTCCAGCCGAAGGAGGTGCTCTATGACCGCACAAAGAAAAAAGAGTTTGAACAGTATTTCGGCAATAAGATTTTCACCTTCGAATTGGACGACTGGGTGTTCACCGAGCAGACGGCCCGCCAGAAACTGCTGCACCATTTTGCGGTGAAAAACCTGAAAGGCTTTGGCGTGGAGCACCTGCACAACGGCGTAATTGCCAGCGGTGCCATCCTGCAATACCTTGAAATCACACAGCACACACAGATCGGTCACATCACTTCACTGGCCCGCATCGAGGAAGAAAAATACGTCCGTCTGGACAAGTTCACCGTGCGTTCGCTGGAACTGGTCTATCCGATGCAAGAGGACGGCAAGTCGCTTTGCGACGTGATTGACCGGACGGTCTCGCCGATGGGTGCCCGATTGCTGAAGCGCTGGGTTGTTTTCCCGCTGAAAGAGCAGAAGCCTATCAATGAAAGGCTGGACATCGTGGAGTACTTTTTCCGCGAGCCTGAGTTCCGCGAACTGATCGATGACTCTTTCCATCGGGTGGGCGACTTGGAGCGTATCATCTCGAAAGTGGCTGTGGGAAGGGTGACGCCGCGCGAAGTGGTGGCCCTGAAGACCGCCCTGCAATCCCTGAAACCCGTGAAGACGGCTTGCGAGCATGCCCAGAACGATGCGCTCAGAAGGGTAGGGGAGCAGATGAATGTCTGCGAAAACCTGGCCGCACGCATTGAGCGCGAGGTGGAGAGTGATGCCCCGCAACTGTTGAACAAGGGCGGTGTGATCCGCTATGGCGTGAATGCCGAGCTCGACGAGCTGCGCCAGATAGCTTTCTCCGGCAAGGACTACCTGCTGAAAATCCAGCAGCGCGAGGTGGAGCAGACGGGCATCACGTCGCTGAAAATAGGCTATAACAACGTGTTCGGCTACTATCTGGAAGTTCGGAACACGTTCAAGGACAAGGTTCCCGCCGAATGGGTGCGCAAGCAAACGCTTGCTCAGGCTGAGCGATATATCACGCAGGAGCTGAAGGAATACGAAGAGAAAATACTCGGTGCCGAGGAGAAAATCCTCTCGCTCGAGGCGCGGCTGTTCAACAATCTGGTAGCGGATATGCAGGAGTATATCCCCGCCATTCAGACGGATGCCAACCTAACGGCCCATCTGGACTGTCTGTTGTCGTTTGCCAAGGTGGCTGAAGAGAACCGCTATGTGCGTCCGGTCATCGATGATTCGTCGGTGATTGATATCCATCAGGGCCGCCATGCCGTGATAGAAACGCAGTTGCCGCTGGGCGAGGAATATGTGCCCAACGATATATATCTGGACAACGAGAAGCAGCAAATCATCATTATTACAGGTCCGAATATGGCCGGTAAGAGTGCGCTTTTGCGCCAAACGGCCTTGATCGTACTACTTTCCCAGATAGGTTGTTTCGTGCCCGCAGAGAGCGCGAGAATCGGTCTGGTGGATAAAATCTTTACCCGCGTGGGTGCTTCGGATAACATTTCGTTGGGTGAATCCACGTTTATGGTGGAGATGACCGAGGCTGCCAATATCCTGAACAATGTGACGCCCCGTTCGCTGGTGCTCTTCGATGAGCTGGGCCGCGGCACTTCTACCTACGACGGCATCTCCATTGCATGGGCCATTGTGGAGTATCTGCACGAGCATCCGAAGGCACAGGCCCGCACGCTCTTTGCCACGCACTATCACGAACTGAACGAGATGGAGAAGAATTTCTCACGTATCAAGAACTATAACGTGAGCGTGAAGGAGGTGAATAACAAGGTTATCTTCCTGCGCAAACTGATGCGGGGCGGCAGCGAGCACTCGTTTGGTATCCATGTGGCCGAGATTGCCGGCATGCCGAAGAGCATCGTTAAGCGTGCCAACACCATCCTGAAGCAGTTGGAAGCCGAGAGCAGTGGGGTAGGGGCCAAGGCGAAACCGTCGGCAGAGGCCCTGAATCAAAGCCGTGCCGGTATGCAGCTGAGCTTCTTCCAGTTGGATGACCCCGTTCTCTCGCAGATTCGCGACGAGATTCTTGGCCTCGATGTGAACAACCTCACGCCCCTTGAAGCGCTGAACAAACTCAACGAGATTAAGAAGATTGTCAGCGGGAAGTAACGATTAATCCTTCGGAATTTCCTGTTTTGTACATTTGCCTTTAAGGTTGCT
>JAEEGL013205478.1_pt1 | contig 13055 bp, 3 predicted proteins | sample 9134231 | NCBI WGS metagenome assembly JAEEGL01 (sample SAMN16246548, study PRJNA631951) | gut metagenome | biome: gut microbiome; feature: rumen; material: fiber-attached | host: Bos | place: Iran: Karaj | collected 2018-10 | reverse complement strand
TACGAGATTTTTGAAGATATTATGCCCGGCGACTGGTCAAATGATTATGTTCAGTTTGTATATGACAAGGGGCTTATGGAAGGAACCGCCAAGAATGTATTTGGAGTGAATTCACAGGTTAAACGTGAACAGGTTGTTCAGGTATTATATGCAAACGAAGGAAAACCGGCTGTAACGGGAAGCGTTAATTTCAAGGACGTAAAAACTACGGACTGGTTCTATAAAGCCGTAGTCTGGGCTAAAAATAACGGTATTTCCCAGGGAAATAAGGACGGCACGTTCGGTGTCGGAAACAACATTACCAGAGAAGCACTGGCACTTATGCTTTATAAATATGCACAGCTTAAGCATATTAAGACAGCGGTAACCCCCGGAGCATCGGATGGTTATGCTGACAGCAGCAAGATCAGTTCTTATGCAAAAACCGCTATGGACTGGGCAATCACGCAGGGCATTATGTCCGGTAAGGGCGGTAACCGCTTAGATCCTACCGGTAAAGCTACCAGAGCGGAGTTTGCGGTAATGCTTAAGAAACTTCTGCAGTAGTTTGGATCAGGTGTTTCTTAAACGGAAAAACCAAATATGGAAATGATGTTATGCCGTCGGCTGTTCATTCAGCCGGCGGCATTTTTTACGCTTTTTTCATATTTTACAGGGTTTATCATTCACCGGGAAAATGATAAAATAATATATAATACCCAGAATCTACGCAGAGGTGAGAAAGAAAAATGATTAAGAAAAAACTGGTTATCGGTTTGGCGATGGTTTTAGTAGCGTCTAACTGCCTTTACGCATCGGCGGCACCGTTATCGGAGGCCGGAGATGCTATTGTTGTGTCGGAAGAATTGCAGGAGGATTTCTGCGAGGAAGATTGTATACATGATTGCGGTGATAATCATTGCCGGGAAGATGGATGCGGTGATGATTGCGGTCATGACTGTTTTGAAGAAGAGTGTTACGGGGATGATGTGAACCGGGAGGATGAGACATTTGAAGAAGATGATTTAGAAGAAGAATCTTCCGAAACGAATTCCGGCGAAGAAGCAGATGAGAATGAGGAAGAAGAGAATAATCAGCCGGAAGATGTCGACGGCGAAGGCGAAGAATTGTCGGATACTTACAAAAATTTCACTTATACATCAAACGGGACATATATAACGATAACCAAATATAACGGTAGTGAATCATCCGTAACGGTTCCGAGTACGATTGCGAATCTGCCTGTGCAGGAAATTGGGCAGGAGGCTTTCAACGGAAATCTCAGCATAACATCTGTGACGATTCCTGCCTCTGTAAAAAAAATCGGGACCGGTGCGTTCTGCAATTGCCAGAAAATGGCAACACTGACGTTAAATGAGGGTCTGACCGAGATAGGAAACCAGTCATTTAAGTACTGCTTTGCGTTAAAGTCCGTAACGATACCTTCGACGGTAAGTAAGGTCGGAACGTCCGCATTTGAGCAGTGCAAGAACATGACATCGGTAACGATGAAGGGCAGTTACATAGCACCGCAGATGTTTTACGACTGCGTCGCTTTATCATCGATTTCGATTCCTTCGAGTGTTACATATTTCGGAAACGGTGCGTTTATGAACTGCATCTCGCTTACCTCCGCTACTATAGAAGCCAATGCGGCCATCGGAAATAACGCATTTGACAGTTGTTCATCTCTTTCAACGGTAACGTTAAAGAATGTTACAAAAATCGGCAACAGCGCATTTGCCAGAAGCGGGGTTAAATCCGTAACGATTCCCGCATCCGCCACTTATATTGACGGTAAGGCTTTTTACAACTGTGAGAAACTGACATCCGTAACGATCAGTGAAGGAGTTAATACACTCCGTTCACAGGCATTTCAAAATTGTACCGCGTTAAAAGAGGTTACCCTTCCGTCCACACTGACTTCGGTTTATTCGGAAGTTTTCCGCGGATGTACCTCACTGACAACCGTAAATCTGGGCGGTGGAAGTGTCGGAATGCAGATGTTCCAGGACTGCACATCACTTGCGCAGATTACAATTCCTTCCACGGTTTACTGGATTGGGGATTATGCATTTAAAGGCTGTACGTCTTTAAGCAAAGCAACGATTGAAAGCTCCGGAAGCATTGAGGCCTATGCATTTGACGGCTGCTCAAAGTTAACGAATGTCAGCCTTAAGAATTCATCGGTTACAGCCATTAAAGATGCGGCATTCCGCCAGACGGGAGTGTCGGAGATTGTTTTGCCGGATTCGGTAAACTCTGTCGGAGGCAGTGCGTTCTATGGCAGTTCATCATTGAAATCGGCGGAGTTTATGGGAAATGCACCGGGGACGTTCGGAAGTTCTGTTTTTGACGGAGCGAATTCGTCCTTTGTTATTAAATATCATGAAGGAAAGACCGGATGGACCACTCCGAAATGGAACAATTACAATACGACGATGCTTCCGGCATCGGAACATGTGCATCATCTGGTTCATACCCAGGCGAAGGCAGCTAACTGTACGACAGCGGGAAATTCGGAGTACTGGTATTGTGACACTTGCAACAAGTATTATTCGGATGCAAACGCCACAAAAGAGATAGCGAAAGACAGTTATGTTATTGCAAAACTCGGCCATGATTATCAGACGGTGAGTGGAACGGCAAAAGCAGCAACCTGCACAACGGCCGGAAAGAAAGCAGATCAGAAGTGCAGTCGCTGCCAGAATGTTGTGACAGGAGACACAATAGCGAAACTCGGCCATGATTATCAGACGGTGAGTGGAACGGCAAAAGCAGCAACCTGTACAACGGCCGGAAAGAAAGCAGATCAGAAGTGCAGTCGCTGCCAGAATGTTGTGACAGGAGACACAATAGCGAAATTAGGTCATAATTATCAGGATGTGAACGGAACGGCGAAAGCGGCAACCTGTACGGCTGACGGAAAGAAAGCGGACCGGAAATGCAGCCGTTGTCAGAAAGTAGTGACAGGAGAAACAATAGCAAAATTAGGCCACAATTATCAGGACGTGAGCGGAACGGCGAAAGAGGCAACCTGTACAACAGCCGGAAAAAAAGCGGATCAGAAGTGCAGCCGTTGTAAAAATGTAATTGAAGGTGCGGCAATAGCGAAACTCGGTCACAACTGGGATAACGGCGTGGTCACAAAAGCGCCGACGACATCTGCGGAGGGTGTAAAGACGTATACCTGCCAGCGGTGTAAAAAGACCCGAACGGAAAGCATTCCCAAATTGGAAAAGACAGCTTCGGAAGTATTCAGCGATGTTCCTGCGAATGCATGGTATGCGGATGCCGTTCAGTTTGTTTACAGTCGCGGAATCATGAGTGGAAAAAGTGCGACTACATTTGATCCGAATAAAGCGATTCACAGGGAAGAATTTGTTCAGACACTTTACAGTATGAGCGGAAAGCCTGCCGTGGCCGCAAATGCTTCGAATCCGTTTTCGGATGTGAAGGGATCCTCCGGTTATCCGAGGGATGCGATTCTTTGGGCATATCAGAAAGGGTATGTTTCCGGAAACAAGAATGGAACGTTCGGTGTCGGAAATAATCTTCAAAGGGAAGCACTGGTTTCGATTCTTTATAAATACGCGTCGGCAAACGGATACAATATGTCCTATGATTCAAAAGCCATAAACGGTTACAGCGATACTTCCAAAGTCAACTCGTGGTCCAAAAACGCATTTTGCTGGGCGGTTTCGAAAGGAATCATTTCCGGAAAAGGCGATAAAGGCGTAACCGATAAGTCCAAAATGAGACTGGATCCTCAGGGCAATGCATCGCGTGCGGAGTGTGCCGCCATGCTGATGAGGTTGCTTGAGATGAAGCATTAATTGCGATGCGATGATGTGACTGCTTCATATGAAGCGGTAACAGGAATTGAAAACAGCGATGTAAAAGTAAAAGGACTGATTGGTTTTAACACAGAGATGCGAAAATGAGGCAGAGAAAGAATGAGAAAAACAGCTTAATGCGGACTGCAGCCGGAATAATGTCCGGTGCATTTGCTATCACTCTGGCAGTTGTTCTGTCGCTTGGAAATCCGTTTGTTTCCCATGCGGATGAAACGGATACCGCACCGAAACCGGGCCTTCAGGTAAACTCTTATTACGGGTATCAGGAGGATCCGGTGGCATGGCCGCAGGAATATGAGTCGGAAGTTTTTCGTTTTCTTTCCATGGTAGACGAGGACTGGAGTGATGTACAGAAATTTGTCTTTATTCATGATTATCTGGTAACCAGATGTGATTACAACTATGAGGGACTGAAAGATGTGGAAAAAATGGAGGGGCAGTACGGGGTGATATGTGATAACCGCGGAGTCTGCTCGGATTATTCGGCGGCATTTAAAGAACTGGCATTTCGCCTTGGACTTCAGACGAAAAGTGTTCACTCGACATATATGAATCATGAATGGGTAGTCGTTAATATAAACGGAGAATGGTACCACGTGGATGCTACGTGGGATGACTCGGCTTATACGGATGGAGATCCGAAGTTTAAGATGTACTGCGACCATCAGTTTCTGATAAAAAGCCAGAGCGGCTTCAAACACGGTGCTACGGACTGGTGGATGTACGATGAGGATAACGGGCGGGAAAACGCCTACGGCATCTATAATGATACCACTTTTGATAACACCTGTTTTTCCGCTTCGATTTCACCTGTGGTCGTTGTAAAAGACGGTTTTCTGGTTTTACAGAAAAACGGTAAAATTCAGCATTGCGATTCAAACGGATACAATGAGACACTCATTGCAACTGTGCCGGATTCGGACATGTGGGGAACCATTGCAGCAAAGGACGATTATGTTTTTGTAAGCAATGCAGATACGATTTATCAACTGAATCCGTCGAACGGAAACTTAACAAAGATTTATACCTTAAGTGATTCGGAGAAAGCGGAATACGGACGGATATACGGTATTGAAATGGAGGGGACTTCTCTTCGCTATGACATGGCGCAGGGACCGGCCAGATCGAATTACCGGACTTCGGCCAGACTGAATCTGGAAAGCATAATCGGAGCGGAAATAAAAGGATACTCCCTGAATGAAGAAGCACTGACATTTTATAAAGCGGGAACGCAGTATCAGCTGAAACTGTCGGACTGCCATGGCAATGCAGTTTCCGCTGATTCGTGGACTAGTTCCGATCCGGCAGTGGCAACGGTAAGCGGTGCCGGCAATGTGAAAGCGACCGGTTATGGAAAAACCGTCATTACGGCTTTGAAGAACGGAAAAAAATATCGATGCGTGGTCGCTTTTGATACCACATGGCAGAACGATTATGATTACGGTGTCTGGGAAGGACGATACAAACATTCGGATTTCATTTACCTCGATCATTATAAGAAGGACGAGCCGGAGGAAAACATCGTCATCCCGGCTTTTGCGTATGTGGGAGGAGAGTATTATAAGACTGCCATCCGCAATGCCCTTTTTACGGTATATTTAAACGGCAGTACGCGACGTGGAACAAATCTGTTTACAAGTAATGAAAGCGTTTTGTCAATCGCTTTGGAAAACGGAGTAATTTTTGAAGAAAACGGATACGGGGCTTTCGGCTCCTGCAAGAATCTGAAAAGTTTTGATTTCGGCGGTGCGGATCTTTCAAATGCTTTATATCCGGATAACATGCTTTTAAACTGCCACAATCTGACATTTGTTAATTTAAGCGGCTGTCGTATTGACAGTAAAAAGGATGTTTTCAATCTGTTAAACCGTTCGAATAACATTACGCATATTATTGCGCCGGCGTATATTCGTGAGGGAATGAGCATCCCCCTTACGACACCTCTTCGCGTGAAAAATGCGGACGGAACTTTCGGCACGGATCGCATTACCGATCTGGCACAGGTACCGGGAGGAACCGAACTGGTCGGATTCGATGATACCACGTGGCAGGAAGATTATGAATATCATTTTTCCACCGTCAGTGGGCGGACCGGAAGGTATCTGTGTTTAGATAAGTATATCGGAACGAATGAAAATGTTTATGTTCCGAACCTGGCCATTGTGGATGGAAAAGAATATCCGGTATGTCTCCGCGGTGCAGAAGTTACGGACGAGGGAATGAAGACGGCTTCGCTGTTTCCTTATTCCTCACCTGTAAAAAACTTTGCGGTCGAGGAGGGGGTTATCGTCGATACGTATTATTCTTACTGGATGTTTCGTCAGAATTCTGCCCTTGAAGAGGTCAGTTTTGAAGGCTGCGATTTATCCAAAACGAAGATGGTGATCGGAATGTTCTGCTACTGCGGAAATCTGAAGAAGGTCAGCTTTAAAAACTGCAGTCTCGGAGCAGTGTCGAATGCATCCTACTTCTTTGACGGGTGTAACCGCATAAAAGAAATTATTACGCCCGATGAACTTGCGGACGGCATTTCCATTAAACTTCCGGTTCCGATGTATGAAAAAAACGAAGACGGAACCACCAAGGATACAGCGTATACATACCTTGAGGATGCGCCGCGCGGCTGCATACTTGTATCCGAGAAAAAGGATAAGCCGGACTGCGTACATAACCTTACACCTGTACCGGCGAAAGAGGCAACCTGCACGGAGGACGGAAACAGCGAGTACTGGTATTGTGACAAGTGTGACTGCTATTATTCCGATGAGGAAGCCGAAAACGAAATTGAGAAAGACAGTTATATCATTCCGGCAACTGGTCATGACTATCACGAAGTGGCCGGTTCGGCGAAAGAAGCAACCTGTACGGAAAACGGAAAGAACGCAGATCAAAAATGCAGCCGTTGTAACGATGTCATTGAAGGAACTGTGATTGATAAACTCGGACATGACTGGAATGACGGAGAGGTTACGAAGGAGCCGACCGAGCAGGAAGAGGGTGTAAAAACCTTTACCTGCAAACGTTGCCATATAACACGCACGGAACCGATTCCGAAACAGGAGCATACACATAATTTGATTCATGTTGCAAGGGTTGAGGCAACCTGCACGGAAGCCGGGAACAGCGAATACTGGTACTGCGACAAATGCAAGCATTATTTCGAAGATGCGGATGCAAGGAACGAAATAGAGAAGGACAGTTATATACTGCCGGCCCTCGGCCATGACTATCACGAAGTAGCAGGCTCTTCAAAGGAAGCAACATGTACCGAAGACGGAAAAGAGGCAGATCAAAAATGCAGCCGCTGCAACAATATTATTGACGGGGCGATTATAGAAGCACCGGGCCACGATTATCATGAAGTGGCAGATTCCGCAAAAGAAGCAGCCTGTACGGAAAACGGAAAGCATGCGGACAAAAAATGCAGCCGTTGTAACGATATCATTGAAGGAGCGGTGATTGATAAACTCGGTCACAACTGGAATAACGGGGAAGTAACGAAGGAACCGACGGAGCAGGAGGAAGGTGTGAAAACCTTTACCTGCAATCGCTGCCATGAGACCCGCACCGAAACGATACCGAAAAAGGATCATGTGCATAATATACAGCATGTGGATGCGAAAGATGCCAAATGTGAGGAAGCGGGAAACAAAGAATACTGGTATTGTGAAGGCTGTGGTTTGTATTTTTCCGATGCGACGGCTGAGACGAGTGTATTACCGGAAAGCCTGATTCTGGCTTCGCTCGGACATGACTGGGATGAGGGAGTCATTACGAAGAAGGCGACGGAAGAAGCCGACGGTGTTATGCTTTACACCTGCAAAAGATGCAGCAATACCCGTACCGAATCCATTCCGAAACTGAATCATTCCCTGCTTCATTATACGGAAAAACCGGCAACCTGTTTGGAAAACGGTCATATCGAGTACTGGTATTGCAAAAATTGTGATTCATTTTTCAGCGATAAAGATGCACAAAATAAGATAGAGAAAAATGCAACCGTCACGGAAGCGCTCGGCCATGATTATCATGAACTGGAAGGAACGGCGAAGAAGGAAACCTGCGGGGAACCCGGCAAGAAAGCGGACCAAAAATGCAGCCGTTGCAAACATGTGCAGGAAGGTGCGCCAATCGAAGCAACCGGAAAACATACATGGGATGAAGGAGTTGTTACAAAAGAGCCGACATTCGAAGAGGAAGGCATTAAGACTTTCACCTGCACGGTATGTCATGCGACCCGTACGGAAAACATCGACAAACTGGAATCAAAAGATAAGGTTACGGATCTTTTTGACGATGTGAAGGAAGGCGCATGGTATGTATCGGCCATTCAGTTTGTCTATGACCGCGGTATTATGACCGGAAAAGGCACAGGCTTTGTTCCCGACGGAAAACTAAAAAGAGAAGAGTTTGTTCAGACGCTGTACAGTTTGAGCGGAAAACCGGATGTGCCGAAAAGTACGGCCAATCCGTTTAAGGATGTAAAAAAAGAGCAGTGGTTTGCAAATGCGATTCTCTGGGCGAACAGTAACGGCTATGTTGCCGGAAATAAGGACGGCACTTTCGGTGTCGGAAACAATATCCAGAGAGAAGCCATGGTATCGATACTTTATAAATATGCGGCGGCGAACGGATATGATATGAGTTATGACGCGGGTGCCATTACCGGCTATGCGGATACAAAGAAGGTCAGCGGATGGGCAAAGAATGCATTTTGCTGGGCGGTTTCAAAAGGAATCATTTCCGGCAAAGGCGCAAAGGGTGAAACCGATAAGTCGAAGATAAAATTGGATCCGGCAGGCAATGCATCGCGTGCGGAGTGTGCTGCCATGCTGATGAGGCTGCTAGAAATGAAGCAGTAAGTGGGGCAGCAGAGGGACTGCAAACTGTTTTGATTTTGAACGATTAAAAGTGAATCCGAATCGGCAGGGACTTTATCATACGTGCCGGAATATGTTAAGATGGTCAAGGGATTTTTGTTGTTGAGCATTTAAGGAAGGGAAAAGTTATAACGATGAAGAAAAAACTGGTTATTTTACTTGCGATGGTTTTAGTGGCATCCAACTGCCTGTATGTATCGGCGGCACCGTTATCGGATGTGAAAGACGGAACTTCCGAAATAACATCGGAGGGTTTCTACGACAACTCCGAAAACGATTCGCAGGAGAATTCCGAAGAACAGTCCGAAGAGGAAACAGAAGATCATTCGGAAAAGAAAGATTCCGGGGAAGACGAATCGGAACAAACATCCGAAGAAGAGACCTCCGAAAAGAAGGAATCGAAGGAAGACAATTCCGAAGAAACTTCCGAAAAAACTTCGGAGGATACATCCGAAGAAAATTCCGAGGATACATCGGAAAAATCGTCCGAGAATACATCCGAAATTACATCCGAAGAACTTCTTCCGGATGAAATTGACGAAACGGAAGACGGAGAACTGACGGATTCCTACAACGGATTCGAATATACGGTAAGCGGTTCGACGGTTACGATTACAAAGTATACCGGAACAGCAACGAGCGTGCAGATTCCGGATAAGATTGCCGGCAAAACGGTAACGACAATCGGAAAAGAAGCATTTAGTGCAAACATGACAATGACATCGCTTTCCATTCCTTCAACCGTTACAACGATTGGGCAGGGAGCATTCAATAACTGCCAGAAAATGACATCCCTGACATTAAGTGAAGGACTGCAAAGTATCGGAATTCAGGCATTCAAGGGATGCATAGCCCTAAAAACACTTGTCATCCCTTCAACCGTAAGTTCGGTCGGCAGTTCGGCTTTTGAACGCTGTGATTCCCTGACCTCGGTCACGATTAAAGGGACCTATGTCGGTGCTTTTATGTTTTATGACTGCAAATCACTGACATCAATCCGGATTCCTTCACAGGTAATCTTTATCGGAAACGGTGCGTGTAAAGGGTGCAGTTCGCTGACGAGTGCAACAATCGAAGCGAATGCGGCAATCGGGAACAATGTTTTTGACGGCTGTGAAGCTCTTACGACGGTTAATTTATCAAATTTATCCAAAATCGGTTATGCGATGTTTGCCAGAACCGGTATTTCATCCGTTACCATTCCGGCTTCGGTTAAGGAAATTGACAAGCAGGCATTTGCGGAATGCAAGAAACTTACATCCGTTACCATGAATGAGGGAGTGACCTCAATCCAGACAAAGGCTTTTTATAACTGTACCGGTCTTAAGGAGATTACCCTTCCTTCCACGCTGTCTGTTGCAAGTAACGAAGTTTTTCGCGGCTGTTCTTCCCTTACCAAAGTGAATTTAAAAGGAGGTATCGTCGGTTCGTATATGTTCCAGGATTGTACATCCTTAACGGAAATTACCATTCCGGCTAAAGTATACTGGATCGGGGATTATGCTTTTAAAGGCTGCACAAAACTGAAAAAAGCGGTCATTCAAAGTTCCGGAACGATAGCGACCTACGTATTCGAAGGATGTACGAATTTAACCGAAATCAATCTTCAAAACGCAACGGTAGAATCCATTCAGGAAGGTGCGTTCAAAAATACGGGAGTTACGGAAATCGTGATTCCGAAGACGGTAAAGGTATTCGGAGGCAGTGTGTTCTACGGATGCAAGTCCTTAAAAGCCGTGGATGTGCAGGGCAGTACAATCGGAGTATCCATGTTTGAGGGATGTACGGCACTGACCAATGTTGTATTCCCGGAAACGGTTACTACATTCGGAAACAGGGCATTTTACGGCTGTTCGAATTTAAAAACCGCACAGTTTCTGGGCAATGCGCCTTCATCCTTCGGAAGCAATGTTTTTGACGCTGCAAAATCCGGTTTTGAAATTCAGTTCTTTGAAGGAAAGAGCGGATGGACCACACCGAAATGGAACGGTTACAATACGAAAAAAATATCAAAAATGTCCGGCGACGTGGCCACGATTTTTAAGGATGTTCATACCGGCCAGTGGTATGTAAGCGGCATTCAGTATGTTTACGATAAAGGGCTTATGGTCGGCAAATCCGCGACCGAGTTTGGAATTAATTCCAATGTCCAGCGTGAGCAGGTTGTTGTAACGCTGTATGCGGCAGCGGGGAAACCGGCGGTTTCCGGCAGCAGTAAATTCCCGGATGTGAAGCAGGGTGTTTATTACGAAAAGGCCGTTATCTGGGCAACAAACAACAAAATTACCAGCGGTCTCGGAGACGGCTCCTTCGGAGTCGGCAATTCCATCAGCAGGGAGTCCCTTGCAATGATGCTTTACGGTTATGCGAAAATGAAAAATATCAAGACGAATGTAACGGCCGGTGCATCCAACGGATATGCCGATACGAAAGATATCAGTTCGTATGCAAAGACGGCGATGGACTGGGCGGTAACGCAGGGGATTTTATCCGGCAAGGGCAGCGGAAGCAAGGCGCAGATGCGATTAGATCCCAAGGGCAAGGCGACCAGAGCCGAGTTTGCCACGATGATTATGAAACTGTTGAAATGATAATCATAAAGACCTTTTCACAGATGGTGAAGAGGTCTTATTTTTATGGGAAAATTCCGGCCTGTTTTGTATGGAAACGGGGAGAATTTTGATTGACGGATACAGGTTTATTATTCTAAAATATAAGTGTATTTTTGTTGTTCTCCGACCCGGTTTCGGACGGGCAAAAAATCATTTTTTAATATAAAAGGGGAGGTTAAAGGTATGAAACGAGTGGGAAAGAGAGCGCTTTCGTTTACGCTTGCCGTTCTGTTAATCGTGTCCATGCTTCCGACGATTGCGTTTGCAAAGACGGGAGATACGCCGATTGTTGCTTTTACGGCAGCAGACAGGGAGTTTATCGAAGGTGACAGGGAATGTGTTGACCCGGAACATGAAATCTGGGAGTATAACCTGGAGTTTACGGATTACACCGTTACAACCAATGACGGGGAATCGCATACCGGTCCGATGTGGGAAATTTGGGGCTGGTTAAACGATAAATATCCGGGCATGGAATTTGACGGAAATATTGACTGGGATAAGACCGAGTCTCCGTCACAGGGTACGGTCGGTGATCAGTTTAGAATTGTCTATAATTTAGACGGTTTTGAGGCGGAATGGACGTTAAAAATCGTCGCAAATCCCATTAATGAGATTACCGCAAGAAACATTACCCGCATGGAAGGTGACACTTTTACGGCGGACGGCTATCAGGATGCATGGGGAGGCTGGCACGAGCAACAGTGGCAGAAATATGATTTTGCCCCTGTATTCAAAGTGGAATTATTAAACGGTGAAGTTTATGAAAGCGAGGAAGGAAATCCGCAGTCAGCGGTTAACTGGATTAAAGATCAAACCGGATTAACCCTTAATTTATACTGGAACGATGATTACTCCCAGGATCCGCCGACAGGCATCCCTGCCGGTGAATACGGGGAATATATCTGTGAATTCAAATTCGGTCCTTTCGAGGACAGATACCTGGGGTATGTTGTGGAGAATCCCGTTGCAAGCGTGGAAGCCAGGGATGTTACGCGTATGGAAGGCGATACGTTTGAAATGGAAGGTTATGATGACGCGGAAGGGCAGTGGCATGAAGAATCCTGGCAGAAGTATGATTTTTCTCCGGACTTTAAGGTGACCCTAAAGGATGGAAGAAGTTATGAGAGCGAAGATGGTAACTGCTGGGATGTACGTGACTGGGTTCAGGAACAGACCGGTGCAGAGGTGCATTTCTGGTGGGATGACAACTCCTGTCAGAATCCGCCCACTGGAATCGGTGTCGGAGAATACACGGTAACGTACGAACTGGCCGGATTTAAAGGAAGTTATAAAGGAAGTGTAGTAAAATGCCCCATTGTTTCCATGTCAAACGATCCGGTGACGATTGTGAAATATACGGGAAGTCAGGATGAAAGAGACGGATATGTGGATCCGGAGACCGGAGAATGGATTCCGGATGTTAAGTGGAAGGCATATGATACCTATCCTCATAATCTGACCGTGAAAACGGATGACGGTGCTTCCTTTACCGGTGACTGGTGGGACTGCCGCCAGTGGCTTGAATCGAAATATCCTTATTCTTTTAACGACTGGTCGGTAGGTGATACGCAGACTCCGTTTAATGAATGGGGAGTCGGTGATTATCCGATTGAGTTTCATTTCGGACCGGCGTCCACAAATTATATTGTTAGTATCGTTGCCAATCCCATTCAGTCCGTGACGGCCGTCGGCATGAAACGGATGGAAGGCGATAAGGATCCACG
>JAEEGL011342530.1_pt1 | contig 13055 bp, 4 predicted proteins | sample 9134231 | NCBI WGS metagenome assembly JAEEGL01 (sample SAMN16246548, study PRJNA631951) | gut metagenome | biome: gut microbiome; feature: rumen; material: fiber-attached | host: Bos | place: Iran: Karaj | collected 2018-10 | reverse complement strand
CGGCCTTCCCCTGGCGGAAGCCCGGAAAATGGGGATAGCTGTTATTGCAGCGGATACGCCCTTTGCGGAAGAGATCCTTTCGGGTTATGACAGGGCAGAGTTTTTCAAAGTTTCTGACGCGGAAGAACTGGCGAAGCGGATGGAGCGACTTTCGTTAATACAAATGTAATTTGAGGAAAAGAAGATGAAAAGAAGAGGGATAATTTCATTATTTATCACAGCAGCGGTCACTGTTTCCTTTATGACAAACATACTTATGGGGGAAATGGGATATGTATACGGTGAAGAAGTAAGCGCTGACTGTGTGGAGAATATCCATGAACCCGAAACAGAAACAGGGGAAGAAAATGCTGATCCCGATAATGTAAGCGATAATGAATCAGAGCCTGATTTATCTGTAAGTGATAACACAAATGAAGATACTGTTCCTGTTATCGCAGGTTCCGGGCCGTCGAAGGATGTGCTTAGGGATAATCCAACGAGCGGTGATTATGAATATTCCGTAGACTCTAACGGAAACGCTACGATAGTCAAGTATTCGGGAAGCAGTTCAACACTTGTTATTCCGGAAAGTATCGAAGGGAATCCGGTAACGAAGATTGGAAGCAACGCTTTTAAGTCTAACACAACATTAACAAGCATAACATTTCCGTCCGGGTTGATATCTATAGGGAGCAGTGCATTTTACGGATGCACAGGTTTAAGCTCGCCGGCGTTTCCGGCTGGGTTACAGGAGATCGGGGGCAGTGCATTTTACGAGTGTACAGGTATAACTTCGCTTTCATTTCCGGAGGGATTCAAAAGCTTAGGAAGCAGTGCGTTTTACGGATGCACAAACCTGACAAGCATAAGCTATCCTGCAAGCTTATCCTCAGTTCCTTCAAGGGCGTTTACCAAAGCAAACATCAGCAGCGTGACTTTCGCTGCGACAGCCACAACCATACCTTCCTATGCATGTTATAAGATGACAGGACTTGCTTCGGTAACGATCCCGTCAGGAGTGACAAAGATCGGGAGTGATGCGTTTTACGGGTGTACAAGCCTTTCTTCGATAGCGTTCCCGGAGGGATTACAGGAAATAGAAGGCAGCGCGTTTTACGGATGTACAGGACTTACCAGTCTCAGGATACCCGTATTAAACAAAATTGGATCAAACGTATTTTACGGATGTAATTCGGTACAAACGGTTTATTTTTCATATGGTATTGAAGAACTTGGCGCCGGAATATGCCAGAATATGTCCTCTCTTGAAAATATAGTATTTGAAAGCGGAGAGGGAGGAGAAAAACCCATAATCAAGACCATAGGAAACAATGCCTTTAACGGTTGTGTCAAGTTAAAGAGCGTTACCTTCCCGGAGTCCCTTACAAAACTGGGAAGCAATGCATTTTCCGGATGTTCGGAGCTGAATAACCCGAATTTTGCCGACAGTTCTTTAACAGAAATAGGTAGCAGTTGTTTCCAGAATTGCTCAAAGCTTACAAAGGCAGATTTTCCGGATACTATGACGAAGATAGAAGGCAATGCATTCAAAGGATGCTCTGATCTTTCGGAGGTCAGTTTGGATAGCAGCCTTTATTCATTAGGCTCGGGGGCATTTTCCGGCTGTGCCATAAGCGGAATAAAGATACCGAGAAATCTTTCGGAGGTTAGCGGGGCACCTTTTGAGAACTGTGCGAATTTAAAAAATATTACCTTTGAAAACAAAATAAGGGAAATCCCGGATTATTTATTCCGCGGCTGTACAGCCATAGAGACGGTTACTATTCCCGATACTGTTTTTGAAATAGGAAACAGTTCATTTAAGGATTGTACCGGCTTACAAAAGGTTGTTTTCCCTACAGGTCAATACTCGATAGGGACATATGCTTTCAACGGATGTTCCCAATTGGAGGAGATCAACTTAAATAATAAAATAAGCAAATTGGGAACCTATGCCTTTGCAAACTGCACGATGTTAAAAACCGCTGCTTTGGGAGAGCAGTTAAAAGAAATACCCGGTAATTGTTTTTATAACACTGCTCTGACAGAGGTAATGGTTCCTTATACTGTTGCATCCATCGGAAGCTATGCTTTTGCAAATAACGAAAATCTTTCAAAGGTCACGATTTCCGGATTTACCAAAGATATTGACTCCTATACTTTTAATCAGTCATCACTTACTATCTGTTCCTCATCAGGAAGCAGAGCTCAGGAAATAGCCACGGAAAAAGGTTATACGTTTATCGAAGGAACAAAAACAACAAAATTAACGCTTTCAGATACGGGAACCCTGAAAGCTCCTCCTGAAGGAAACCTTTATTTAAGTGCGGAATTTGAGCCCTATGATTCTTTAGATGGTATAGAGTGGTCTTCCTCGAATGAAGAAGTAGCAACTGTCGCCTGTTATAACGGCATACCTGAAAAAGCTGAGATCAGTTGTGTTTCTCCCGGAAAAGCAACTATTACAGTAAAAATGGGAAGTCATAGTAAAAGCTGCGTAATAGAGGTTGTGGATGCTCTTTCCGAAATTTATTTTGATAACGTATTATATTCCATTACATCCCTTGATCAGACACTTGATCTTGGAAGCAGGATAAAACGAAAGCCCACCACTATAGAAAATTATTCATTATCCTGGAGCAGTGATGATGAAACTATAGCTGTTGTCAATAGTGAAGGAGTTGTAACCGGAAAAAAGAACGGTACAACAAGGATCCGGGTCAGGGACGTAAAAGATTATGCCTCCACAAGCTGCTATGTTAAGGTTGCAGCACCCATATATCCGGAAAAGATCTATTTCGGGCAGGATGAAATAGTTATTTCTTCCATAGGTCAATCCAGGCAGCTTAAATTGCTGACAGATCCGGTGGGAGCAAATGAGTATAGCACAACGTACTCTTCACTGGACGAATCTGTAGCAACCGTTACATCCCTGGGACGTGTTTCGGCCGTTTCAGAGGGCGAGACCGAAATACAAGCCGAAGTTACATTCCGGAATAATAAGACTTATACTACGGAAACGCTGACTGCCAAATGTAAGATCATAGTAAAATCTGTAAATGTTCCTGTAACGGGAATAGAGATTTCCGATAGGGAATTATATCTGCCGGAAGTTGGAAGCAGTTACCAGCTTTCAGCATCCATTAAACCGGAAAATGCAGATATTAAAGATGTGATATGGTACTCAAATGACACAGATGTTGTGAAAGTTGATAAAACAGGGAAGGTGACTGCTACAGGATGCGGGAGTACCACTGTTACAGCGGAATCCAAAGAGGGAGGCTTTACTGCAACATGCGAGGTAACTGCGTCTAAGAGGATAAGATCCATATCTTTTAATAAGGACACATTGTTATTGGATATTGGAGGAACAGCTGAATTAAATGCAACGATCAGACCCTCTGATATATCAAAACCGAAAATAAGTATTTATTCCACAGACAAGAACGTTGCCACTATAGAAGGTAATGTTGTTACCGGTATTTCGGACGGTACAGCAGAGATATGGTGTAAAGCTTTGGACGGCAGCGGGGCTTACGCCGTATGCAAAGTATATGTGGGAACTGCAAGAGATAGGGTGAAAAAACCGGATGATAAAGGATCGGAAAAGGTCAACGGGGATTATTCCGCGGTGCTGCCCGGAAAACAGAAAATATACATAAATAAGTATTTCACTGATAAAAATATAGCCGTATTCAAAGTAGATAATAAAAAAATAGCTTCGGTTAATAAAAAGGGACTGCTTAAAGGAAAGAAAAACGGTGAGGTTTCCGTAAACGGATTCGTGAAGAACGGAAAGAACCTGGAACTCAAGGAAAGCCACACCTTCCTTGTGGAAGTACCGAAATTAATGCCGATGGAATCATATACAATCGGTGAGCTTATAGACATAAACAATTATATTACAGGAATGTATGCACTGAAACCCACAAAATATGAGCTCAAGAAAACCAATATCGGGACGGTGTCGGAAAATGGTGTTATTACGGTAAAAGAGGAAGGTTCATCGAAGGTGACCGTATATTTCGGAGATGGTAAGGGGGCGGCGAAAACAAGCGCTACGCTTAAAGTTAAAGCCGGAAAGGAGACAGCGAAATGAAAAGAAACGGAATGATGGCGGCTCTGCTTAGTATATCAATGGTATTTAGCGGAGTGATGGGAAATACAGCTGTTGTCTGTGCAGAAAATATAAAGGGCAGCTCAACACAGGACGTGGTGTCTGCTGTGGATGATCCCCTTGCGGATAAGGAAGCTATTGCCAGTGATATAGGGATAACAGACCGTGAAGTAGAAGTAAAATACGCCGATTGGGGTAACCTAAATAAAAGCGGAGTAATGGACACGTCATCCGGTGCTGCGAAACATCAGGTGGTGTTTGTATTGGATTCTTCAGGCAGTATGTCCGGAACTCCCATGAAGGGATTAAAGGCAGCCTGCAAGGGTTTTATAAGTGACTTTTTCAAGAATGATCCGAACACTCAGATAGCAATTATCGATTATGGTTCAAGTGTTACGGTCCATCGTTTTTCCGGCGAGTATTTTTCAAGCGATACGGATGAACTTATTACTGCCATCGACTCCCTTAATGCCTCCGGCGGAACGCCGATGAATCAGGGGTTGTTTAAGGCGGATGAGCTTCTTAACGGCAGCAAGGCGGCTAAAAAATACATTATACAGATGGCGGACGGAAACCCAAATGAGGGATCTTCATATACGGGAAGCGGTGCAAGATATAACAAAGGCGAATATGTAGATCCGGACGGAAACCTGTTCTCCTATCCGGGGACACATGGATATGAGTCGGCTGTATATGAAACATTTGCAAGTATAGAAAGCAATTACAGTATCTATGCGGTGGGATTTTTTCATTCCCTGAGCGGAACAAATAAACAGTTTGCGGCCACCTTTATGAACGATATCCAGAACATGGGATATAAGGAAGCGTCTGATAACAGAGACTTAAATTTTAATTTTGAAGATATAGCGGAAGAAATAAACGAAGATATTAAGGTTATCAGATCATCTATCAACGGAAAGGGAAAGGCCAACTATTGCTTGAAATTAACGGATAAAAGCGGAAATGTACATCCCAATGCGGAAGTGAAATATCAGTTCTATGACGAAAACAGGAATCCCTTAGGAGAGTCTGTAACGGATACCACAAATTCCGAGGGGGAAGTACTTATCCAATCGCCGTATTTTAACAACGAGGATGTTAACGGAGAGCCTTTTAAGAAGACCTGTACCGCAAAGGTTACAACAACCGAAGCGGGAATTGATGAAATTGGACTGAAATTTGATATAACCGTTAATCCTCTGTCATTTAAGCAGAAATGGTCTTTAAGGGACAAAGCTTCCCTTGAAGCAAGTATAGGTGAGCAGGCAGGCATTAAGCTTGGTCCGGTAAAAGCTGAGGCAGCTGTTGCAAAAGCAGCAGTGAAAGGCGGAGTGGGTTCTACTTTATCTGCGTCCCACGAATACAGTAACGGAAAAAGAAAATTGGAACTGGAAAACAAGTACGATGCCAATATTGGCGTAAACGGAGAACTCGGACCCACAGGAGAGGCGACAGCGATAGGAAGCGCAGAGATCTCAGCTTTCACTGTGGAAGGAGAGGCGGTAAGAGGCGCTTCTGTTAAGGCCGGAAAGAAAATCGAAAACTATGATCCGGAGAATCCTCAGAGCTTAAAAGATATCGGTAAATTTATGCTGGGAACAACCGCTGTGGCACATGGAAATGCGTTCTTAGTCGGACTGGCAAATGCCATGGGAGCAGATATATATAATCTTTACGGCGAAGACGCATATGTCCACTTGAATGCGGGAGCTAATGTATTGGATGTGGCGATAAAAGACGGCGAGGGTAAGGATGCCGATAAGTTGGTGTCCGGGGCCTTCGGCAAGGTTGAATATGACAGTACTTATACCTATGGGGCAGAGCAGGATACCACTAAATCCGGCTTTACCAGGACAATGGAAAAAGATTCTGCCGTGACAGGTACACTTGCGGAATTAACCATAGAGCCCATTGGATGGACCGGAACGCCCGATGACTGGACTGAAGATTATTTTGTTCAGAGGTATTCTCTTGAAGCATCGGATGATAAATTTGAACTGGTTCATCAGGTTTCAAAAGATGACATTGAAACCAAATGGGTGTCTGCATCCAGGGAAACAAAGGAGAAATATACCTATAATAGTGATGATCTAAGTGAGCTGTATTCGTCCGTTCCTGAAATAGGCAGATTTGCCAGCGGAAATCTGATGTTCATCTTAGATTCCGCTTTTGGGGACATGCATAAAAAATTAAAATCCGCAACACCGGAAGCAGACTATGCGAGAACGATCAGTAATAAGACCGAGCTTTCTACCGGGGATCTGGATCTGGGCTTAAAATTGGAACTCGGCCTTGATCTGGGCGTATGTTTTTCAGGTATTGATGAAAGCTCTTATGAAATACAATCCGGTACATTTAAGGATGGAATAACCAGCGTCACTGCCGTTAACGATATAGACAGTCTCGTTGAAAGCAACAAAACGAACATTTTGACAATATTAAAAGAAGCGATCTCAGGAGCTGCCGACGATGCGGTAAACTATGTAAAAAAAGTCGCCGGAAAAGTGGGAGAAGCGATCAACAATGTTTATTGTGATCTGGAATTCTTAGTAAATGATGTTAAAGGACGCTGCTTGAATATTGTTTCCCTGATAAAGGTTGATAAGACTGAAACCTTAGATATCAAGAGCTATACGCTTATAACATTTGAAAATGACAATAGAAGCGGCCGTGGGTCTCTGTCAGCTACAGGTGATGTGTTGAAGGGAGAAGCCATATCTGTGGGAGATCCCTATTATGCATTTGTAACCGGATCCGATGGAAAGGAAACAGTAGAAGACTTCTCTGATACCCCGGTAAAACTCACACTTTCTTATACTGATGAGATGCTTGATAACATCGGTGCAGGCCCTGCAGACGAAGAGAATATTGAAATATTCAAGTATTCCGAAAAAGAAGCAGCTTATTTCAGTCTTGGAGGAACTGTTGATGCCGGGAATAATAATGTTAGTACCACCATCACCGAACCGGGGCAGTTTATACTCGCCATTAACAGGGAATTGACAGGGGTTATTGAGGAAGAAGATATTCTTTCCAAAACTTCTTCACAGAACTTTACAGTAGGAGCCGATACATACACGGTAAGCTGGAACAGCTTTGTACAATACGATGGCCGGGTACATAACGGGACAGGAATGTATGCCAGCGGGGCTCTGTATGATCCGAAGGAAACAAAGAGCAAGGCTTACGACCTGAAGGTCTGCGTCTTAAAGAATGGAGAGGTGGTAGATCCGTCTGTTTATTCTGTAAAGACAAAGAACAATAAGGCGGCAAGTGTATCTGTTGACGGGATTACGGCGATACAGACAAACGCAAAGAAACTTCCGTCCTTTACTCTGAAATTTAAGGGGAAAGAGTTTAAGGAAGCCAATGCAGTGATAAAGAAAGAAGCACTTGCTTTTGGTATTATCCCTGTGGAGTTAAAACAGGAGGCAGTTACTTTTAATAAGGTTAAGACCGGGAAAGACAACACTGTAGAAATTAAAAAGATTACTTTCAAACCGGGATATATCCAGAAACCGTTAAAGCTGAAATATAATAAGAAAGCGAACAGGACGGATTACGTTACAGAAGTACAGCCGGATGGCTCCGTAAAGGTTATCGGTAAGAATAATTATTATGGGAACGTGATATACAGGAAGTAAACCGGTCCCGGCAAAGCGGATCAATACGCCGTGGCTCTCAATAACAGGAAAGGAGTTGTATATAAAATGGGAAAACTGAAACTCATGACCGTGCTTGGCACCAGGCCTGAGATAATAAGGCTTTCAGCTGTCATCAAGTGCGCCGATAAATACTTTGACCACATTCTGGTACATACGGGACAGAATTACGATTACAGCCTGAATGAGGTTTTCTTTAAGGATCTGGAGCTCAGGGCACCGGACCACTATCTGGAAAGCGCAGGCAGGAACCTGGGAGAGACCATGGGAAATATTATCTCAGCATCCTATTCCCTTATGGAAAAGGAGAGGCCCGATGCGGTGCTGATATTGGGAGATACAAATTCCGCTCTTTCCGCCATCAGCGCTAAGAGGCTTAAGATCCCCATCTTCCATATGGAAGCCGGAAACCGCTGCTGGGACTGGAATGTTTCCGAGATGATAAACCGGAAGATAGTGGACCATATTTCAGATATAAACATGCCCTATACCGAGCACTCCAGAAGATATCTACTGAGCGAGGGGATAGACGGGAAGACTGTATTTGTCACCGGCTCTCCCATGAAGGAAGTGTTTAACACATACAGGGACAGGATAGAAGCCTCCGACGTCCTTGAAAGACTGGGGCTTGAAGAGAGGAAGTTTTTCCTTGTGTCGGCCCACAGGGAAGAAAACATTGATCTGGAGGAGAATTTCTTCTCCCTTATGAACGCCATAAATGCCATAGCGGAGAAATACGGGATGCCGGTCATCTACTCCACCCATCCCAGGAGCAGGAAGTTCATTGAAAAGCGGGAGTTTAAATTCCATCCCCTGGTAAAAAACCTGGAGCCCTTCGGTTATCACGATTATAACAAGCTCCAGAAGAATGCTTACTGCGTCCTTTCCGACAGCGGCACTCTTTCCGAGGAATCGGCGATGCTTGGTTTCCCGGGAGTCCTTATCCGCACTTCCACGGAGAGACCCGAGGTATTGGACAAGGGCACCATTGTCATCGGAGGGATAAAGGAAGAGGACGTGAAACAGGCGGTGGAACTGGCAGTATCCATGTATGAGAATTCCGAAGAGACAGTGGAAGCTTTAGACTATGCTGACAGCAACGTATCCGTAAAGGTGATAAAGCTTATCCAGAGCTACACAAAGATAGTGAATGAGACTGTATGGCTGAAGCATTGAATTATCCCGTCGATTTAAGTGAATTTTTTCCGGAGCTCCCCACAGACCGGCCTCTAAGGATAGCAGTTCTTGATACGGCTGCGTCGAAGACAGGAGCCCTTTCCGTACTCCGGGATTATCATGCCCTGGTGAAGAGCCTTAAGGACGGGAACAAGTGGTTTTTTATTACCGGTGTAAAAGGGATCATAGATGAAGAGGGGGATGCCCCGGATATACACATATTACTTAAGGAAGATGTTAAACGTTCAAGGTTTAAGCGTCTTCTTTTTGATCATTTCACGGGAAAAGATTTCTTAAAAAAGCTGCAGCCGGATGTCATCATATCCATGCAGAATACCCTTCCAAAGGGAGCGGAAAAGTACGCAAAAACCATGATCTACCTGCACCAGCCCCTGGGATTCCAGAAGGTTAAGAAGTTCTCTTTTTTCAATAAATGGGAGAGAGGCCTTGCTGTCTACCAGTATTTGATTGCACCGGAGATTGACAGGTCCTTAAAGAGAGCAGATAAGATCATAGTTCAGACAAAGTGGATGAAGGAAGCGGTCTGCGAAAAGGACGGCATATCTCCGGAAAAGATCATGATAATGCCTCCGGAGGTGCCGGATCCGAAAGGAATATGCGGCTTTGAGGAAGGGAATTTTTCCGAGTTATATAAACCGGGTATGAGGCAGTTCATTTATCCCGCAGGCCCCATTCTCTATAAGGATCACCAATGCATTGTTGATGCGGTGCAGATCCTTTATAAGAAGGGCATCCGGGACATAAAGGTAATATTTACGGAGAAGGCGGATAACCTGCCCTGGGTGAAGGTACCGGAGCTTATTTCCGACATGATCGAATGGCGGGGGATGGTGAGCAGAGAAGAGCTTGCCGGACTGTACAAAAGATCCGTACTGCTTTTCCCTTCGTATATAGAAACCTTCGGACTTCCCCTGGCGGAGGCCCGGAAAATGGGAATACCCGTCATCGCTGCGTACACGCCCTTTGCGGAGGAGATCCTTTCAGGCTATGAAAAAGCGGAATTTTTCAAAGTGTCCGATGCCGCAGAGCTGGCAAAGCTGATGGAGGGGGCCATTCACGCTCCGGACTGAATCCTGTCTTTTGGTCTGACAATTTCGTGGCTTGCCAGTCTTGAAATTACTTGCATAACCGCAGAAAATGCATTCTATGCAAGTAACTATATCTGATCTCTGCTCTTCGGTATCTTCCTTTATTTGTTTTTATAGGGTAAAATAAACATTAGGGATTTTATTGCCGGTGCCGGGCAGGCAGGTTACCGGCGGGAACGTTTGCCTGCGGCAAGGTAAAAAGTATGAAGGGTACGATCAGGAAAACAATATGTTTCTTTATCTGTGCGGTGATGCTCTGCATGTCCGTTATGCCGGTGTATGCGGCGGAAAAGGAGGATTCCTCTGTTCCGATACTCAGGGGCAGCGATTACTGGGAGGAGGTTGATTCCTCAAACTACTCCACAAACTGGAGTTCTGACCGGAATGATACCAATAAGGTGCTGACACTGAAGCGTTATAATCCTTCATATTCGGAAACACATCTTATCATTCCCCCCAGAATCCGTATAGGCGATGTGGATTACCGTGTGGTATTAAAACATGATGTAGATCCGGTATTTCCCCCCTATGTAGTTGGGATTCAGATAGGGGGAGCTACTGTTATCGATCCTAAATCTGTTTTCGAGGGTACCGGTATAAGAACTGCGGATTTTAACGGGACCGTATTTAACAATGAAGGTTCTGAGTATACGATGTTCAGTGGCAATACGGAGATCGGGGATGTGGTATTTGAAAACTGTACCTTCAATAATGTGATCAATAATTTTGATCTCTTTACCAGTACAGATGTTAAGAATGTGGTCTTTAAGAATTGCACCTTCAACGGCAGCACGGATTGTATGTTTGAGACAATGTTTGCGGGCTGCAGCAGACTTGAGACGGTGGCCTTTGATACATTATCCACTAAGGATCAGGTTCCCTTAAGTTCCATGAACTATATGTTCGACAATTGCAGCAGCCTTACGAGCGTTACCCTGAAAGGGGTTGATCTGAGTAATGTGGTTGGTTTTTTTCAGACATTTCACAACTGTAGTTCCCTTACAAGCGTTCTGGTCAATGAAGACTTTGAGCTTGCCGCCGGTTCAAGCACGGATGATGCTTTCTTTGGATGCACAAACATCGTGGGAGGTCAGGGCACCACTTATGATGACAGTCATACCGGTGAGGATCGTTTCAGAATAGACGAAAAGAATAACGGCAAACCCGGCTATCTGACGGCTATTCCCGGCAGCAGCTCCGGCGGCGGTTCCGGCGGAGGAGGCGGCTCCCAGACGGGAAATTACCTGAATTACGAAGAGATCGCCAATTCCTACGGGGATTTTCTCTATGACGAGGATTATCATATCCCCGAGGCCAGGTATAGAGCTGTTTTCGGAAGAAGGGGCAGCTTTGTATATGACATGTTTGACGATACCTGGGGCGGCAGCTGCTACGGCATGTCATCTTCCAGCGGACTTTTCAATGTTTCACAGAACGGGGTGGATACCGCTGCTTACAGTGGCTACGGTACGGGACTTACGGATTTCAAACTTAAGGACCACCCTCTGGACACGGATCCTTCCGATGATACAGATGAAGAACTTGAATCGGATCTAAGAAAATTCATAGAAGCTCTTCAGATATCCCAGTATGACGAAAGGGTGCAGGCAGCCTATGTCCTGAATACCGATATGAATGACGCGGTAAAGGAGATAAGGGAGAGCAAGTACCCTGTGATAATCGGGCTCTTTAACGATATGGGAGGACATGCCCTTATCGCCTATGATGTAAACAGGGATAGCTCAGGCCAATGGGGGATAGATGTCTATGACTGTAACCATCCTACGGAAAAGAAAAGGATATTCCTTATCGGCGATCCCCAGTCAGGCTTCACCCGCTGGGATTATTCGCTGGGATTCAATGCGGATTCCCAGCCTGTGGAATGGTGGGGATACAATTCAGAAGAGAACTTTGCTTTTGTTCCCTACGATATCTACTCTGCTGTCTGGATGGATAACGGAGCCTTCAGGGATGAAGAGTGGTATTCCCCGGATGGAAGCGATGAAGGAGAATGGACTACTGAGGACGAGCAGGAATATCAGAACTTCATCTGGAACAAGATCTTCCAGGAATACTATGACAAGGATCCCTGGACAGGAGCGGAGGAATCTGCCTATTCCGATAAAAACCTGGATCCGGATGCGGTAGACTCTGACATGACGGCTGAAGAAAAAGCGGAATTATCAAAGCTCGATTCCTTTACCGAGGATGAACTGCTTGCTTATTACGATAATTTTGAGCAAAGCTGGACGGAAGAAGACCAGACTGAATACGAGAAGTGGCTGAATGACCCGGACTACAGAAAAGATGATCTTAATTTCCGCTTAAAGTTCAGGCTGAAGTTCCGCTTAAAATTCCGTTTGAAATTCAGACTGAAGTTCCGCCTTAAGTTCAGGCTTAAGTTCAGACTTAAGTTCAGGCTCAAATTCCGACTCAAGTTCCGCTTAAAGAGCATGCTGGTGGAGGGCGCAAGTACCAATTTCAGGCTGAAGACCGTTGATCAGCAGGAGAGCGTACCCGCATACACCATAACGGACGAAAACGGGAAAAAGATCGCCGAAGACAGCGGAAACGGACTTGAGATCGTTCCGGGCACCGAAAAGGAGAAAGCCTTTAAGCTCCATACCATGGGGATCAAGACGGACGCGAAGTGTCCGCCTGAAAGAGATGTGCTCTACATAAGCTCCGGCGAGTATAATGTAGAAAAGAGCGACAGTGACGATAAGGCAGCGCTGAAGATCAGTATGGCCGATAAGGAAAACATGATAGAGGTGGAATCCGTAAGCCCGAAGGTCAGCGTAAAGGTGGATGACGAGACCAACGTGAACATGGCAGTCCTTTCATCCCTTGGTAAAGGGGAGCGCTTCAGGATAACCTTCAAGACCATAGATGATGAAATAGAAAATACAGTTATTGTTGAAGGCGCCGGAAACGGTGAGGACGTTAAGGCTGGATTTGGTGAAAACGGGGAATTCATACTGGAGAACGCCGAGGATGTGACTATCTCTT
>JAEEGL011256639.1_pt1 | contig 13055 bp, 7 predicted proteins | sample 9134231 | NCBI WGS metagenome assembly JAEEGL01 (sample SAMN16246548, study PRJNA631951) | gut metagenome | biome: gut microbiome; feature: rumen; material: fiber-attached | host: Bos | place: Iran: Karaj | collected 2018-10 | reverse complement strand
TCAAGGAGGTACCCACATGAGCAAAGAAATCCCTTACAAGATCTACTTATCGGAAGATGAGATGCCAAAGCAATGGTATAACATGCGTTCCGACATGAAGAACAAGCCCGCACCGCTTGTTAATCCGGGAACGGGCCAGCCCATGGGATTCGAAGATCTGCGTCCGGTATTCTGCGACGAACTCATCAAGCAGGAACTTGACAACGACACACCCTACTTTGACATCCCGCAGGAGATACAGGACTTCTACAAGATGTACCGTCCTTCACCGCTCGTTCGTGCTTACTGCCTTGAGGAGGCACTTGGCACACCGGCAAAGATCTACTACAAATTCGAAGGTAACAACACAAGCGGAAGCCATAAACTCAATTCCGCTATCGCGCAGGCATATTACGCTAAGAAGCAGGGCCTTCGCGGCATAACGACAGAGACCGGAGCAGGCCAGTGGGGAACGGCACTTTCCATGGCATGTGCATACCTCGGACTCGATCTTAAAGTGTTCATGGTAAAAGTTTCATACGAACAGAAGCCTTTCAGACGTGAAGTCATGAGAACATACGGGGCAAGCGTTACACCTTCTCCTTCAATGGAGACACAGATCGGTAAGAAGATCAACGCAGAGCATCCCGGAACGACCGGAAGTCTCGGATGTGCGATCTCCGAAGCAGTGGAAGTAGCAACAACGAACGAAGGATACAGATACGTTCTCGGAAGCGTTCTCAATCAGGTACTTCTGCATCAGAGCGTTATCGGACTTGAGACCAAGGCTGCACTTGATAAATACGGTATCGTTCCCGACATGATCATAGGTTGCGCAGGCGGCGGATCGAACCTCGGCGGACTTATCGCACCGTTCATGGGTGAGAAGCTCCGCGGTGAGAAAGACTACAGAATAATCGCTGTAGAGCCCGCAAGCTGCCCGAGCTTTACGAGAGGAAAGTACGCATATGATTTTTGCGACACAGGTATGGTATGTCCGCTCGCGAAGATGTACACACTCGGAAGCAACTTCATTCCTTCCGCAAACCATGCAGGCGGTCTTCGCTATCACGGCATGAGCCCTGTTCTGTCACAGCTTTACGATGACGGACTTATGGAGGCTGTTGCGGTTGAGCAGACAAGCGTATTTGAGGCGGCAACAAAGTTTGCGAGAACCGAGGGAATCCTTCCCGCACCCGAATCAAGCCACGCTATCAGAGTTGCGATCGATGAAGCTCTTAAGTGCAAAGAGACGGGCGAAGAGAAGACGATCGTATTCGGGCTTACCGGAACAGGTTACTTCGACCTCGTTGCTTACCAGAAGTACAACGACGGTGAGATGACCGATTTCATCCCCACGGATGAGGATCTTGCAAAGAGCCTTGCAACTCTTCCGCAGATCGGCTAAACATACAATAATAATTCATACCTCCCTTTATGAATAAAAAGAAAGCGGCCGGTTTCCCCGGTCGCTTTTGAATTTGGGATATGTTTTTGTTTTATTTTCCGGTTACATCTATCAGATTGTATTCCGATCTGCATCCTGTCCTGAAATATATCGCCCAGTCGGATATACCGTCGGTCACTATGAAATCGGTGGTGCCGCGCTGTTCGTATCCGCGGACATTGTCGTTTGACGACAGTAGAGGCTGAATGTATTCGAGAGGGAAGAGCTGGCCTCCGTGGGTATGACCGGAAAGTACCAGATCGACACCGGAAGAAGCCTCCGCGTCATAGTCAACCGGCTGATGATCAAGTACGATCATATATTTGTCTTTATCAAGATCCGCGATAAGATCGGACATCGGCATTCTGTCGGACCCACCGTATCCCGCGTCGCGCCTTCCTATAACATAGAACCTGTCATCAACGAGAACGCTTTCGTCCTGCAGTACCGTAACGCCGGAATCCCTGAGCGTCTGAAGGAGTTCCTCACCGGTGTAACCTCTCCGGCTGCTATCGTAATATCCGAAATCATGATTGCCGAGACAGTAGTATATTCCGTATTTTGTCTTAAAGTGCGAGAGTGCCTCGCACGCATCGAGCATGTCCTGCTTCTGTGTCGAGTCGTCGACAAAATCACCCGTGATAACAAGTATATCGGGATTTGTCGCTTGTATCTTATCAAGGCGTTCGCCGAATCCCTTACCGGAAAATCCCGTTCCGACATGCGAATCCGCGATATGGGCTATCCGTATCTTTCCTGCAGCTTTATCGGTCGTAAGACTGTAATAGCTCTCCCACATGCCGTGCATAAGCACCCATCCGACGATAAGATATATCAGGCAGAGCGCAAGCGCTACGATGTCAACATATGTCTGCTTGACGGAAGCGCTTCCGGCCTTCCGGATTATGTATCCGGCAAGATCTCCTATAAGGAGAAAAGCGGCCACGTGCATTATGATGACGATCATGTTGGTGACGTCAAACACGAGAACGATGATCACCGCAACGACGACAACGCTCAGAAGGCAGAGAATACGCAAGAGTGTGTGATTTTCAATATTGGAGAATATACCGGCCTTACCGATCTTGCCTGCAAGATATACTGCGCCGAGAACGGCCACAAGTATCGATACACCGAATATCAACAGCCACATGATCTTTCCTCCGGTCTCACTTTTCATAGATATTTACGATCGCATCTCTTACAAGATGTGCCATGGCCTCATGTCCCTTCGGGTCAAGATGAAGGTGATCGACATCCCCCGCACTGACACTTGCCGTGGCATTGAGGAATTCGCAGCCGTACTGATCGGCCACCATTTCATACCATTTTGCAAGTTCCTTTGATCTTGCGACAACATCATTCTCATCGAAAAAGATCGCAAAGTACGATTCCGAGAAAGGCTCCGAAAGGGCGGGAGGGGATACGACGAGTATCTTCGTCTCCCGGCAGTTTATGAAGTTATCGCAGTAGCCTCTTATCTTCATCAGCATCGTCTGAAGGCTGCCTGCGATATCTGCAGCGGGAAGGTTGAACTTCTTCTTCAGATCGTTGCTTCCGAGCATTATGATCAGAAGGTCCGGACGCTTTGTCTCAAGCATAGGGAGCACATAATCCATTCCGCATTTTGTGCCGCCTTCCCACGGATCTTCGTTTGCTATCGTTCTGCCGTTCTGACCTTCCTCGAAGATCTCGTAACCGTCGCCGAGAAGCTTCTGAAGAACCTTGGGCCAGCGGGTGTTCTCGTCGAATCTTCCGCCGGTTGAGGGGTCATACCCGTATGTGTTTGAATCGCCGAAGCATACTATCTTTTTACTCATTTTTAATCACCTCTAATACTTTTCAATCTTGGTACACGCCACCGCAAGGGCTCCCGGGCCTATATGACAGCTGACGCTTAATGAGAGCGCATATGCCTCCGGGTCTGAAGCGGGAAAACGTTCCCTGACTTCTTTTACGAATTCGTCGGCAATTTCTTTGTTATGCGAATATGCGACTTGGATATGAACACCGCTTCCGTCATCGCCTCCGGAAAACCTTCCGGTAATGTCTTTTGCGATCTGTCCGATCATCATTGTCTTGGCGTGAGACTGTGTTCTTGCAACACCGAATGTATCGAGCTTCTCTCCCTGTATCTGAAGTACCGGTTTGATACGAAGGAGCGTGCCGAGAGCCGCGACCGCAGGTGTCAGTCTTCCGCCGGCCTTGAGATACTTGAGCGTATCGACCATGATATAGATGGAAGAGTTGAATCTGTCCGCTTCGAGACGTTCCTTGATCTTTGCGCCCGTATATCCTTTGGAGGCCATTTCCTGCGCATCCAATACCGACTGATACTGCGTTACGCTTATCCTCTGATTATCGACGACAAATACTTTTCCGTCATAGTCCTCGCTAAGGATCGTCGCTGTCTGAGTCGATCCCGACAGTCCGCTCGACATCGGTATATACACGACCTCATCGTGCGTCTTAAGTGCCTCTTCCCAGATCTTTTTGACCGCTTCGGGAGCAGGCTGCGATGTCATGACTTTGCTGTCCCCCATAAGCTTTTCGTAGAACTGATCCTGAGTCAGATTGACGTCCTCGAAGTAATCCTCGCCGTCGATCGTAAAAGGCATGGGAAGAACACTCACGCCGAGTCTCTTTGCGTGTTCGTTCGTTATTCCGCTGTTACTGTCCGTGATAATGGCAATGCCGCTCATATGATCGTCAATGCTCCTTTCGTCTGCACATGAATTTACATACGAAGCATAAGCTTCTCCCCGTTGTCCTTCAAAAAATCGCGAAGGTATCTGTAATCGGGGCAGTATTTTTCGACTTCCCGCCAGAAAGCGGGAGAGTGATTCATCTCTTTTAAGTGGCACAGTTCGTGAATGATCACGTACTCCATGACCGGCTCGGGAAGAAGAACAATCAGGCAGTTGAAATTAAGATTCCGTTTTGCGCTGCAGCTCCCCCAGAGCGTTTTCTGTCTGCGTATCGTAACCCGCCCGTAGGATATTCCCATCTTAGCCGCAAGGTTTTTTACAAGCGGAGGTATGGTCTCTTTCGCATTCTTAGTGAGAGTTTCGATCTCGCGGTCCGAGAACCGGTCCTTTACCGGAACATCATCAAGTCGCTTTTGCATCTTCGCAAGGTTCTTCTCTATCCAGTCCCTGCGCTCTTCGACAAAACTTCTGATCTCGTATAAAGGCGTGTACTTCGGAGCCCTGACCGTGATCCGGCAGTCGCTTGATATCTCAACCTGAAGTGTCCTGCGACGCGATCGTACTATCGTATAATCAAGATCGTCACTCATCACCGGCCGTCCTCATCGGGAATTTGTGAGAGCATATACCGCACGACTTCTTCAAGGCCGCACTCCTTCCAGTCGTTATCGTAATATGTTTTCGAAAGAGGGTAGACGATCTGCATATCGAGTGTCTCACCCGGTACACGTCCGCTCCTTAAAGGCTCATAGAAATTGCGGAGAAAATCATCCTCCGAGGCATTTGCAAATTCCTCCGGTTTCAGGAAGCGCAGTTGTCTTTTTGTGTTCTCGATCAGCACTTTCGCGCCGAGTCCTTTGAGCTTTTCATACTCACCGGCGGGAATGTTTGTAAATATCGCCGGAAGATCACATGACACTATTCGCTCGTTGTTTCGGTCCGTAAGTATCCCGCATGATTCGAACGAGAACGAGCTTTCCGTAAACTTTATCTTAAGTATCACTCCGTATTCGGTACCGAACTGACTTCTCTGATAGTCGGTGTCGAATATGAAATTACCGAGAGAATAGAAGATGGCTTTGTCGCCGGCAAGTTCGTAATTGTTCACGACATGCGGGTGATGTGCGACAACGATATCGGCTCCCATATCAAGATACGACATGTAACGATCGCGCGTGTAAGGAGAAGGTATTGCGGTAAACTCCTCACCTGCATGCGCAACGACGACGCACCATCTGCATGAACTTTTTATCTCGGCGATCCTTTTTCTTATCAGATCGAGATCACTCCACGAAAAGCATCCGGGCGTATTGTCGTCGGCTTTTCTGCACGCGCGCTGATATCCCACACCTATCATTCCGATGCCGCCCGCTTCTTCGATGATGACCGGAGAAGACGCTTCATCGATGTTCATTCCGGCGCCGAGAGTCTGCGCCCCCGAACTTGCGGCATATGAGAGAGTGCTCTTCATTCCTTCGGGCCCTGCATCCATTATATGGTTGTTGCATATGTTCCATATATCCGCGCCCATATCCGAAAGAAATCCCGCAACCTTCGGATCCATCGCATGGATAAGGGTGGCCGCAACGCCTTCGGGTTTGCCCGGGGCGGCGTTTTTGCCGGTGTGATTTTCGCTTTTGTCAAAAAGCGGGCCTTCGACGTTTACGATCAGGTGATCGCAGTCTTTGATGAACGAGATAACATCGGGCGCGACAAGATCCTTGTCATCCCACCGGCCCTGCATGTATTTGTCGAAGCCTATATCACCCGTAAAGTTTAAAACAGTGCTTTGTTTCATATGTGGTATCCCGCGATCAGAGTCCGCACAACTGTCTGAACACGTCTCCGCGTTCCTCGAAGTTTTTGAAGTAACCGTAGCTTGCCGCTGCGGGGGAGAGTATCACCGCGCCGCCTTTGCGCGTTATGCTCTTTGCGCGTTCGACCGCTTCCGCAAGCGTCTCTTTGTATATACAGTTATCCGTTTTGACAATGCTGTCGTATATCCGTTTTCCGGAATCATACGAAAAGATATAGTTGTATTTCGTGTTCGAATTGACGAAATCTATGAGAGTGTCATAGTTGATCCCGCGATCCATCCCTCCGATAAGAACCGTAGCGGCGTTCGGCACGGCACCGATGGCTTCTATCGTGGCGGACGGTATCGTTGAGATCGAGTCGTCGTAATAATCTATACCGTCCAATGTTCCGATATGCATGAGTCTGTGAGGCAGTCCGCTAAAATCACGAAGCGCGTTTTTTATCGCTTCGGCATCAATACCGTATACCTTAGATGCGATCATGAAAACAAAATGAGCGTTGAGGTCGTTGTGATGTCCGAGAACTTTAAGATCATAATCGGGAACGTTTTCGGCATCGATACGGATCTCGTTCGCGAGTGTGGACAGAGCAGGAACGTTCTGACCGTCAAACAGTATGTCTCCCGCCGTCTGGTAGCGGGTGATGTTCGCTTTGGCGGCAAAGTATCTGTCAAAGGTTTTGTAGTAATCAAGGTGCTCCTCGAAGAGATTCAGAAACACCGCAACATGCGGGGATACGTTGACGTGCGCCAGCTGGTGGCAGGACATTTCGAATACTGCGATCGTATCTTTGTCGATCTGACCGAAATGATCGAGACAGGGCTCGCCGATGTTGCCGAGAAGCACCGCCTTTTTGCCGCAGGAGGAGAGCACATGACAGAGCATCGCCGAAGTCGTGCTCTTGCCTTTTGTGCCTGTTATTCCGACGGTATTATCCCTGTAGTTTTCAAGAAAGATCTGTGTCTGCGAAGTGTACTTCGGATCATCGTCGTCCATGACTATGCCGGGACTCTTGACGATATAGTCGAAAGAATCCTCATTTATGTCTTCGCGTTTGCCTTCGAAGACCTCTATTACAGACGGGGCGCAGTGCTCTTCGAGAAAGCTTTTCGTCGACTTTCCCTCACGTCCGAAGCCCCATATCAGTATTCTTTTTCCGTTAAACTTTTCGTACATGTCTCTCACCCTGAAAATACATTATATCATAACAATAAAAACAGGCTTAATTTATTTTGATATTCCGTGCGTAATGTCTTATAATTATAAGGATTATGCAAGTGCTGTTCGGGAGGGGTCTATGAAACAAATCTACATAAGAAGACCGAGCGACAACGGAGTGCGGGTGCTGACAACAGCGGCCTGTATCGCCGTCAATGTCGGTATGGCCTTTGCAACATATAAAGCGGGCATCCCGATGTATCTCGATTCTTTCGGGACGATTGCGATCTCGATGCTCGGAGGGATATTCCCCGGTCTTTTCACGGCGGTTGCAACCAATCTGCTGTGCAATTTCTTCAATCCGAATTCACTGTTTTATACGTTCATAAGCGTTGCCATGGCAATGTGTACCGTTATGGTCACAAGCCGTAACAAGGGCAAGAAAAAGAGGGATATCATTCCGTTGATCCTGCTTCTTGCGCTTATATCGGGTGTCCTTGGTACAGCATTTCAGTGGATTATTCTCGGAGGTCCGCAGTTCAGGGACGTTTCCGATTCGGCAAGGCTTATGAGTGAGTCGGGTGCGGGGTATTTCTTTGCCGCAATGCTTGTAAACACCGGACTTAATCTGATAGATAAGGCTGTAACGACGGGTTTGGCGGTTGTGGCCTGTGCGATTATACCCGAGCGCATTCGTAAAATACTTGCTGACACGGGATGGAAGCAGAAACCGTTATCTTCCGCGGAGATAAAAGAAGCGTCCGGAAAACATGCCGGAGGAGACGGATCTCTTCGTAAGAGAATGACCGTGATGTTTGCCGTGGCTGCGATCGTACTGACGGTTGCTCTGTCGTGGATCAGCGTGAAGATGTATTTTACGAACACCAAGGAGGAATACACGGAAAATGCCGTGGCTGCCGCAAAGTTTGCCGCGAATGTCATCGATCCGACGAAGATAGACGACTACATCAATCACGGCAAAGATGCCCCCGGATATGCGGAAACAAGAAGAATGCTCTACGATATCAGGGATACGGCCAGAGGTGTCAAATATCTGTATGTCATAAAGATAAGGGAAGACGGGTGTTACTACGTATTCGATCTTGCAACGGAAGATACACCTCCGTATGCCCCGGGAGATTTTGCCGAGTTTGAGGAGGCTTTCAAGCCTTACCTTCCGGCGCTGTTTGCCGGAGACAGGATTCAGCCGATAGAGTCGGATGATATTTCGGGATGGGTGCTGACCGTATATGAGCCGGTAAAGAATGAATCGGGCAAGACCGTATGCTACGTCGGAGCGGATGTGTCGATGTCGTATCTGTCGGGATACATGAGCAGCTTCCTTCTTAAGACAATACTGATATTCTCCGGCTTCTTCGCCCTCGTTCTCGGGTACGGCGTATGGATATGCAGGTATTATCTTGTATACCCGATCGGCAGCATGACGAAGAGCACGAAGGAATTCGCGATCAATACCGAAGACCAGAAAGCGATAGATGCCAGTGTCAGGAAGATAAGGGAGCTTGATATCAGTACCGATGACGAGGTTGAAGAGCTGTACCGCGCGATATGCAAGATGTCTTCCGACATGGCGGAGCATATCAGGAGCATCAGATATTATTCGAACGCGACAGCCAAGATGCAGAACGGTCTGATCATAACGATGGCCGACATGGTCGAAAATCGTGACTCCGACACAGGCGCCCATGTCCAGAAGACGGCGGCATATGTCAGGATACTTCTCGAGACGTTGAAGAAAAAGGGATATTACACGGAGAAGATCAAATCGAATTACATTTCCGACGTGGAGATGAGTGCGCCGCTCCATGATGTCGGCAAGATCAATATTCCCGATGCGGTCCTCAATAAGCCCGGCAAGCTGACCGATGAAGAGTTTGCGATCATGAAGACTCATACGACGGCCGGCAAGAACATAATAGAAAAGGCGATCAATACGCTTCAGGGCGAGAACTATCTGAAGGAAGCAAGGAACATGGCGGCATACCATCATGAGAGATGGGACGGCAAAGGTTATCCCGATGGACTGCACGGTGAAGTCATTCCGTTATCCGCAAGGGTAATGGCGATCGCCGACGTATTCGATGCGCTTGTATCGCCGCGTGTTTATAAGCCTGCATTCCCGCTTGAGAAAGCAGTTTCGATAATACAGGAAGGTGCGGGAACGCAGTTCGACCCGAAGTGTGTTGAAGCGTTCACGGACGCACTGCCACAATTTGTTGAAGTAATGAAGAAGTATCAGGAGAATTGACGGAGGTAGTTTTCCGGATGAGATCAAAAGCATTAAAGATCATGACTGTGGCAGCCCTTGCGCTACCGATGATCATGGCGTCATACGTGGAAGCCGAAGCGGATTCTTCACTTACCGGAGGCGGATATGCCGCGAGCGGACAGCTCGAGAATGTGGGATATATGGCTCAGCTTTACGATGCCACGAACGGACTTCCGACATCCGACGCGAACTATGTACTTGCGGCAAGCGACGGCTATATCTATATAGGAGGATACAGCGGGATCATACGCTACGACGGCTCCTCATTCGAAAGGCTTGACGGTTCGACCGGAATGACGAGCGGAAGGGCACTCATGGAGGATACGCTCGGAAGACTCTGGATCGGTACGAACGATAACGGAGTCGTCATGCTGGACGGAGAGAACATCAAGCGTTACACATATGAGGATAATCTGCCTTCCTCGTCGATCAGGACTTTCGCCGAAGGCGGCGACGGTAAGATTTATATCGGTTCCACCGGCGGAGTGTCATATGTCGACAATGCCGGTAAGCTTCATAACGTTGCCGATCCGAGAGTAACGGGCACAACCATCGTACGACTTGTATCCGATGCGGAAGGAAAGGTGTACGGTAACACCAAGGACGGAGCGATCTTCAGGATTGAGGACGGAGCGGTAGCGGGTTTTTATACCACAAACGAGCTCGGGACCGAGATCATATCGACAATATATGCCGATCCGAGCAATCCGGGCAAGGTCTACCTCGGGACCGAGAGCAATGTCATATATTACGGTGATTTCGGTGCGAGAGCGCATGATATGAAGAAGATCGGTGTTTCCCCCGCGGACAACACATACTGGATCACGTCGGCATGCGGCAGGATCTGGATCACATGTGAGAACTATACCGGGTATATCGATGAGACCGACAGATTCAGGACACTCGAGCATATACCGATGAACAACTCGATCGACATGATGACGTCCGACTATCAGGGAAATCTCTGGTTCGCATCATCGCGTCAGGGTGTCATGAAGGTTGTAACGAACAATTTCCAGAACGTTACAAGGACCGCGGGTCTTAACCTCGATGCCGTCAATTCAACGTGTCTTCACAACAACCTCCTGTACATCGGGACAGATTCGGGACTGTACATAGTAGACGGCGACAACCACGCTGTCGAAAATCATGTGACCGAATATCTTGCCGACACGAGGATCAGATGTATCACGGAAGATGATGATGATAATCTGTGGATCACAACATATACGAACGATCTCGGAGTGGTATGTGTATCTCCGGGAGATATCATAAAGAGTTATACGACAATGCAGGGAATGCCGGGCAACAAAACGAGATGTGCAACGATAGCATCCGACGGATCCGTGCTCGTCGGTACAAATGACGGTCTGGCGGTGATAAAAGACGGAGTGATCACTAAGACCGTTACAGAATCCGATGGCGTGGAAAACACCGTTTTTCTGACCGTGTGCGAAGGCGATAACGGAGTCGTTTATGCGGGCAGCGACGGTGACGGGATCTATGTTATAGACGGCAATAAGGTAAGCCGCCTCGGTCGTCCGGACGGACTGACAAGTGATGTCATCCTGCGCATCAAGAAGGATGAAGCGAACGGAGTGTACTGGATCATCACATCGAATTCGATCGAGTGCATGAAGGGCGGGAACATTAAATGTATAGATACTTTCCCCTATAATAATAACTTTGATCTGTTCCCGGATGAAGCGGGTAATATGTGGATCCTCTCGTCGGTAGGCGTGTACTGTGTGAATGCCGATGCGCTTGTAAACAATCACGTAACCGATTTCAAACTGTACACCGTGGCAAACGGACTGGCGGGAGCACCGACCGCAAACGCATTCTCATGCATGGACGATAAGGGTAATCTGTATATAGCCGAGAGAACCGGAGTATGTGCGGTAAATGTCAACAATTTCTTCGATCAGGACTCTCTCGTTAAGGTAGGCGTCAGATCGATAGTATGTAATGACGATGAGATACTTCCGGGAGAAGGCGGCACCTACACGATACCTTCGGATGCGTACAGGATACAGATCACCCCGGCGATACTTGATTATACGATGACGAACCCGCTTGTAAGAGTGTATCTGGAAGGCTCCGAGGAGGCGGGTATAACCGCGGAACAGAGCAGTATGACACCGCTCGAGTTCACGGGACTTGACTATGGTGATTATACGCTCCATGTTCAGATACTCAACAAATCGACAAGACAGGTATCGCTTGAACGGACATTTAAGATAACAAAACAACCGAGGTTCTTCGAACTTCTTACCGTAAGGATACTTCTTGTAGCGCTGATCGCGGCCATAGTCGGAATAATCGTATGGCGAGTCATGACAGGTACGGTCATTCGTAAACAGTATGAACAGATCAGGAGCGCCAAGGAAGAGGCTGAGCGCGCAAACAGCGCCAAGTCCAGATTCCTTGCGAACATGTCCCATGAGATAAGGACTCCCATAAATACGATCATGGGAATGGATGAGATGATATTGAGGGAGGATGCGACGGATGTTCCGAAGGGATACTTCATGTCCGTCATTAACTATGCGCTTGATATCAGAAGCGCATCCGAGTCGCTTCTCGGCCTTATCAACGACCTTCTCGATATATCCAAGATCGAATCGGGTAAGATGAATCTTGTCGAACAGGGATATGATTTTGCGGAGCTTCTCAGATCCATAATCACGATGATAAGAGTCAGGAGCAGGGAGAAGGATCTGACGTTTGATGTTATGGTTGACGAGAACATCCCTACAAGACTGTACGGAGACAGCGGCAAGATCAAACAGGTACTGCTGAACTTACTGACCAACGCGGTCAAATATACGGAAAAAGGCGGCTTTACGCTCAATGTTTCTCTTGAGGAGAAGAGAGAGAACGACTGCGATCTGAAGTTCTCGGTCAAGGATACGGGTATCGGTATAAAGGCTGAGGATATGGATAAGCTCTTTACGGCATACGAGAGACTTGACGAGGAAAGGAACAGCGGAATACAGGGAACAGGACTCGGACTCGATATATCGAGGCGTTTCGCCGAGCTGATGGGCGGCAAGCTCTGGTGTGAGAGCGAGTACGGAAACGGAAGCGAATTCATACTGACCGTTACACAGAAGACGGAGGATGCCACTCCGATGGGGAAATTCGTCGAACAGGTCGACGAAGGTGCAAAGGGCCCGTATGTGCCGCAGTTTATCGCACCTGACGCCGACATACTTATAGTAGACGATAATCCGATGAACCTGTCGGTCATCAAGGGGCTGCTGAAGGCCACGAAGATGTTCATTACAACGGCGTCAAGCGGAGAGGAATGTCTGGAGAAGATCAAATACGGATCGTTCAATGCTGTTCTTCTCGATCATATGATGCCGGGCATGGACGGTGTCGAGACTGTCGCCAGGATCCGTGAGGATCATCCTGACCTTCCTGTATACGCACTTACCGCCAATTCGACGCTCGGTGAGGAATTCTATATATCAAAAGGATTTACCGGATATCTTGCAAAGCCTATAGACAGCCGTGCCGTGGAAAGAGCGATCATGAAGCATCTGCCGCCGGAGATGATGATGAAACCGGACGGAGCGGACTTCGCCGAACAGATCGAGGAACTGCCGGAGAACATGAACTGGGCGAAAGATATAGAAGGGATATCGATG
>JAEEGL010601597.1_pt1 | contig 13055 bp, 14 predicted proteins | sample 9134231 | NCBI WGS metagenome assembly JAEEGL01 (sample SAMN16246548, study PRJNA631951) | gut metagenome | biome: gut microbiome; feature: rumen; material: fiber-attached | host: Bos | place: Iran: Karaj | collected 2018-10 | reverse complement strand
GTTAAAGGTCTTGCTTTCACCGTCTTTAGTAAATGTAATTTTCCCATTTTCTATACTATATGCCCAGCCGTCTAACGTAGAATGTTTGTAGCAAACACCGTTTTTGAACAATAACGTATCAACTATGCCAGATTTTCTTGGGTCATCCAAATTCAAGGACGGATTTTGTACCCATAATGAGCCATTCTCCTCCTCACTGCCAGATTTAATAGTGTATTCCACATATTCTTCGAAAGTCGATATTTTGGGGCTTTCTTCTGGCTTTGCTTCATCTTTGTCGCACGAAATTATGCAACCACATGCAACAAACATCAAAAATAACTTTTTCATAATTTTAGGTTTTAGTTAAACAACTTATTCTGTTAAAATCATTTGCTTACTTCCTATCAATTTACCATCTGTCACAAGGCTATAGATATACAAACCTGCTTGGAGTTCATGACCATAAATGATTTCGGAGGTAGCACCTCGTCCTGTAACTGTCAATGCTTTTATCTGTTTACCTTGTAAATCATAAACATAAAGCATTGCACTTGTAACAGATTCTGGTATTACCATATTAATTGTAGTGTTAGCCGAGAATGGATTTGGTTTGTTTTGCGACAAAAAAGCTACTTCTTTTGACTTATTTTCTTCAATCTGATATGATTTCAACATTGATGTGGCAGATTGCGATTGCAATGCCATGGTTGCTTCAGCAAGTTCTTCCCTTAAAATTTCTATTTGTTTTTGTTGATCTTTTATGGCTTCTACCAAATACGGCATAAGACCTATATAATTCATAGTTTTTATGTGAGTGGTATCATCTGTTGAACTTACCAAATGAGGAAATATTTTTTCCACCTCTTGTGCAATAAAGCCAGAATTTAACTCTTTTTTTGCATCAGCCTTCCAGTTATAAGTATAACCATTTAACTTACACACATTAGCTAACGCATTTTCGTCAATTCTTTTGATATTAGCCTTTAAGGTGCTATCAGAGGAGTTCGAGACGTTTGCACACTCAATATTGGCATAACCTGAGTTGTCCATTTTATATAACACAATTTTAGAACTTCCTGTCCTTATACGAGGATCTGATGTTCCTGCGGTCATTTCTATGTTAGCAGCAGAATTGGTAGGAGTTAGTCGAATATTAAAACCTTTTACATGAAGATTTGCCTGAGGGGAATTCCCATAGGCAATACCAACTTTTCCATTGTCTGCAATAAACATTTTATAATCTCCAGAATTATCTCCGCTTGGTTTCCAAAAGTTTAAGCCACCACCAAAATATTCTATACCCCACTTGTGATTAGTTCCGAGGGTATCGCCACCAAGACGAATGTCTTTATCTCCTGGCAACAGAAGATTCCCAGCCGTATTCACTTTTACTTTTCCTGGGAATACAACAGAACCATCCGAACGAACCTCTAATTGTGCCATCACCATCCCGGCAAATAACACACACATAACTGATAATAAAAATCTTTTCATAATAGTATAATTTTTGCATTTCCGCCTCAAATATAAGATAAAACTAGGAGCAATCCAAATAAAAAAGAGATTTTTTTTAAGTTTGATGCGGTTGCCCTGGAGAAAAAAAAGGACAGTTGTGAAAAAGACATAAAAATATCACCCAAATAATTGTAAATCACACATTTTTATGGAAATTACAAACGTTCCATCAAATCCTAATGCAGGGTGGTCGTGTAAAGGTCAAAATCCAAGATGCCGATTGTTCGGCCACGGCATACAATTTCACAATCACCACCGCCGATTGGTATCCCAACGCCTACCGAAAACTCATCGGTTACCGCTAACGCACCAATTGTACAATTTCTATATATAGGGGATTTCTCTCCAAACAAAAGGCTCGCCATTCGACGAGCCTTTTCTATTATTAATGAGAGACCATTATTTTAAAAAATAAATTTTCTTTTTCTAAAGCTGTTTTTAATCCCTCTTCGTTGCATAGTGCATGTGTTGGATCATATATAAAACCAATCAATTTTTTACAGCCATGATGTTCTCTGTAACTTGCTGCGTCTAGAATTAATTGATCTGTGATGTCCTTATCCTTCAACTTTTTACTTGTTATTTTTACTTCTATAAATAGGTATTCTTGGGGAATATAAAAATCCGTTCTTGATTTTTTTGATCCAAAAGATGGTACAGGTTCTTCTTTTCGAACATCTTTATAAAAAATTTTTAATATGCTATATAACAAATCTTGAACATCGTATTCGTCATTTATTTTAATAGTAGCACGAGGTTTGCTTTTACATTTTCTTCTCATTTCGGGTTGTAATGCTCTTGCAGCCTCTCCAAAATTTTCTAATATACGTTCAATTATAGTCATATCTTCTTTCGATGTTTGCATTGTATCAAAGTATTTTTGGGCAATTTGTATCGCTTCCAATATTGTCCGCGCCATTTTATTTAGTTCTTGAACATGTAGTAAATAACAATATCCTTTTTTATTAATATCTTCACATAATTTTACTTTTTCTTCCAACAAAGACTTATAGTTGTTAAATATTTTAAAAAAAGATTCTATTGATAGATATGTTTCTGGAATTCGAATATCAAGAAAGTGTGCGGCAATATTATCAACTATATCAATGTAGCCTTGTTTCACATCATTGTATTCATTATAATTATCATAGTCATGAGAACAAAACATTATCTTTTTTTCTTCATATTCAGAATAATGCGCGTTAAAAAATTTTAATAAATAGTCTATACCATCAGTTATATTTTTTTCCATTTTTTTAACAATTTATAAATTCAATGACAAATATATTCAAAAAGTTATTTCCCGCAATTTTCCCCACGCACGGCCAATCTGCTTAAACTCCGAAAAAGATAGTTGGAGGTCTTTTTCTCCGTTTTTTTCGGGGGCTAACTATATCGTTATCTCACCAATAAAAACACTTAACCTATAATTCTTAATTCACAAATCTTTACAAAAAGCCCCCTCAAACCAGCAGATTTGCCCCCTATACACATTGCGAGAATAACTTTTTCTTCGTGATTTTTGATTATTTTGGAATTAACTCTATATTTGCCAAAGAAAAGTGTTGATTTTATAATTATGGTTTGATGTTATTAATTTTAAAATCAATGATATGAATACTTTTCAAAATTACACTGCATCAAATTTGATTCTTAGTCAATCAAGTGCAAAATTTCTTGACGAATTCTTTCGTATAAGACAAGAATTATCCTATATGGATAATTTATTAAAGCCTTTGTATGATTATATTCAGACTCCTCAAAAAACAAAATTCCCTGTTCATGAAAAGTTTGATTTAGGAATACAGGATGGTTATGATTTTCGTTTTTTATTGCAAGTAGTTATTCCCACTCGCGAAAAAATGAAAGAAGTTCTCAAACGATTGCTTAGTAACCCTCAATGTTGTGATTTATCAGACATACATATTGTTACAGGTGTGACATTAATTCCAGGAGAGAATATATGTACATTTCATTTGTATAACAACGGATATGGATGGAACAACGTGGAAATTTTTTCAGCTCATTTTATGGAGCAATATTCCCAAAGAACCGGACGAGATGAACTTGATAGGCAGCTTAAACTAAAAAAAAGATGGCATCACTCACCAACAGATGCGAATAATCCCCAATATAAAGAAAAAGAGTATGTTACATTATTAGATTTTACCGAAAGATTCTTTCGTTATAACAAATCTTTTCTCCTCAGTGAAGAAAAAGACATTCTATCCAAAGAAGAAAAAATAAATTATGATATTTTAGGAATGCGTGCTTGCTTGTGGGCAGAAGGGGTGTCGTTTACAATACCACTTAATACAGTTGGTACAGTTTTTCATAAATCTTATGTTCCTTACATAGCTTCACCTGATGCGTATTATAAGGACCAATTATTTCCCGATCAAATTGAAGCATGTTGGAATGATTTCTTGGAATTAGAGGAAGATGTAAAAAGAGAGCTTCCAGAATACCATGGTACATTCCTATCAACAAAAAATGCTTTGTTAGAAAGAAAAAATAAATAATAACTTCATTAGCGGCCTTCTCTTAATAATTATTAGAGTTGGCTGCTTTTCAATAAAAAACTTCTCGTAGGGCTTTCGACCACGCCCTCGCAAAATCCCCTCACATAACCCACGCCATTTTGCTAAAAGCGTCCGCCTCATTCTTCGGCTTCCGCTTTGGGGTGCGTGGCTCTCAGCCCCGTGTAGCATTCAGCAAGTTGGAAACCAATAAATGTGAGTAATAGCAATATGTGTCTGCTATGCACTGCAAACACCTTGCGCTCCTTGTAACTTATTGTATATCAATATATTAAAATTGCATTATAAGGCAAAATAATGCGTTTTTCCCATTGCAGACCCATAGAATTTTGTATATTTATATGTCAATCAAGCAGTTATACCGCTTTTCATTGGCAAATTATAAGTATTAACCTCAAAAAAATGAAATATGGAGTTATCTAACATTCGCGTGTTCCCTTATCAGTCGGGAACCATCTTAAAAGCCCCTCACGTTTGTATCGTGTCTTGTGGGGCAAAATTGGGCACTGTTGTCCGTTACCCAATTGAAAAAAAATCATTGGTTGTTTCCTGTCTTCCCGAAAATCTTGCCCTTATTCGGGTTGCTGTCAAAATTATTGAGTTTGCCGGTGTTGCCGAGATTTATGCAAAGTCGTTCCGCAATTTCAAAACACTGCACTATAAGGACTATGGGCGTCTCTTGCTCAGCATTCTCACAAGTGTTCCACACTCAAATTTGTTCAATGCCTACAAACAAATAAAGGCGTTGCCGTGTCCGTCAAGCAAGGCGGAGCGGGTTTCCTACAAATCACAATGCAAGCATATTGCACAATCTTCTTTCAATGCTTAACCTTAAATCTATAAAATATGTCATCATTTGAAATCCAAAAATTTTCGGGTGCTTATGTGTTCCCTGGTTCCATTCTCATCGACGCAACTGGTCAAAATGTCGGCGCAATCATTTCAGAACCTAAAAAGAATTGCTTTGTTATTCGTACAAAAGATTTAGAGACTTTTGCGTATGCCCACCAAGTCGCAATGCTCCTTTACTACTCTCAAATGTTGCCACCTCGCTGTGGCTGTTCCAAACTCACGCAAAACGTTCCTACTATTGAATTGGATAAATACAAGGAACTGTATTTTGCCCTTTGCAAATCGCACTCAAAAGAGGATATAAAGGCGGCTTTTGATTGCGTTGAGGATATAGAAGTGAAAATCCGTGAAAGACAAGACGAGGTAAAGGAACTGCGCCAATGGATTAAAACAATCGCATACGAATTATTTTGTTAAACCTTATTCCCCCGATTAACCATCGGGGACATTTTTCGCAACATCATGAACAACATTTCAAACATCACTATCAAGACCTACAACGGCTCCCGAAATCCGTCAGCCGTTTACGTGTTGAGCCGTGGCATCAATTCGGGCAAACCTCTTGACGAGCCTTGTCCCAACTGCTATGAAATCACGGCCACGGCAACCGACATCAGGCACATTCGTGTAGCTGCCAACATTCTGTTTTGCTCCGGGCAACTACGGCCATATTTGCACGGCTCAGTCATTGAGTTTGTACGGTTGGAGCAATATAGAAAACTATTCGCGGAACTCTGGAGCAACATCTCCCCAGAGGTTATGGAACAAACGTCAAGAATGCTTGCAGGCATTGAGGCTTGCCAAGCCGAAACGCTCAAAAGGTTGAAGAAACTCAAAGAACTGCGTTTCGCAATAGCACGCACGGCAACGAAATAGAAGCCCCATTTGGGGCTTTTTTGCCGTTCTGCGAGCAGATTAACGCAATCTAAGGCAAATGCACCGACACTCATTGAAGTTGCGGAAATTCTAAGTAATTTTACACAACGGATAAGGGAAAAAGTTGGTCCGAATCAAATCCGTACCAACTCCATACCAAGTCCAAGTAATTTCACATAACAATTAAAAATTTCTAACTATGGGAAGAATTAAAAGAGGTATTTTAGGCGGATTCCACGGGACAGTGGGAACCGTTGTCGGGGCTTCTTGGAAAGGCATTGACTACATGCGTTCCAAAGCCGAGTCAATCAAGAATCCACGCACGAGAGGACAGGTAACACAACGTAATCGCTTCGCGACTACATTGTTTTTCTTGCAACCAATTTCGTCGTACATCCGTATTGGTTTCAGACCTTATGCGGTGAAACAAACTGGTTTTAACGCTGCTATGGCGTACAACATCAAGAACGCCATTACTGGCGAATATCCAAACTTTGAGTTGGACTACTCAAAAGCGTTGGTGTCGCGTGGTACGCTAACGCCAGTACAAAATGCAAGCGCAACGGCCGTTAGTGATGGCGTTTTGTTCACATGGCACGACAACAGCGGAAAAGGTGACGCTTTGCAAACGGACATGGCAATGCCATTGTTGTTCAACAAGACTAAACAAGAAGCCGTTTTCAATACGGCAGCAGGAAAACGTTTTGAAGAGGAGACCACTCTTACTGTTCCCGCAGATTGGACAGGTAGTGAGGTTGAAGTGTATTTAGGGTTCATTTCTGCCGACGGTAAGAGTGTCGCCACTTCCATATACTTGGGTAAAGTAACCATCGGCTAATCATCACGTAACCAATTGCCAAGCCCGCCCGAAAGGACGGGCTTTTTTTGTGCCACATCGTTAGCAAACCCATTGTACGAAGTATCACAATGGTTTCCCATATCGTCCATGGGAAGTGTGAATGAGGGTTCCGACTTGGCACCAATTTTTAACAAATCGGTCTGCCGTGGTTTCGGGTATGTTGAGAGATTTGGCGATTTCTTGGAATTGTTTGCGGTCGAAATTAGGCGGAAGATTATCCAAGAAAATCTGTTTGATTTGTGTGGATTCCTGACCAACACCATCTTGGTTGCCCTCTTTCTTGTCATTGCCAGGAAGCGAACAAAATACTTTTTCGGTGTGCCGTAGAAGTATCTTTGCCATAGTGAGGGCTGACCGAAAATCGGCATCGGAACAGACTAACGTTGAAACAAAACCGTTGGTGTCGCACATTCTCAACGTGGCAAGAATCATAGCAATACGAAACGTAATGATACCCAAACGACGAATTGAGCCCAAAATGTCAAGTCCAAGCATAGAAGCATATTCCTGTTGTATCTCCTTGAAAAAATCGTTGAACTCCCTGCATTGCATTACCGTGAAACAAAACCGAACTGGCTGCTGAACTTTCAAAACATTGTAGTAGTCAAGGAATTTTTCCCCAAGTAGTTCAAATGCGTGGTCGTCGGTATAGGAATCATCCTCGGAGAAAACATCGTCCCATTCCATACGAATGTTCATATAATAGAACAAGAAACGGCTGAACAAACCATTTTCGGCATCGGGGATGAGGTTTGTTATTTGTCGAGGTGTGCCAGACAGAAGGACGGAGAATTTAGGTTTGTCGAGTTCCACAAATTCGTTTTCCTTGCGACGATTGTAGGAAATTGGCTCGTGATGGAACGCCTTGCGAAGTCCGTCAGAGAAATTTCCGAAATCGGAATTGAACGTATTCGCAAGCGTGTCACCTTCGGTTTCAAACATTAGGCCAACGCCGTCATTGTCGTTGAGAACCTTGTACACTGATGTGGCACTGCTATTTGCAGGCATAAATAATGTACGCAATGGTGGTTCTTCGGGTTGTTCGTAGTCGGGATTTTTTCGGTTGGCGACATATTCCGCCTGTTTGCGTTTATAGTCCTCGTATTCCGCTTTGTTGCGTTCACGCATGTGTTTTTGAATGGGTTCGACTAATTTACGACAGAGCGACAATCGGCCTTTTCCTGCCGATGCTTGTGCTGTGATAAAAACAAATAGGTTTGGATAGACTTCACGTTTGTTGTACACGCCGTATATGTTTGGCAAACAAGCAGAAAAAACGGCAAGAGAGCCCAATATCAACAAATCCGCATCTTCGTCAGAATGTGCCTTTTCTACTATCTGCGTCAGCAAATACGGCAAATCGTCCTTAACAAGGTTAGAAAAAGTCGGCATAGGTTCTTGTTGTGTAACCACCGACAACATCTGTGAAGATTTTGGAGATACCGAGGATTTTAGAGATTTTGAAGAGTGTAAATCTCCAATATTGTCAAAATTTCCAATAATGTCACTTATAATTTTTGGTGTTTTGGAAAGCAAAATGTTAACCCCCGCCTTTTTTGCAAGAAAGAAAAATGAGCCAATAGTTACGCCCGACTTTCTAGAGGCAAGGCACTTGGTATATTGTTCATCGGCTTCCTTTTCCGTGTAATTGTGGTAAAAACGGCTTAATCGTTGGAAAAACGACCGCCCATTTTCTCCTAATGCTTCTATCAGCGAAAAGGCAAGTTGCACCCATTCATTGTATGTCGGAGCGATATCAACAGAGAGGGCTTCGACCCGCGACGTGATTTCTTCCACGGCATTGGGAATATCGTCATTTATCCATTGTTGCGGATAAAAAGGTTTCTTCATGGTGTTCCAATTGATTAGGGTTAATGAAAACAAACGGGTCATGCGGAAGATAGCAAGCACGCGAAATGTCCTTGCCTGACGCGTCTATTTTAATGTGGTAGGTTTGATAAATGTATTTCTCCACGGCTTTGAAATAGTCCAAATGAGAGGCATAAAACTCCGAAGATTCGTCTTGCGTTTCTATGGATACAACCCATTTTAGTCCGTTACCCGAGGGACTGCGGAACAGAAGTTCCGTTTCAAAATAATCGTCTTGCAACAGTTTATATCGGAGTAGTTCTACGGACATGAAACATTTTTCGTTTCGAGCCGTCGCACATTCATACGAATATAGCCCATCAAAATCAATGCAGAGCAGATTTGAATGTTTGATAAGATGTTTGTCCTTCCTTTCGGAGAAAACGCCTGAAAACGTACAATAATCAAACTGACATCCTTTGTATTTCTGTGCCTGTTTTTTGTCGGCGATGGTACGAAGAAAATTGGTCCGTTCCAAAGCGTCATTGCCACGGATATAGTTATACACCTCAACAAGTGAAACTGTCTTGGACGGTTTTGTATTGGAGATTGGGGCTTTGAAAAACGAGAATCTATTTGTGTCCATAATTAAAATTGGCGTTTAGAAGATTTTCAATGTCGGCACGTCGGTAATATACTTTGTTGCCAAGTTTTGTGTAAGGAATCACGCCCTTGGAGCGCAATTCCTGTAATGTTCTCAAAGAGATGTGCAATTGCATGGTCACATCCTGATTATCGAGCCAATCATCGGAAAGAGACTTGGACTGATTGGCAAGAGGGCAAACGAAATGTTGGGAATCCATTGGTTAAAATCTTTTAATGATTAATTAGTTTGTTCTTTGTCATTTATCCGAGTACTACCAGAGAATAGCCATTCGTCAATTTCAGTTTTGAGGAAAAATAGTTTCTTCCCTTTTTTGTGATATGGGATAAGTTTTTTAGAAACCCATTCGTAAACCGTTTGCAATGCTGGTTTGTCTGGAAGATATTCGCACAATTGTTTTATATTCATCCATTGCGCATAATTATCACTATTCTTTTCCTGTAATTTTGCTACTTGTTCAATAAGAACATTTACACTTTTCTGAAGGTTTGCTACCGCTACTGGTAAGCAATCGAAACTAATGCTTGCTTCTATCATATTATAAAATTAAAATTATGTAAGTGTTTGTTGATTCTATGCTTGGTGCACGTAATCTTTAAACGGGGACAAATATATAGATAAAAATGACTAAAAAAACAATCCCTCGCTATTGCAGACATCCGTTCTCCCTACATGGGAAAGGCACAACGAGAAAATGATTATGTTTTCTTATCTGTAGTTTATGCTTATTTATGTTTTTCGCTGACATGTCCGAAAAAAAATTTTTTATTTTTTTATAATTTTTTTGAATATAGTCCATTCTAAAGCCCAAAATCAGTAATTTCAAGGAGTGGAAAATGAAAAAAAACGTCAGATTTTACAATTCTTCGAGAAATAATTATGACTCTTTCATTAGGTTTAACAACTTTTGCGTATCACAAAGACGATTTCGTTCCCCACGTTTCCCATAAAATGCAGATTGATATTTAGGGTTAGTCATAATCTCGTATGCCTTACTTCTTCCACAGTTCAGAATTTGCATTACTCCAACAATGCCATTTACTGTTGGTGGCATGCCCGCAGGAAGACTGTTCGTCGTTTTTGCTTCCATACAGGCAAGAAAGTTTGCGAAACCATTCACCAGATTTTGTAATTGGATAAATTTCTCTTTGTAATTTCCTAAGGTTATGTTTTCCATCGTTCAAATGTTATGTTAATTTTTTGTTATTGTAGTTATTGTTCGCTTTTTGTTTTTAACTGGTGCAAATGTAACTATAAAAATCTTACAAAAACAAATTTATTTTTACATAACACATTGATAATCAACATTTTATTTTTACGGTTACTTTCGTTTTTTTACGTTTCTTCATTCCTTGCTTACGAGTGTTTATTGAATTTTATTTTAAAAAAAATTTTCAATCACATCAAAATTAGCATCTACTTTATATAAAACATCTTGAAAAGTATTGGTATAAAGATAAAACAACGTTTCTGGTTCCACCCCTACATTCGTGTATCTGTCGTTTGCCTTACTACCTGTTGCATGAACGGCAGTTATATCAATTGCATTCTGAATGATTGACTTCGGAACAATGTCACAAAACGTTTTACGTGCCGTATGAGAAGAAGCAAGTTCATACAGAGGAACAAATTGAGGTTCATTGTTAGCGTCAAAAACAACATATTGTCTCTTTATTCCTACATATTCAAGAAGTTTCTTTATACGCTTATTGTAACCGCAGCTGCCACTGACATTCTTTAAGATAGGGAAATTGAAATCAAGTTTTTTAACAATCTGCAACGCCGTATATATCAATGGCCGTACTTCATATTGACCTGTTTTGCTTGCATAAAAATAAATATAGGGGATTCCATTGGCAACATGATAATTTTTCTTCGACAGTGATTGAAACTCATTTATACGCAGTCCTGTCAAAGACTGAAAGACAAATGCATCTCTTGTTGGGACAAGAATGTCCGGGACACTCGCCGATGCCAATTGTTTCAGTTCTGTAAGCATTAGTGAAATTACAGGGGTATTTTTATAATCCTCATGTTTCTCAACTTTGGAGAACACGTTTTTCTGTAAATATTCATTGTCCACCATCCAATTGAAAAAAGCACACATCTGCTTCATTTTAACGGCTGTTGTATTGTCACATCTTGGTTCCGCAGGAATGTTCCTATCTTTCATGTTTTCAAATAAATATGGATAAGATTTCACATATCTATATTCATTTTGATAAAAATCTTTGAACTCATTGGCAAGCATCAATGAAAAATCTTGTGGCAAAATCTCTTCAAGAACCTTTATTCTTAAAAACCGATAAAACGAATTAAACAACAATCTATAATGTATGATTCGTTGTGCAGAAACCTTGAGGTTTTCAATATACAAGTTAAAAAGCGAAACCAAAGTAGTCGGTTTTACATCTACTTTATCAGTTGAGAAATCATTGTCAAAATATGAAATAAAATCTTTACTACTCAAATTTAGAATGTCTATGTTCCTTGAGTTCAGTCGCTCTATTAACGTACTGCATTTTTGCATTTCCGACTTTATGAGTTCGGAAAGTTTCTGGGCATCTTTGTTTCTTACATTAGGAAGAAGATTTCCATGGTCGTCTAATTTTTGTATTACGTCCAACGGATATTTAATCCCTGGCTTATAATACAGATTCTTATTCATATTTATTGCAATACGAATAGTAATGGAGACCAACTTTTTGGTAGAGTCTTTTGAATACTTGATGTAACAGCGCATATATTGTTTATTTTAGTATTGTTCAAAAATTGAAAATTGAACAATAACTATCAAAAACAAACAATAATTAACATAACTTGTTTTGAACGAACCGCCTATTTTCAAGGGTTTACAGGTGGTATTTTTTAGTTTTGTTGTCCTATGGGGATTTCAACGGCAACCAACACGCTATCGGTGGTTCGGAGCGTGTCAATTTTGGTTCGGTACACGTATCGCACCACTTCCACAGGTTGCAGGGAACGAACGGTGTCGTGAGTTACTTTGGTTACCGTGTCGGTAATGGTTTTGGAATGTTGTGTTTCGCTCAATTCGCCTATGTAAAAGCCACTTGTCCACGCCAAAAGCACAAGCAAGATTAGGGAAAAAAGTATATCGTTTTTTTTCTGTGTTTCTTCCATCAGTCGAGGTATTTTAGGAATAATTGTTTGTTGCTGAAGTATGTTTCATAAATGGACTTTATCGCCTGTGAATGTTCCTGTAAATACGTTGCGAGTTTGTGAGTGCAGTACAATTCAATCCTGTCGCCATTGGAAACGAGTTTGTCGGTTTCACGCAGGGCGTTCACGTTGTCGTGGAGATTGACGGCTTCCAACATTTTCCGCAGACATTCAAGGTGTTTTCGTGGCATTCGTCCGTCTTGTTCCTCGCATTTCCACATTCGCACTACCGACGCAAGGTCTGTGATTTCCCTGCCGTTTGCTTTTCTCCAACCTTGACTTTGGTAGTTGTCAATCAGCCGTTGTGTTTCCCCTTTAGGGTTTTTCCTATTAAGCCAAAATAAATTTTTGAAAATAAAATCTTCTCTCTTTTTCTCTGTTTCCGACGGTATGTCGGATTGAGAGAGAGTAAGAGAGAGAGAATTATTTTTATTTTCATTCTTGTTTTTATTTTTATTATGCCATCCATTGTTATCGTTTGCCATATCTTGCCATATTTTGCTATCGTTTGCTATGCTTTGAGATGGTGTGTTATTGTTTGCTATGTCTTGTGATGGGTCGTTAACGTCCTCGATGGGTTGCAATTGGTCGCCATCATTGTTTTTCGACGTTTTTCCCCAACGTGCTTCGCTTCCTTTCTTGCCAGCCTCGGAGCGTTGTTTCTTGATTTCTTCGTAAGTTTTTGTGTTACGGTCTATATCGTCTTTTATAAAACCAAATGCCACGTTTGCCATAGGCGTAAGTTCCGTTATCGTTCCGTATAATCCGTATTCTATTG
>JAEEGL014748085.1_pt1 | contig 13056 bp, 14 predicted proteins | sample 9134231 | NCBI WGS metagenome assembly JAEEGL01 (sample SAMN16246548, study PRJNA631951) | gut metagenome | biome: gut microbiome; feature: rumen; material: fiber-attached | host: Bos | place: Iran: Karaj | collected 2018-10 | reverse complement strand
GTGTTGTTTGCACTCGGCATCCGCATGGTAGGTGAGACGACGGCGAAAAAGATTGCCCGCAAATACAATACGATAGACGCGCTTCAATGGGCGACAGCCGAACAACTGTGTGCAATTGAAGATGTGGGTCCGCAGATCGCGGAGAACATCGTGAAGTACTTCGAGGACATCCGTAACTTGGAGATCTTGGACCGTTTGCGCAAAGCGGGTCTGCAGATGGAAGGTGAACCCGAAGCGGCACCGACGAGCGATAAATTGGCAGGACTGAGTATCGTGATCAGCGGTACGTTTATGCACCATAGTCGCGATGAGTACAAGGCGATGATTGAGGCGAACGGAGGAAAGAACGTGGGATCGGTAAGTAAGAAGACCTCGTTCATTCTGGCAGGCGACAATATGGGTCCGGAGAAACGGAAGAAAGCCGAGGACTTAGGAATTCGTCTCATGACAGAGGACGAATTCCTTGGAATGATGGAATGATGGAATGATAAAATGATGGAATGATGAAGTTGAAACAATATATCTTTGATTATTTGCGCAAGCGCATGCCGGAACGGGAGGTTCGTTTTCCCCATCTGGACCAACCGCTGAAGATCATGATCATTTATGAGAGTGATTATTTGGAGCGCAACGATGCGATCAAGACCATTCGGCAGGATTTGTTGCGTCAGCAGATGGACGTGACGATGTGGGGATACTTGGCAAAGAAAGAGATCCAGACGCTCATTCTGCCGCAGAGTAGGATATTGGGTCTGAGCGATTATAATTTTCTGGGCAAACCGCGTGAGGACGTATTGACCGACCTGCACGCAGAGCACTACGACCTGCTGATTGACTTGACGACGCGTCCGCTGTTACCGCTTCGTTACATCGCCATGTACACCGACGCGGATTTCAAAGTAGGGTTGAACTTAGGCGAAGGAATACACGATATGTTATTGTCTTTACCCGACCTGGACACGGAGAACGCCAAACCGGAAGCGTCTTGGCTCTTCGACCAGATTATGCGGTATTTAACGACGATTAAGAGTAATGATTAAGGGTTTAGGTACAGCACTCATCACTCCGTTCAAAGCAGACGGAAGTGTGGATTACGAGGCACTTAAGCGCGTATTAGACACGCAGTTAACGGGTGCCGTCGATTATATTGTGGTACTCGGTACGACGGGTGAAGCAGCGACGATGACGGAGAACGAACGAGCCGAAGTAAGGACGTTTGTTCGTAAGTACGTGAACGGTAGAGTGCCGTTGGTGCTGGGAGTAGGCGGTAATAACACGGCAGCGGTTTGCGAATCGCTGAAGACGATGGATCTGAATGGTTTTGAAGCCATCTTGAGTGTTTGTCCGTACTACAACAAACCGAATCAGGAAGGGCTGTACCTACATTTCTGCAAGGTAGCCGAAGCGAGTCCGGTTCCGGTGATACTATATAACGTACCGGGTAGAACGGGTGTGAACTTATTACCCGAGACCGTCATGCGGATCTACGAGGCGCAACCGAACAAGATAGCCGGTATCAAAGAGGCGAGTGGGAATGTGGAGCAGATTAAGCATCTAATTGACTTGGCGAAAGGTAAACTACTGGTAATCAGCGGCGATGATGGCATTGCGTGTGAGATTATGGAAGCCGGAGGAGCGGGACTGATTTCGGTAGCAAGCAATGCGTTCCCGGAAGATTTCTGGGACATCGTACATAAAAAGGACCAAGTGAAGCAGGAGAAATACCAGGAGATGATTCGGTTACTATTCGCCGAAGGTAACCCGGTAGGTATCAAAGCGGTGTTGGCGCAGAAGGGATTGATCGGTAATTATCTGCGCTTACCTTTGGTTCCGGCAAGCGACAGTTTGCAGCAAAAAATAGCCAATTTGCGTACAGAATGAATTTTTTAGGCCAAATACTTGTGTATTTGAATTTTTTGTTGTAACTTTGCAGCCGATTAGTCTATGGAGGAGTTGATTCGACATGAAGGAATAGTGCTGAGTGTGAACGGCGACACGGCGCATGTGCAGATCGTTCAGACCAGTGCTTGCTCCGCGTGCAAAGCGCGTAGTATGTGCATGTCGAGTGAGAGTCAGGCCAAAGAGATGGACGCGGTGATGCTGGAGAAAATGCAAGTGGGAGACCGCGTGGAGGTGGAAGTAAGGGAACGTTTGGCATGGCGGGCGGTTCTGCTGGCGTATATACTGCCGTTCATAGTGATGATGGCGGTGATAGCCGTGCTGGACTATGCAACCGATTGGAGCGAAGCGATAGTAGGTACGTTGTCGCTATGCAGCATCGCGCTGTACTATATCGGGTTGAACGCGTTTCGGAACAAGTTGCAAAAGCAGTTCTCGTTCACAGCAAGAAAAATATAACAACTTAAAATAACAAACAACATGAATTTAATTCTGATTTCGATGGGAGTACTGGGTGTGATCGCCTTCCTGGCAGCATGTCTGCTGTACGTGGTCAGCCTGTATTTCAAAGTGGAAGAAGATCCTCGCATCGACTTGGTAACGGCTGTGTTGCCGGGTGCCAACTGCGGTGGATGTGGCTTCGCCGGTTGTCGAAACTTCGCTGAAGCATGCGTGAAGGCAAACGGCATTGATGGTCTGGCCTGCCCGGTAGGCGGTGAACCGACCATGGAGCAAGTGAAACTTATTCTCGTTCCGGCGGACGAGGCGGCTGCTGCACCGGTTGCAGAAGGTGGTGATAAGAAGGGCTTTGACCCGGTTATTGCAGAGAAGATCAAAGCTTTGGCTACGCCGAGAGCTGTCTTCCCGCTTGCGTTGGGAATACGTTAAAATGTTTAGAATTATGAGAACATTCAAGATAGGCGGAGTTCATCCGCGCGACAACAAACAATTCTCCGCACACCAGCCTATTACGGAGTGCCCGCTGCCTAAGCAGGCTATTATCCCGTTGGTTCAGCATATCGGTGCGCCGACGCAGGCTGTGGTTGAAGTAGGAGCAAAAGTGAAAGTAGGCGAACTGCTGGCTAAGGCCGGTGGATTCGTGAGTGCGAACATCTGTTCGCCGGTTAGCGGAACGGTGACCAAGATCGGTGATTGGACCGATGCATGGGGTGCACCGGGTCAGGCGATTTATATCGATGTTCAAGGTGACGAATGGTTACCGGAGATCGACCGTACGCCGGAATTGGTACGTGCTTGCACGCTGGAGCCGAAAGCGATCATCGATAAGATTGCCGCAGCCGGTATCGTGGGCTTAGGTGGTGCTTGTTTCCCGACGCATGTGAAGTTATTACCGCCTCCGGGTAAGAAAGCCGAGGTGCTGATTGTGAACGGCGTAGAGTGCGAACCGTACTTGACCTGCGACCATCAGTTGATGCTGGAGCACGGCGAGGAGATCATCGTAGGTATCGAGATCTTGAAACGTGCGTTAGGTGTAGACCGCGCCATCATCGGTATCGAGAACAACAAGAAAGACGCGATTGAGCACATGACCAAGTTGGCACAGACCAAGTTGGGTATCGAGGTGCTGCCGCTGAAACTCAAATATCCGCAAGGCGGTGAGAAACAACTCATCGACGCATGTATCGGTCGTCAGGTACCGAGCGGTGCGCTGCCGATTGAGGTAGGTGCGGTAGTAGACAACGTAGCTACTATCTACGCAGTCTATGAGGCGGTACAGAAGAATAAACCGCTGATCAGTCGTGTGATGACCGTGACGGGTAAGAAAGTAGCTAAACCGGGTAACTACTCCGTTCGTTTCGGTACGCCGATCGAGGAAGTGATTGCCTTGGCCGGAGGTGTTCCTGCTGACACGGGTAAGATCATCGGCGGCGGTCCGATGATGGGTCGTGCGATGGATCATATCGAAGGAATGCCGGCTAACAAACGTCTGAGTGGATTGCTGTTCTTGCCGGAAGCGGAGAGTATCCGTCCGGAGGAAGAGAACTGTATCCGCTGCGGTAAATGCGTTCAGGCATGTCCGATGGGCTTGGAGCCGTATCTGTTGCAACGAATGAGTCAACTCGAGATGTGGGAAGACTGCGAGAAACACGACGTAATGGATTGTATCGATTGCGGTTGCTGCGTATTCGCATGTCCGGCACATCGTCGTTTGCTCGACGGAATCCGTCCTGCGAAAGCCAAAGTAGGTGCTATTCTCCGTGAGCGTGCCGCAGCTGCAGCAGCTGAGAAGAAATAAAAGTGAAAGATTTAAAGAATTAAAGATATGAAGAATTTCATTGTTGCTCCGGCTCCTCACGCCCACAGTGGTGATTCAGTTCGCCGGAATATGCTCTTGGTCATTCTCGCGCTGCTACCTGCTTATGTAGTGTCGGTGGTTGAGTTTGGCGTAGGAGCACTTATCACGGCCGCTATCTCGGTTTGTGCCTGCGTACTGACCGAATGGTGCATCAGCCGTTTCTTGCTCAAAGAGCAAAGACAAACGATCGGCGACCTGTCTGCCGTATTGACGGGTCTGCTGTTGGCTTTCAACCTGCCGTCGAGTTTGGATTGGTGGATTGTTCTGATCGGTGCAGTAGTAGCGATCGGCGTAGGAAAGATGACGTTCGGAGGTCTGGGTCAGAACCCGTTCAACCCTGCCCTTGTAGGTCGTGTGTTCCTGTTGATCTCTTTCCCGGCACAGATGACCACTTGGCCGGTAGCCAAGGGTTTTGCTACGAATTATCTGGATGCCGAGACAGGTGCTACCCCGCTCTATTATCTGAAGCATATCGCGAAGACCGGTGATCTGAGTGTGATGGACCAACTGCCGGCTATCAAGGACGCGTTCCTCGGCGCGATGGGTGGTTCACTCGGTGAGGTTTGTGCGTTGGCTCTTATCCTGGGCGGTTTGTTCCTTATCTGCACACGTGTGATTACATGGCATATACCGGTAAGTATCATTGCTACGGTAGCGCTGTTCGCATGGATCGGTGCTCCGGAAGGAATGCCGGCAGGTCAATACGTAGCATATGAGTTGCTGACCGGAGGTTTGATGCTGGGTGCCTTCTTCATGGCTACGGACTATGTAACGAGTCCGATGAGCGCATGGGGAAAGATCATCTTCGGTATCGGTATCGGATTCATTATGATGGTGATCCGTACCTGGGGTGCTTATCCGGAAGGTATGTCGTTTGCCATACTGATCATGAACGCGTGCGTTCCATTGTTGAATAAGATTCGTCCGCAACGTTTCGGCGAGAAAAAGAAATAAGGAGGTACGTTATGGCAAAGTTAGAAAGTACATTTAAGAACATGGTTCTTAGCCTGGTTATCATCTCGATGGTAGCCGCAGGTGCACTGGCCGGCGTATATATCCTGACGCTGGAGAATATCAACGCGCAGAAACTCGCCAAACAAGAGGCCGCTAAGAAAGCGGTGCTGGCCGGACATGAAGACGGTGTGGCTGTTGAGGCAGCGGTAGACGGTTTCGGTGGTCAATTTAAAGTGATGGTAGGTTTTGATGCAGAAGGAAATATCTTAGGTTATGAGATTCTGGAGCATCAAGAGACTCCGGGTCTGGGTTCGCACATGGTTCATTGGTTCAAGAACGCCGAGAAGCCGAATCAGAATATTATCGGTCGTAAGGCCGGCAATCTGACGGTATCGAAAGACGGCGGTGACGTGGACGCTATCACAGCGGCTACTATTTCCAGCCGTGCGTTCCTCAAGGCCGTTAACCAAGCGTACGCAGAGCAGTTCGGCGCAGAAGCCCACACGGGTGCCAGCCAATTGAATAAAGAAGAGGCTGTAGAAGAAGTTGTAATTATTGAAGAAACGGAGGCTAAAGATGAGTAATGGAGTAAAAACATTGATAAACGGTATTCTCAAAGAGAATCCGACATTCGTTCTCGTACTCGGTATGTGTCCGACGCTGGCGACGACGACCAGTGCTATCAACGGTATGAGTATGGGTCTGGCGACGATGTTCGTGCTGATCTGCTCGAACGTAGTGATCTCGCTTCTGAAGAACCTGATTCCGGACAAAGTACGTATTCCTGCGTTCATCGTAGTGATTGCTACCTTCGTGACGTTGGTACAACTGCTGATGCAAGCTTACGTGCCGGCTATCTATGACGTGCTGGGCTTGTTCATCCCGCTGATCGTAGTAAACTGTATCGTGTTAGGTCGTGCCGAAGCTTTTGCGGCCAAGAACAGCGTAGGCCTGAGTGCCCTTGACGGCATCGGTATGGGTCTTGGTTTCACCTTGGCATTGACATTACTGGGAGCAGTTCGTGAGTTACTCGGAACAGGTGCATGTTTCGGTTACCACCTCTTCCCGGATAACTACGGTGCGCTGGTATTTGTATTGGCTCCGGGTGCATTTATTGCCCTGGCTTATTTGATGGTTATTATTAACAAAATCCAGAACAAATAATTATGGTATACTTTTTGATTTTCATCTCTGCGATATTTGTTAATAATATCGTATTGAGTCAGTTCTTGGGTATCTGCCCGTTCCTGGGTGTCAGCAAGAAGATTGACACGGCGATGGGTATGAGTGCGGCCGTAGTATTCGTACTGACGCTGGCAACGGTTGTAACCTATCTGCTGCAGATGTTACTGGTAGCATGGGGACTCGAGTTCTTGCAAACCATTCTCTTTATTTTGATCATCGCTGCGCTCGTGCAGATGATCGAGATTATCTTGAAGAAGATCAGTCCGTCGCTTTATCAGGCGCTGGGTGTGTTCCTGCCGCTTATCACGACCAACTGCTGTATTCTCGGTGTAGCTATCTTGGTAGCTAACGGTACGGAGAAGTTGCCAATGGGTGCTGAGCACGGTATGTTAACCGGTACGTTGTTCGCTTTTGCAACGGCTTTAGGTTTCGGTCTGGCATTGATCCTATTTGCCGGTATCCGCGAGCAATTGGCATTGGCGAAAGTGCCGGAAGCGATGAAGGGTACGCCTATTGCCTTGCTGACCGCAGGTCTGTTGGCCATGGCTTTCATGGGCTTCAGCGGCGTCGTATAAGGCGATCGAATATTATCTATAAGGAACGCGCACGCATATGTGCGCGTTCTTTTTTTGCGCCCTAGTTGGCCTGTCTATATGACAGAAAAAATACATTCCCCCATTTTACCCCACTTTTCGTTAAAATGTTAATAAATCATGTAAATTACTGATTTTATGCACACTCAAAGGACCAAAAACCTGTTTATTTTGTGTTGACAAAACAATTGATAAATTTTTTTGTGGGGAAATGTGGTGAATATCAAATATTTTTTGTATCTTTGCGGCGAATTTTAATAAAAGTGATCAGTAATCAGTATTCAGTATTCAGATTATGCAAACTTTCATTGGAAATATAGAAGGTCGATTGGACGAGAAGGGACGTATTTTTGTTCCGGCAGTATACCGAAAGATCTTGGCGGAAGCAGAAAGCAAACGGATCGTTATGCGTAGGGATACGGATAATGAATGTTTGATGTTCTATCCGGAGCAAGTTTGGAATGAGAAAGTGGAAGAGTTACGTCAAACTTTGGATGAATGGAATCCGGAGGACCAGTTGATCTTGATGCAATTCATGGCCGACGCCGAGTATCTGGAGTTGGACGGTCAAGGACGTATCTTGCTGCAGAAGAAGAACTTAGAGACCATCGGTGCGCAAAACGACGTACTGTTTGTAGGTATGCTTAATCGCTTTGCGTTATGGGCACCGGAGACGTTTGCGAATAAACGCCTGAGTCAGAGTGAGTTAGCGGCTCGACTGAGAGCCAAGATGAGTAAGAAAGAGGCCTAACGATACTAACAGATACCGTAATGGTACGCGGAAGAACCAAAGAAGAACCAAAGAAGAACTAAATAAGTACTAAAGAAGAACTAAAGAAGAACTAAAGAATTATGTAAAACAGGAGGCTTTCAAATGGGTGAAATTTATCACATACCGGCGATGTTAAAGGAGACGATCGAGGGCTTGAACATCAAGTCCGAGGGGGTGTATGTCGATGTGACGTTTGGAGGCGGAGGGCATTCGAGAGCCATCCTTGAGAAAATGGGAAATCCGAATGAGCTGAGTAGTCTAAATAATCAGAATAAGCTGAGTAATCTGAATAATCCGAATGAGCTGAGTAGTCTAAATAATCAGAATAAGCTGAGTAATCTGAATAATCCGGATGAGCTGAGTAGTCTAAATAATCAGAATAAGCTGAGTAATCCGGGAAGGCTTTTCTCCTTCGATCAGGACAGCGATGCATTGCAGAATATAAAGGCGAACGGTCGAGTGGACGAATGGACGGATGAGAAATGGACATTTGTGCATAGCAACTTCCGATATCTGCGCAATTGGATGGATTATTACGGTGTGGAAGGAATTGACGGGTTGTTAGCAGATTTAGGGGTTAGTTTTCATCATTTCGATTGTCCGGAGCGGGGATTCAGTTTTCGGTTTAGTGCGCCGTTGGACATGCGTATGAACCAAACGGCGAAGCGTACGGCAGCCGATATCGTGAACGGATACAGTGAGGAGGAGTTGGCACAGTTGTTCTGGTTGTACGGTGAATTGAAGAACGGACGTGGTATTGCACGGAACATATACAAAGCAAGGTGTCAAAAAGCCATTCTGCGCACGGAGGATCTGGTAGCCATTATGGCGAAAGACGCAAGGCTCATGGCAAATGGAGAAATAGAAGTTCCTACGAATGCAAAGAAAGATCTGGCGCGGTTATTCCAGGCCTTGCGGATCGAGGTGAACGACGAGATGGGTGCGTTACGGGAGATGTTGGTAGCTGCACGGGATTTGCTGAAACCCGGAGGACGGTTGGCGGTGCTGACATACCATTCATTGGAAGACCGATTGGTGAAGAATTTTATGCGAAGCGGAAACCTGGAGGGAACGATTGAGAAAGATTTTTACGGGAACAATCTGAGTCCGTTTACGCTGATAGAGAAAGGTCGCGAGGCAAGTGCGGAGGAAGTGGAGCGCAATCCGCGGGCAAGGAGTGCTAAGTTGCGAATTGCGGAGAAACGGGGATGAAGAATGAAGATTGAAGATTGAAAATTGAAGAATAAGGATGGCAGATACGCATAACATACAGAGTTGGTTGAACGGAGACCGATTGAGGAGTAAGAGTTTCCGGGAACAATACCCGCTGATCGGATTGATCGTGGGGCTGGTATTTCTGTATATTCTGACGGGTTATCAGGCGGTAAAACAACAACACCGTTTGACGGACACGAAGAAAGAGATGCTTGATGCCAAGTTCCGCTACATGACCATCAGTGCGCAGTTGACGAATGCCACGCGGCAAAGTCAGATCATCGAGGTGCTGCGCGAGAACGGAAGTAGTTTGCAGGAGAATAATATACCGCCGATAAAGATTACGGATTAGGGGATTAGTGGATTAGAAGATGTCTGACGAGCAAAGAAATACGGTATGGCGATTCGCGATGATTTTCATCGTAATCTTGTTGGGTTTCGGAGCGGTGCTCGGAAAGATTATCTATGTGCAGGTGGTTGAACGGGACGAATGGTTGAAGGTAGCCGAAAAACAAGTGCCGACCACCCGTCCTATCAAAGCGACAAGAGGTAATATACTGGATTGCAACGGTCGATTATTGGCATCGAGTATGCCGCAATACTATGTATATATGGATACGCGCGTGCCTGCGCTACACGACAAGAACGGTGCGTTGTTTACGGCACATATCGACTCGTTGGCATTGGATTTGGCGACGATTGTAGGGGACCATTCGGCGGCAGAATACAAGGGAAGGATTACCCGTGCGTACATGCGTGGAGAGAAACGACTGAAGGTATGCGACCACCGGATCAATTACTTACAGCGACAGGATTTGGAGAAGAACAGTCTGATTAAGAAGGGTAAGTATAAGAGCGGTATTTTCTTTGAAGACCAGCACCTCCGGATCAAGCCGTACGGGATTCTGGCGAGCCGTACGATCGGCGGTATCTACGGTGAAGGCGGAAGCGGCAACTCGGGTTTGGAGAAACGGTTTGACAAAGAATTACGCGGTGAAGACGGAATGAGTAGTATTCAGCGAATCGGTGGACGGAATGAGTCGGTGCCGGTAGAAGAGGCGAAAGACGGATTGGATGTGGTGACGACGATCGATGCAAACCTGCAGGATATCGTGGAGAACGCATTGCTGACGAAGACCCGGGAGCGGAATGCCAAATGGGGTTGTGCCATTTTAATGGAAACGCAGACGGGTAAGATTCGTGCGATCGCTAATCTGGACCGCTCGGAAGAGGACGGACAGTATTACGAGGCGCAGAACCATGCTGTGCAACGTGTAGAACCGGGTTCGACATTCAAGACGATTGCGCTGATGGCGGCGCTGGATGACGGTAAGATTGATATCGACGATACGGTACGGATCACCCGACAGCCATGGGTCTATATCCGCAATTCCAAGCACACGGACGCTCACCCGATGGACACGGTACTGACCGTTCGATCGGCGTTGGCGGTAAGTAGTAATATTGCGTTGGCGAAGATTATCACGCATAGTTACGAAGGTTCAGCCCGTAAGTTCGTTCGGAAGATCGAAAGGATGGGATTGCTGGACAGTATCTACTGCGAGATCCCGGGTGCAGACCGGGCGCGTATAGAGGTGCCGCGAGACACGGTGACGCTGAGTAAGATGTCGTACGGGTATTCGGTAGAGATGAGTCCGATGCAGCTGTTGATGTTCTATAACGCGATTGCGAACGGCGGTCGAATGATGCGTCCGATGTTAGTGACGGCTATTCAGCAGAACGGCGAGAACGAACGGACGTTCCGGCCGGAAGTGGTGAAGTCCTCCATCTGTTCGCGCAGTACGCTGCGGGATATCAAAAGTGCGCTGCATGACGTAGTTTGGGACGACCATCTGGGTACAGCGGCGAAGAAAACGTGGAGTCGCAAAGCACAATCGAACTTGGTGAGTATAGCCGGCAAGACGGGTACGGCGCAGTTGTTCGTTAGAGGACACGGCTATTCGGGTAAACACCACCGGATCACGTTCGTGGGGTATTTCCCGGAAGAGAAACCGCAGTACACGTGTATCTGTATGATTGAGGACCCGCAGTACCCGTACGACGCAGGTATGGATTGCGGCAGTACGGTGCGGGTGATTGCCGAGAAAACGATGGCTTATACGGGATGTTATATATACGAAAATGATACTAAGAGACTTATTAAACGCGATTGAACCGATTGAGGTTAAGGGTCGCACAGACATTGAGATCAAGGGTATTCACTTCGACAGTCGCAAGATCGGCGAAGGTGATCTGTTCGTTGCGCAGGTGGGCACAGCAGTAGATGGACACACGTTCATTGATGGTTGTGTCGCCAAAGGCGCAAGTGCGGTGGTACTGAGCGATCGGGCCTATATGACCGATAAGGAAGGCGTGACGTTTATTCTCGTAGAGAACACAGATAAGGCGCTGGGCTTGCTGGCCAGCAAATGGTTCGGTGAACCGAGTAAGGCGCTGACGCTGGTAGGCGTGACGGGAACGAACGGAAAGACGACGATTGCCACGCTGAGTTATAAGTTGGTACGGGCGTTGGGTCATAAGGCGGGTTTGCTTTCGACCGTGGTCAATTATATCGAGGACGAGGCAGTACCTGCGACGCACACGACGCCTGACGCGATTGAGTTGAACGGATTATTGCGGAGGATGGTAGACGCGGGTTGTGAGTACGCGTTTATGGAGGTGAGTAGCCACGCGATCGCGCAGGAACGGGTAGCAGGTCTGGATTTTGACGGCGCGCTGTTTACCAACCTGACGAGGGATCATATCGACTATCATAAGACTTTTGATAATTACCGGGATACGAAGAAACGCTTGTTCGACGGCTTGAAGAAGAGTGCGTTTGCGGTGACCAATAAGGATGATAAGAACGGGTTGGTGATGACGCAGAACTGCAAGGCGGAGGTGAAGACCTACTCTACCCGTTCGTTGGCGGACTACAAAGCGCAGATACTGGAAGAAGGATTCGACGGGATGATGCTGAGTATCAACGGGAAAGAGGTGTTTGTACCGCTGGTAGGACGATTCAATGTAAGTAACTTGCTGTGTATCTACGGTGCGGCATTGTGTCTGGGATTTGAGGAATTGGAGGTGCTGCGGGTACTGAGTACGTTGAAACCCGTGAACGGTCGCTTTGAGACGATACGAAGCGAGAAAGGATGGACAGCGATTGTCGATTACGCCCATACGCCGGACGCGGTGGATAATGTGATACAGACGATACGCGAGATCAAGAAAGAAGGCGCTAAGTTGATTACGGTGGTAGGTTGCGGCGGAAACAGGGACAAAGGTAAACGTCCGATGATGGCGCAGATCGCGAAGAAAGGTAGCGAGCAGTTGATTCTGACGAGTGATAATCCGCGGGACGAGAAGCCGGGCGATATACTGAACGACATGAAAGCGGGGTTGAGTGAAGAGGAGTTGCGCAGTACGCTGGTGATTGAGGACAGAGCCTCAGCTATTCAGACCGCTTGTACGTTAGCGCAAGCAGGGGATGTGATTTTGGTGGCCGGTAAGGGTCACGAAGACTATCAGATCATCAAGGGCGTGAAGTATCATTTTGATGATCACGAACAAGTCAAAAAATATGTATGATGTATAAATGTATGATGTATGATCTATTCGTTCTTTAATCATTTCAGCGAGTTATTGGGTGCGCGATTGTTCACCTATATCTCGTTCCGCGCTATCACGGCAGGGATTATTGCGCTGTTGGTGAGTGTTTGGTTCGGCAATTGGTTCATCAACTATATGAAGCGGCACAATATCTCTGAGACGCAGCGCGACGAAAAGACCGATCCGTTCAACGTAGCGAAGAAAGGTGTGCCGACGATGGGTGGTCTGATCGTTATTGCCGCTATTCTGCTGCCTTGCCTGCTGCTGGGTAAGTTGACGAACGTGTATATGATTCTGATGCTGGTGACGACCCTGCTGATGGGTGCGCTGGGTTTTGCGGACGACTATATCAAGACCTTCAAAAAGAACAAAGACGGTCTGAACGGTTGGGTGAAGATTGCGGGACAGGTGTCGTTGGGTCTGATCGTGGGTCTGACGCTTCGTTTCTGTCCGGCGGTAAGTATGAATGAAGTAGTGACGAGTCATATAGAGAACAATATTGTGGTAGT
>JAEEGL013558065.1_pt1 | contig 13056 bp, 7 predicted proteins | sample 9134231 | NCBI WGS metagenome assembly JAEEGL01 (sample SAMN16246548, study PRJNA631951) | gut metagenome | biome: gut microbiome; feature: rumen; material: fiber-attached | host: Bos | place: Iran: Karaj | collected 2018-10 | reverse complement strand
ATGTGAACATCTGTGACAGTGTGCAAAAAATGATATCATTTTTTGATCTATACCAAAGAATGGTATCATTTTTTACACACCTGATCACAAAATGAGCTCATGCCCCGTATATTTTAACATAGGCCAAAACCGAAAACTATACGCGGATTATTTGACGGTTACATTTAATCTTTCAAACAATTGATTGCAACCGAAAAAGCTGCATAATTTCCCAATTCTTCTCCAAGTTTTGCCGGAACCACCTTACAATCTTTATAATTGATTGATAGTGCCTCCCGCTCCAATAATTCTTCCATGGGTTCTCTTAATAGTTTTTCCTGTCGAGTAAAAATACTTCCGATCACAATAATCTGGGGATTCAGTATATCAACCAATATAGCCAGCCCTTTACCAAGTTTTTCGCCAACGGTTCTGAATATACTCAAAGCCAGTTCGTCTCCATTTTGGGCAGCGTTTCCTATATCTTCGGCAGTAATACTATTTATTGGTTTGTTCAACAATAGCAATGAGCTTTTCTTGCCTTGTTCCTTATATTCATTCAGCATAGATATGCCAAGCCTGGCAATACCGCCGCCACTGCAAAACCCTTCAAACGATCCGGTTTTATTATAACCGACGGGGCCATCATTCTCCAGACGAATATGTCCGACTTCTCCCGCCATGTCGCCGGTTCCCGTGTATATCCTGCCATCAAGGATCAGCCCAGCTCCCATACCCGTACCGAATGTTAGGAAAATCATGTTGTCATAACCTTGCCCATTTCCCCACATCCATTCGGCAAGAGCACATGCATTTGCATCATTTTGAACAGCAGTCCTAACCTTAAATGCTTTAACAAAAGGTGTAACAATATCAACATCAATCCACCCCGGAAGATTCGGGGGTTCCTTAATAATCCCCCTTTTTGAATCCAGTGGACTCCCGCAGCTTATTCCTATTGCACTCAATTTCACCTTGGTTTCATCCACTAGTTCCTGTAACATTTTTACAAATACTTCTACCATTTCAGCCGGCTTATTGGATGTAGCAATACTTTTTTTTGCTATACATTCCACTCTGTTATTTTGCACAGAACCAATACTGACGGCACACTTAGTGCCCCCTATATCCACACCACCGACATACATTTTTCCTTCTCCTGCATAGTTTTCTAAACCCATCATTTTTCTCCGTTCCAAAAATTATATGTGGACTTTTCTTCTTTATGCTTTTCCCTGGAATCCAGAAAATCTTCTTTTCGCTTGTAGCCAAACTCTCTTCCCAAAATATTCACAAGACCTCCTTCATCCGGAATATATCTGTCTGTAAGGTTCATAACGGGGATCTCGGGAATGTCATCTCCTTCAAAAGGGATCATTTCTCCTTTTGTGGTATCATAATAGCCCTCGGTGTCATTTCTGAAGTCGCCGCCGTGCGCACCATACAGATGTTCCAGATAATGAAGAAACTGTATATTACGCCGGTCACCTGCCAGTTCGGGATGGCTTGACACATTTTTCATGTGCTGTCCCTCAAAACCGCTTATACATCCCGTTTCCAAGAGCTCTTTTTGCTGGGCAACTGTCCAATCTCTCGTGCCCTTTCCCTGAAGAACCAATTCCTTTTCATAAGCCCAGGCCGCTTTTACAGCCTTTTGCCTATTTGATTTTGTATCAGCTGATTCTGTGTTTATTCCGGTGACATTTTCTCCGCGCACAGTACTGGCTGTTGTTATAGCCATACCGTCACCCGAGGCGGAGCCGCTTATTTTCCCTTGGAAAATGTGTCGTCTTCAATCCATTCTTCGATATCTTTAGCTTCTTTTCTTAGTTTTTCTCCGACCGTCGCCGCAGAACCGCTGGCTGCTTTAAGTGTCAACAAAACTTCCTCGATCAGTTCCAGCATACCCTTCTTATGAGGTCCCAATGCCTGATAAGCATCCATAGAATTGACGAATTCATCTGCTTTTTTTGTGACATCCTCTATGAATGTATCTATACTGTTTGCCATCCCGTTCAACAGATCTATCCCTTCCCAATCTGATTTAACAATATAATCTTCCATATGTTGTTCCCTCCTTAATCTTCTTTGTACTCTGTAAGACGATGTGCTTTCTCCTTTTCCGTTTCCATTTTTTGAATAAAACTATTCCATTCATCACTCATAATGCTGAAGATTTTATTCAGTTTATTATTAAAATCATCGCATGCCTTCTTTGAAAAAGTATCCTCTTCCATATTGGCTACGCATGTTTTCGCACACGTTTCGGCATCATTAACCATCAATAAAACCTCTCTTTGAAATGTTTTGGCAACTTCAATTGCCTCTGAATACTCACTCTCTTTGTAACTCATTTTTTCTCCTTTCTATTCAAACGGATTTACAACAACATTGTTTTCAACGCTCCAGCCATCCCATTCCAATCCCTCATGCAGATAAGGTCTGAATGAATAATACTCCAAAGTATCATAAAACTCACATACATGTTCAGGTAAAGAGCTTGCTATTTTTCCGTTTCCGAATAAGCTGCTTGAATCTTCACTTGAAATCTGAAATGCCATTCTGTATCTGAAATAATCCGATTTAATGCCCACCTCTTTAATATCGGAATAAGAGTTAACATGAAGCATAAAATGATATCCGGATCTTCCGCCCAATTTGATAAGATTCCTAAAATCATTGGATGGATCGTATTTCTTTACAGTATTCTCGTTTTTAGATTCCGACTTTGGTTCAGGCTCCGGCATATTCCATTCTTTAATGTAGTTCTCCTTAAACTGTATTTTTAAATTTCTAATCTCCTCAGGTGAAAGTCCTTGCTGTTCATAACCGGATTTTTGAGTCGCCCATGCCTTACGCATATTGCTTTCAAGGATCTGCTCAGATGTTTTTGCCATGCCCTTATTCATAACAGCCTCAAGTTCCGCCGTGTTTTCCTTTTCCTCTTCCTTTTCAGTTTTTCCGGTATAAAGATCAAAGTCACGGGTTACCCTGTCCATTCCAAGCATAATGATCATATGCTTTATATTTGAAGCATTATCGATATTATCACTGATAAGCTTGATCTTATTGATTATATTATCCGTTCCCACAACCAGTTCAACTTTATGCTTTGCCAGCAACTCCCTATATTGTAAAAATATGGGATTTCTGTCATAAGTCCATAGCTGGACATCACAATTCTGCTTGCTTAACGCTGTTATGATCGATAAGATGATGGACACTGTACAAGCTCGTTCGGCATCTCTTCCAACCAGCAGAATATTCTCTCTTGTTTCCGAAGACAAAGATGTCACCTTCATACGTTCCATAAGCCTGGGAACCCCAAATGAAAGAAACATGTTATCATCGCCCACAAAGACTGCGTTTTCTTTTTTCTCCTTTTCCACAATACTGTCAAACAAGTCATGGTCAAAAAGCGAATATGAATTGCCCTCGATATAAACAGGATTTTTATTCACATAACTATGTAGATCAGTCTCATCATATTTTTCAACTGACCTCAGTTCACTATTCAGCCTTTTTATTACCCCCTTTTGATCATCATAGTCCTTAAAATAAAGAACATACAGACGTTTAACCTCCGGAACGGAATCAGCACCGGGTTTATATTTCACCAAAGCATAGTGCGGCGGCAAAGAATCCATCCAGTTCTTAACCCGTTCGGTCTTGGTATTTGAAGAGAGTTCCAATGTTGAGCTTATCTCATCAACAGTTCCTTTCATTGCTATTCTTTGCTGAATCTGAGCTCTTGCAGTTGTAGTAAGCCCTGAAACACCGGAAGTAAAGGTCTGACTGGCAAACAGAAATTTAATCCCCAATGCAGCGCCTTTCGCCAGTAAATTCTGCAGCTTCAGTTTATATGTTTCATTTTCGGCAATAGCCTGAGACATTATCGAGAATTCATCAAAGATTACGAAAATAATCGGAACAGGTTCTTCAAATTCCTTTATCTGATCGACTCTTTGAACTCTCTTTCTTGCTATAAGCCTTTGGCGCCGAATCATTTCTGCTGTAAGCTTATTTATCATATCGTAAACCAGTTCCCGCGATTCATCCAACAAAACATATTTAATATGCGGTACAGGATTATCAATATACCTTTTAAACTCTACCTGCTTAAAATCCGCTAACCATAATTCCAGGCTGTCCGGATGATAGTTACTGATCAGGCCTGTTATAATGGTATGTATCAATGTGGATTTACCGGACCTTGATGCACCCACAAGATAGGTGGCAAAGTTTTCATTTTCGAAAGAAATACTGTGCATCCTATCCTTGCCGTCGATTCCAACAGGTAATTCAACGCCTTTGTATTTTCTGTCATAAATGTTTAACCGGCTGATATCTACCCGTTTGGTATATTCATTTCCCAAACGCTCGCCTTTAACCTTATAGTCGTTAAGCACATCAATTTTTATATCCGCACTGTCATCAAGCAAATACCAATGGAACGGATTTTCCTTACCGTTTGGCAAAGAAATGCTTTCATCATTATGCAGCATTTTAATGTTTAAGGCATTTTCTCTGGCATATTCAGGAGTTGCCTGTCTTCTTTCCTCATCTTCTTTCTCTGAGTTTCTGAAGTTCACAAGAATAAATGAAAAACCGAATCTTTCGTAGTTAGTCATCATCCGTTGTACCAATTCTCTATCATGTCCGGTAAAAGAATTGGGCCACCCAAACAGTACTATTGTGGACAGTGTAACCTTTTTGACTTCATCAACTTCACTATTATACTCTGTGACAGCATCATATTTTTCTATTATCTCTTCAATATCTGCCATCTGAGACAACATTTTTTCCAGCTCATGTGTCAGTTGCTCGGGATTTCTGGGAATATTTCCTATAAATGCACTGTTTTCCAGCGATTTAAGTTTTCCCAGAGAAGATGTGTTATATCTCACAGCATCCCATATATAGATTTTCCTGCTGCCAAACCTACTTTTGAATATACTCTCCAGTATTAAATTCTGAATCCCTCTATCCAACTCTTTTCTTTTATCGGGGGTGCAAGTTACAGAGAGTATATATTCCGATTTATTCCCTATGATGACAGGACATTTTATCTCCTTTCTCTCCGCATCATAGCAATCATCAAACAGGCTTTTTAATATCTCATCCTGCTCATCCAGAAATGGCATACTGACCCCATACGCTCCCGGAGCAATACTATCGCTCTCCTCTACAGGCTCTCCGGAAATGCCTGACATTTTTCCATACCTGTATTTATTATTCTCCTCCTTAACAAACTGCGCAAATTCCTTAATCTCGTCACTCTCGGCATAAGAGGACAACTCACTGATCAGGCTTTTCTGAACTAAGTTTAATTTACGCAGTTCCTCGGTTGTTCCCGCATCTTCTCCGCGTTTTAATTGCTCTATACGGTCAATGAATTCCTTTTTTTTGCCTTCCAAAAAAAGCTCATCACATTTCGAAACAATGTAAACCCGTTGAGCATACGGATCGTTTGTGGACATTGGGTCTATCCTGTCAGCCCATTTTCTCAGCCTGTTTATGTTAACTCTATAGCCCTCCGGAGCCTCAACGCTTGAAACATTCATACTTTCAAGATGTCTTAAAGCAAGATCCTGAAAGCTTTTTATTCTCAATAAATAATCATCGATCTTTTCAAGTTGCGCATTGAGATTATTAATTCTTGCCGATGATCCGCCCGACAATTCATTCGAAAGCCTGTCAATTGTCTTGCGATTACTGATTATACTGTCTCTGAGCGTTTCGGCTTTCCCGATCACCTTGTTATACTGTTCAAAAAATCCGTTCATTAAGAATCTCCTTACAGTCTCTTAAATAGGAGGAAAATTGGTAAACGGTGAAATCTTCAATAATGCATAATCCTTTATTATAGGATACTTTGTACAATACATTTTGAATCCTTCACCATATGCACTGGTATCTTTCTCTAACAGAAGTTCCTGCTGATGGGCATAAGAATCCTCTCCGATCATATACAAGTACTGTATTGCCGCCCATTCAGCCATTCCTTCATAAACAATATCCCGTTTCCACTCAGTCTCATATAAACTGTTTATACTAATTGTATTCCAGTTTAGATACTGCCAAATATGTGTCATTTCATGAACCACAACTTGAATGGTTGCAAGTCTGGGGCTGCCGTTTTCAACATGCACCCGGAAAGAATCATTTTTCTTCTCGGCATATCCGACGATTCTCTGTTTATTAACTGTGGTGGGCGTGAATACATGTCCGGCTGCTTTGGCTATGAATTTTGCATCATTCATAGCAACGGAAATAGCCGTTTTATACTCAATATTATAAAAACTCTCCATGATCTGAACTGTCTGTGAAAACAGCTTTCTGAATTCCTCCACAGAATCGATTGCCGTTGCACTGCACACTCCGCATCTTACTCTACCGTCAGTTAATCTCTCATAACTAATTCCGTTTAGCGGAAGTCCGCAAAAATCGCAAGTGCCGTCTGATGTTTCTTTGATCGTATCATTTTCATCGATGCTTTCTCTGTTTCTGGCTTTTGTATAAGAACTGTTATAAAATCCTCTTGCGGTAAGATATTGCTTTACCTCCTCCAGTTCCAGTCTTCCTTCGATATCATCGAAACCAAATTTCAAAAAACATTCTTTCTGATACCTTGTCTCCTCAGGCAAAATGTGCATTTCTTCAAATATATCTTTGAACAATAATTCGCCATCATCGTAAGAGTTATCAAATATATCGGTACCGTCGATGGCAACATAATCAGGATCTTCATTGTCATCGGGATTCCAGGATTCATCCTCTCGTTTCCCGGCATATTCGATATTCTTAACGTCTGTCTTTGTCTCACGGGAATTATTCACCTCGGAGTTCTGTATTTCACCTTCTTTAGCTTCTTTGTCCCCTGCTCCTGTTTTTGTTTCATTTGCCTTTTCCTCTCTTAAGGCCTCTTTTTCTATCTCCTCCACCGATTTTATCTTTAACTCATTAACTTTTTTGCTATTAAAAAGTTTTGATATCCTGTTAAAGAAACTTGCTCTTTTCTTTCCGGTTTCCGCATCATAGGGCGGGAATTCAGGAGTGGTAATTTCAGGATCCTTTGCTTTGGGTTCCCTCATTTTTTCAAAGTGCCAGGTGAGATAGTCCGTAATCATCTCGGTAAGCTGGATGATATTTCTTTCAATTACATCGGTAATTCCAAGATCCACCTCACTGTCCTCGATAATATAAATGCGATCTCTTTCCGCCCCTTCTCCAAGCTCATAAACAAGGTAGTTAAGATATCCTTCCACTCCTTCAGGCCTTGCGGAAACTATAGCAACATAAGGCCATCCGTCGGGTAACACGGATTTTATCAATTCGGATAACAGCAAGCAAAGCGTAAACCTTATCTTTTCATCGCTTTTCGGCAACTCCAAAGTAATAACATTTTTACACTTGTATTTCCGATAATATTTTTCTACCCCCGGATCTAAAGAAAGGTCATATAACCTTGAATTCTTAAGATTACCATTATCAGTCATTTCCAGATATCCTGTTGTTAACGCGGATATATCAGCAGTAAATCTGGTAATGGTAATATCCATAACCTTTTTTGCTTCAACTACCTCTATAGATTCTTTTGCAATATCATATCTGCGTATTTGCCTATAATATTTTCGCACATTAAAAGCCTTTGATGCTCTTCGAAGAACAACACCATTGACAGTTGATATGCTTTTTACATAATAGTATTTTCCGTTATAAGTAATATATTGTCCCGGCAGAAGGCGCTGAGTTACCAGTCCCATCAATGTTGCATCAATATACTCTGTCCCGGTCTCTTCGTCTTCACATACAAAGTATGCTGTTTTCAACGAATCGCCAAAATACTCCGTAAATTTTTCGTCATTTAGCTTATAATAATTTCCTTGAAGGTCATCGCCATCCAAAAGAGATTCTCTAAGGGTTTTAACCTCAAAAACGTCCTCGGCGCCATCGGTATATCTGCGTAAATACCTGGATATGGTTCCAAACGCATCGGTTGTATCTATTCCTGCAAGGCCAAACTGCTTGATAACTTCTCCTTCTGATACATATTTGAAAGTCATCTCCAGCAGAAGCTGAATGAGCGTGTTTCTCAACGACTTTGCATAATCAGGTACTAATGATGGAACCGCATTGGGGTTAGTAATAAATAATTGAGGATTGCAGCGCATATAATCGCGCAACATATAGTTTTCGGAAAGAATGTTTACGAATGATTGGTTTCTGCCTCTGGACAAAAACATTCTGAGCATTCCAAAGTAATTATTAAACTCATCTTCCGCAATTATAAACTCCTCTTCCCCCTCTTCCGCACCCCAAAGATCAGCCTTAAAATCAATTCTTTCATAGATGCTCTGTTGCTGGCTTGGTATGCTCATATACTTACACAATATGGGGTAGTATTGTCCAACTATCCATTTAATATCTCTGATGGGTACTTTTTTCTCTCCATACCATTTCACTAACGGTACCTGATTTCTAATCGCTACAGCTGCCAGCTCAGTTCCGTTTCCAAGATATTGTGTCTGTTTTCCGAAAAGTCTCTGACGTAAATAATCCCCATCAGCATTCCAGGCTATGGAAGTACATACGCTTTTAGGCATGGGCGATGCCACTACTTCGGTAAACTCGGCATGCAGTAAATGAGACAGTGTATCAACCAAACCCGATGATATACGATCCGATACGCAATACACAGGTTTGTTCTTTTTTCCCGTTATTTCTTCGGCCAATATACTGAGACCTATCTGGCCTGTATTTATGATCAAAGACGGTTCTGACATAAAAACAAATTCCACATCATGGAGCAGTTCTCTGTTAGCCTCGATCAGTTTTAAGTCATACAGCTGTGAGAAGTTGATTACTCCCACTTCACAATCCGGTTCTTTATATGAGAGAGCTCTTACTCTCCATAAGCTTTTCAGTTTAACATATTCGCCCAACAGATCTTCGGCCCATTTTGTTATTTCATCTCTTGTTGAAGATCTGCCTATAACAAAAAGACATTTTTTTCCCGAAAGAAGTGTATTGATCATTTCCAGAACAACATATTTACCAAGGTCTTTATAAAACGGATCTGTGAAAATAACATTTTCACCCCTGACAAGCTTAGCTGTTGCTTCTATACAGTCTGCATTATATATTTCCTCAACTCTTCTGAGATCAAAGAACTGCGAAACAAGCTTATCCGTATTATAGTCCGAATGTTTCAATTCCTCGATCACATCAATAGTTCCTTTTGAAATAACATATTCAAAAGATGTCATTGCAGCCAGGATATTACGGGGAAACAATTTTTCGTATATTTCCCTTACCCTGTAATAATTTCTTATCTTCTGTACCCTTGCATCATCGCCATCAACCGATTTAACATATTCTTCTTTCGTAAGTCCATTCAGAAAGCAAAAGATCTCCTCGGTTTCAATAACCAATAAAACCGGGAAAATAAAAGAACTAAAGTCTTGCCCGTCTCTTGTATATTCCATTATGCCGAGCAACAATGAGCTCAGGGCTAAACATGCCGCTGTAAGCCCCTTAAAAAGCCCTCTGATATTTTTCCGGCTATCCTTCAATAACCATACCTGATAATTGTCATCGTATTCATAAAAAAGTTTGGCGGGAAAAGCAGGGGGTTCTTTGGAAAATAATATTTTGCATATTATAACCAGAACAGCCTTAACAACCAGATATGCGACAAAAACAGCCGTATTTAATACCAAAACCATTCTTCCGAAAAAGCCTTGGTAAAGCCCGCCCAATAAAGCAGGAGGGACTATCTCTGCAATATCCTCAAAAAAGATAAAGATCAGAACAATAACGATAACAAAATAAACAGGTGAAATAAAAGGTATTATACCCTGTCCATTTCTGTTTCTGCGTTTTAAATTGATCCAATACTGCAATAAAGCCGGGATTATCATACAACCCGACGCTATTGCAATACTTATAAGAAGATCATTCATAGTTGTCCAGTTCCTCTCTCCTTATTTCCAGCTTTTCGATAAAATCAAGGTCAGACTTTACCATAACCCCTGATTCATTTAACGGGATATCAAAAGGATGCGTGCGGTTCAAAGAATAAAGTTCATTGATCTCGGGATCTGTATCCGTATCAAACAAAGCATCTGTTGTTTCCGTATCCATAATAAGCTCAGGCAAATAAAATCCCTTGCCCCAAGCTACAATACGTCCTTGCATATACTGGGCCATCATAAGGTGTTTCTCCAGCTTTGTGAAAGTCTCATCCGCCAGCTTCTTTTTGCCGCTCATTTTACGAAGGAAAATCTTTCCGCGCGTATAAGAAGCTATGCTATCCAAAAAATCATTAACCTTTTTCATCCCGGAGTTGATGGATTCTATGGAATGGACAGTCAAACAATTATAGGCTTTTACATTTTTTATAAACTCCAGCTTTTGATCCACCATGATAAAAAATAAAACGCCCATCATTACAACCAAAACCGTACCCAGATAAATGAATGAACCGGATAATTTGCCCACATTCATAATGATATAAAATATTATACCGGGAATAAACGAAATAATTCCGATGCAGCATAATATGCAGGCTATTTCAAGTACAACCGGTGAAGTAATTCTTCCCGAGATTTTATTGATCACTTCCTTGGATTTCAGTTCCAGTTTTTCTTTATCCTGTTTTTTTCTTCCGGATATTTTTACACTATTATTAATAATACTCATATAGGTATCGAACAATTGATCCTGCAGCTCTTCTTCCTGAATTCGATCAATTGGTGTGATAGTCCCCATAGGCACTTTGGATACCATTCGAACACTATCCGCACTGGATTCCAGAGTTCTTTCGACATTTTTTGCATATCTGTCGAACTCCTTCTCCGTATCTTCTTTATGATTCAACCATTCCCTTTGCTCCCTGTTTACACTTGATGGTATGGTTTTAAAGGTGTTTTCACTTATTTGTATATCTTTCGGCATAGGGCCGATCGGTTGTATCGAAACCGAAGTTCGATATTTCAGTTCTCCATTTACATTTTTTTGCTTATCGTCCAGTCTGTTTTTTATCTCTTCATTAATATAACTTATCAGATTGGCCATGTCCGTGATCTTACACTGCAATTCATCATACAGCCTGTCCTTATTGACCAATACATTTATATCGTACAGTCTGTACGCCTGCAAAGAACTGGGGTCTATGATATTAGTCGCGAGCAACATAACTGAAGTCCAAAACTTAAACATATCGGCTTCCAGCTGCACAGACCCCTCTTCAAAATAGTTAAATTTTATAAAACGACATATACTTGAATATCTGCACCTCTCCCAAAATTCCGTTTTTTTGTTTTCCGTAGTATTATCAGGTTCTTCATTCAACTTTCTGATCTTATTTCTTTCATATCTGTTTTTATCACCCTTTTTGAACGTTACCAGAATGATCTCGATAGGTTTTTTTCCGTCAAATTCAAAATCCTCAATCTTTTTCTCGTATCTTTCTTCTTCCTCTTTAAGTATCTCAGGCTTAAAAACTGTCTTCTTTACTCCGTATTCGTTTGCCTCAATTACGGTTTTATACTGTACTTTCGGTGAAGGATATCCGCCCAGGATCTGTGTTAGTCTTACAATCGGTATGTCATCTTTATCATCGCATTCAAAGTCGTATGGATTCTCTTCGTTTTCCGCGAAGCGTTGCATATCATCTTCATCTTCGATTCTGACAATTATTGCTCTCCAAGCCTCTTTATCATTGATCACATTTCGGAGTTCCGGAACCGCAGTGTCTACACTCTGTCCCGATTCGATCCATCTGCAACATCCAACATTTCCCTTTAAATAGTTCAAAAATAGCGGGTGGTATTTATGAAATATATTCATTGTTTTTTTATTTTGAATCAAAACAGTATACATACATACCACCCGCCTAAATCATTATTTACTTAATTCCTTAGCCTTTTCCCTGACCAGTTTGCCCTTAGAGTTCATACCTATATCATCAAGCGCTCCCGCAATACAACTGCAAGTATTGGAGAAGATATAATCATGGAAAATGTCATTATCAATGCTGTTTTCTTTGGCCATATTCGAAATAAACAGATTAAACTGTTTAATCAACAATTCTCCGACTATTTCAGGATACTCTTTGACCGAATAGAACCTGGACAGATACTTTTCAACCTCATTGATTTCAACCTTCACAAGTTCTATGATCTTTCTTTCATCGTAAATATCGGTTGTCATGGACTCCTTAAGAAGGATGGGCAGCTCAAACATACTTCTGGTTTCCTTATCTCCAAGGTCGAACTCCCTTACTCTGAATGAATCAAGAGCCTGGAAAAGGCCTATCTCATCCCCTTCTTTGAGTCCATTTATATCCGATTCTATTTCCTTTTCCGCTCTTTCAAGAATTCCCTGAACCAATGCCGGATAGATAGATAATGCATCCAGCACTTCGTAAAGCTTATCACAAGGTGTTCCGTTGGAAACCACCAGAGTGCTGGATTCCTCATCCATATTAAGATAATCCGCATTCTGGATTCTATATGCTTTTTGATCACACCCGTTTTCAAAGATATCAATGTATCCTTTGAGTATGCTCCAGAAGAAAGCGGCATATATTTCTCTTTCGCGACGAGCTTGATTCTCTTCATCAAGATCCGGCATCATTGCCACAGTATGCCACCATCTGTCGATATGCGGTGTTATTACATGACTCTTACTCGGAATAGGATTGATCCTGTCTACCAGATCATAATAAGCTTTGAAGTATTCTCCGCTGGGTCTGTCATGCGTAACGGTCTTCTGCGGAGGAGCAAATTTGCTTAATTCATTCACCCTAAGTCCATAATAAGACTTATAGAACAGAATTTCATTCATCGGAACATCTTCGTCCGGTTCACCGCCAAAGTTTTTAAGCTCTCTGTCAATGAGATGCGCTCTGGGAGAATCATCCTTGGGATTAAGATTTTTATTGTATGTACAAGCAGGGATGGGTTCCATCTCTTCACCCAACGGCTTCTCTATAAACGGCGTAGCAAGTATTTTAGCTTCGTTAAATACCTCCATGACATACTGTTCAAGCTCAGCCAAATCATGTTCCTT
>JAEEGL012390334.1_pt1 | contig 13056 bp, 1 predicted proteins | sample 9134231 | NCBI WGS metagenome assembly JAEEGL01 (sample SAMN16246548, study PRJNA631951) | gut metagenome | biome: gut microbiome; feature: rumen; material: fiber-attached | host: Bos | place: Iran: Karaj | collected 2018-10 | reverse complement strand
CCCAATCCCCAATCCCCAATCCCCATGTTTCAAATCCATTTTGATAATTTATTTATATAATTTACTATATAATTCTTATTAAATATTATAAAATATTAATCATATTTTATTCAGTTTCCTCTAAAATATCTTTTTTTTCCTTAGTTTCATTATCATTGTTTTCCTTTTTTTCATTCTCTTTTTTATTATCTGATTTTTCTTCATTTATTATATTTTCTTTCTTGTCTTCTTTTATTGTTTCGATTTTTTCTTTAATTTCATAATTATGAATATCTAAATTGGAAGTATCCCTTCTATTATCTTTACCTGAATTCTCATTATTTTTATCATTATCTTTTATCTTCTCTAAATTATTGTTATAGTTTAAATTATTAATATTATCAGTTTTATTAATTCTATCTTTATTAATATTTATTTTCTCTAGTTTATATTCTTTAATTTCTTTTTCCTTTTTATTATCTTCATTTCTTATTAAATATATTGAATATAATAAATTAATTTCTTTAACTTTTTCATTTCCTTCTTTTTTAAATTTTTCCTCATTTTCTTTAATTTTTATTTCATCTTTTTTATTTAATTCTTTTTCTTCTTTTTTATTTTCATTTATATTATTTTTTTTCTCATCTTGAATTTCATATTTAATAATTCCTTCCTTTATAATTATTTCATCTTTTTTAATTTTTTCATTAGATTTAATTTTGTTTTTTTCTTGTTCAGAAATATTTTTTTTATTTATTCCTAAATTTTCCTTTATATTATTTATATCATTTTTTTTTTCTTCATTAATCTTAACTTCAGTTTCTTCTTTATTATTTTTAATATCCACTAATTTATCCTTTTTTTCTTCTTTTTCTACTTTTTTTATTTCATTTATTTGTTTAACTTCATTTCCTTTGAGAGCTTTTTCACAATATATTTTTTCTTTTTCAACAATTTTATCTTTTTTTTCTTCTATATTTTTAATATTTGTGTTATTTTCATATCTATTATTTTTTTCTATTTGGTTTCCTTTTATATTTTTCTTTTCTTCATTTTCACTTTGATCTATTTTATCTTTCCCTAAATTGTTTATTTTAATGTCTTTATTTATAATACCCTCATTTTCAAATCCTTTTTTCATATCTATATCTATATATTGATTTCCTTTTATTTTTTGTTTATATCTATTTTCTCCTTTTGAATTATAAGATTCTATTATTTCTTTTTCTTGATTTATATTTTTAATTTCTTTTATATCTAAAGGTTTTTCTAAATTATTATAATTATATAATTTTATATTTTTCTCCTCATTGTGATTATTTTCTTTATTTTTTCCACTGTTAATTCCTCCTTTTTTTTCTTCGATTATTATTTTTTTTTCTTTTTGTTTTATCTGATTTTCTTTTTCTTCTTTATCAGATTGCTCTTTTTTATCATTTTTTTTTTCTAGTTTTCCTTCGTTTTCAAATCGTTTATTGATAGTAAATAATTCTTTTTTTTCTTTCTCCCCTTTTTCTTTATTTTCTTTTATTTTTTCTTTTAATTTACCTTTTATTTCCTCTTTTATTTCTTTTTTTATTTCTTCTTTTATTTCTCCTTTCATTTCTTCTTTTATATTTTCTTTACCTTTCTCCTCCTTTTCTCTTCTTTCTTCTTTTTTCATTTCTTCAATTTTATCCTTTATTTTATTTTCGATTTTATCTTCCTTTTTTATTTTATCTTCAATCAGAAGGACAACCTTCTCTTCTTTTTCAATAGTTACTTCTCCTTTTTCTTTACTTTTTTTTTTTTCTTCTATAACTGCTTTATTTTCAATTTTTTCTTTTTCTTCTTTTTCTTCTTTTTCTTCTTCTTTTTCTGTTTTCTTTTCTTCTTCTATAACCCCCAAAAAAATTTCTTTTTTTCCTTCATTTTCTAATTTTTTATCTTTTTCATTAACTTTTTCTATTAATTTTTTTTCTTCTGTTTTCAAATATTTTCCATCTATTTTATTTTCTAATTTTTCTTCTATATTTTCCACTTTATCATTTTTTAGTATTTCCTTTTTTATATTGTCTTTTTCCACTTTCTCTTCTTTTTCTATCTGTCCTGCTTTTTCTTCTTTTTTAGTTTTTTCCATTTCTTCGTTTTCTTTATTTAATTCTTTATTTTTTTTATTATTAACTTTTTTCCCAATTTTTTCTTCTTTTTCTTTTTTAACAATATTTTCTTCTTCTTTTTCCCCTTCTTTATTTTCTCCTTTCTTTTCCTCTTTTTCTATTTTTTTAATTTCTTTTTTATGATTTTGTTTTTCATTATTTTCCTTTTCTTTTATTTTTTCTTTTTCTATCTTTGGTTTATTTTCTCCTTCTTGTTTTTTTTCTTTTTTAAATTTTTTTTCTTCATCTTTCTTTAGATATTCTTTTATCAAATTTTTATCTTCTTCTCCTATTAATTCATATAAAGAATAAGCTTGTCCTACTTTTAAATTAAATTCTTTAAGTTTACCAGATATTATTTCTTCTAAATTACTATTTTTTACAATTTTATCAGTCCATAAATCTTCTCTATATAATTCTTCAATTAACTCCCTATCTTCTGAGATATTTATTGATTCTAGATTTCCAGCCAAATATCTAGTTATAAACCTCCTAACAGCTGCTCCTAAATCTTTTATGGTAATAATATCTTTTTGTTTTCCTTTTTTCACTAATTTATTTATTATTTCATTTTTTATATTATCTGGTATTTCTCTTTTATATACAATATGTAATGTTTCTGTTATTCTTTTAAAACAAAAATGTTCAATAAAGAAAAACATATCCATTATTTTATCAATTTTTAATTGATTCAATTTATATTCATCATTAGAAAAGAAATTTTTAAAATCTTCAGAAAATTTTAAATAAGGTTGTGGTTTATTAATTATTTTATCTAATTCTATGTTATCTACTATATTTCCTATTTCTTTACAAAAAAATATTAACATTTGAATTGAACCAAAAAAGTCTTTAAAATCATAATTTTTTGGAAATTTTTTATTAATATATTTAAATATATTATTTTTTTCTGAATAAGATAATGGTTTTTGCGGATATTTTGAACTGAATTCAATAAATATTTGAGATCTCCCTCCTCTAAAACCTTCTGAACAAAATGTAATAAAATTCAAATGCTCTTCATTTTCAAATTGGCATACTCCAGGAAGAATAATTTTTCCAAGTTCTTCTTCTATAGCATCATAATCGTATATAAAAGAATTATAATTGTTATAATTTAATGTTCCATTTTTATTAAAAATATTTCTTTCTGAATAAAAATATATAATATCATTTAAATCTATATAATTAGACTTTTCAAATCTTTTTTCAATTAATAAAATTTGGCCCGATTTAGCATTTTGTAGGGGAATTTTTCTTTTGATATTATTTATATAATAATTCAAAATTCCTTCGCATATATTAGAATTAATAATTTTCTGCAAAAAATTATTTTGCCAAAAAATAAAGTTTTGACATGCCGAAGCCAAATACATACCATTTCCAACCTCACAATTATCATTTAAGAAATATATAATTGGGTCTTTTGAGCTCAAATTTTTAACTTTCATTTCATTTTTTGATTTATATTGTTTGGCATAATTCTTTATTTCATCCCAAACTTTTAAAAAATTACGAATTTTTTTTTAAATTCAGGATTTTTAAAAATTTCTTCATTTGATAAAATTTTTTTCTTAGCATCATCTCTTGATATTCTATATGAATATTTCTCTACCATATAATTAGTAAATTCATTAAATGAAGGAAGATTTTTCATTAAATTTAATTCAGATTTATTTGATATTATTTGATTTAATAGAGGATATTTTTCCTTTTTACTCATATGATATAATAAATCTTCCTTTGATTTATATTTAGTTATTCTGAAATATTTAAACATGGGATATTCTTTTTCTTGGTATATTTCTTTTGAAATAGGAATTAATTCAGTAATTAAAGTTTTTAAATCATTATTTTCAAGAGATAACTGTTCTTTATTTTTAGTAATATATTTATCACTAAATGTTTTGTAATTTTCAATACAATTCTCTATCAATAATTCTACTTCATTTTCAAACTTTTCTCTTTCTTCTTCTGTGGTCAAAGTTTTACATTCTTTAATTAATTTTGACAATCTATTAAAAATCATATTCATAAAAATTTGAATAGAGCTAATATTTTTTCTTTCTAATGATTCCCTTAGCAAATGCCAATCTATCTCAATTATTTTTATGATATCCATATTTTGAATGAGACAATTATTTAAATTATCCTGAGAAATATAATCTAAGCAATATCCGAAAAATAAATGAATATAAGATATAAAATTTAATAATCTATATCCTATATCAGATAATTTTCTAATATTTTTATATTCATTTTTAAAAAAATTTTGGGGAATAGAGTTAAACCCAAATATTAATTTATTTTTTATTTCATTATTAATTTTATTAATATAATCATCTTTAAATATATAAGAAAACTTTTCTTCTTTTATATTAAATTTTTTAATTTGTTCTTTTTTATGTTCTTCATTTTTAAAAATTCTATAATATCCTTGACGATTAATCATACATTTATCTATCGGGTCCCAACCTAATGATAAATTACAATAAGGACAATTAAATTGAATATTTTCAGATGGAAAACCATTTGGTAATATATAATGATAATACCCACAACTACAAACATAGCATCCATAATCATCTTCAAAGTTTTTAAAATGATTTTCTATATCTTCTAGAGCATTTAAACGTAAAGATTCTATACCATTTATGCCTGGAATTAATGATTTTTTTATCATATCTATTCCATTTTCTTTTAAAAATGATGCAAACAATAAATCATCATTATTATTATTTGTGTTATTATTTATTGTATTTATACAAAACCTAAAGCCATATAATATTATTTCAAATATTTGTTGATTTAATATATCATCTCTATTTGCAAGTTTACCTCTAATTTTTTCCATATAATTATGTTCATCATAAAATAAAAATAACAATTTTTTTATTTCAGGATTAAGCTTATAATTTGAACCAAATAAAGATTTTATATATGAAGAAAAATTTTGATATTCATCTTTATCTTTTAGATAATTTTTCAAAGCTAAATTTGATATAATTTTATTGATTGATATTATTACAAAAGTATCTAAACCATTTTTTTTAATCAAATCAGCCATTTCTTTAGTTGATGTATTAAATTTATTTTTTCTAATTTCTTCAAATAATTTTAATTGATTAGAATATTTTTCAAATACATTATTATCATCTAAAGGAATAAAGAAATATGTAAGCATTATTTCATCTTTTTCTCTGAATAAACTTGAAAATTCATTATAAAATTTAAGGCCATTTGCATTGTAATTATAATTTTTAACCAATTCAAAATTATTATTCATATAATAATAAAAAAGCTTAAATATATATATTTTTATCACTTTTGCTAAATTTTTATTTTCTATTTCTTGAAATATATTTATAATATCTTTTATATTTCCCATTTGATTATATTTTTCTTTAATAAAAAATACAAGTTTACTTAAATACATTTTAATAAAGACAATAGAATATAATTTACATAAATGTTGATTTTCTTTTGGGTTATTAGAACAATTTTCTTTTGAAATTGAATCTAAAAATTGAATAGTTTGTTTAAATATTTCAAATGAATTATCAAAAACAATTCCTGTATCATTTTTATTATTTGAATATTTGTTATCCTTTAAATATTTTGGATATAATTCTTCCTTTATACTTCTATCTAATTTAGGTATAGATTCAAAATAAACTCGAAATTTTCTTTCAAAAATATTCATTATTATTTCATCTAGAAATTCACTATCAGTAACATTTAATTTTTTGAAAATAGGTGATTCTTCTCTCTTTATTAAATCTAAATTATTAATAATTTCAGTTGGACTAAAATCAATTGTATTCTCTAAAATAAGTTGAAATATTTTGGAACTTTTTAACATTAATTCATTATTTTCTAAAACTTTTTCTAACAATAATTTTCTAAAATCTTTGAAAGTAATTTTTATATATTCATTTAATAACATAAAACTCAATATTTTATAATACTTAAAGTTTTTATTTTCTTTATATTTTCCTAATTTTTCTTCTAAAAATTTATAAAACTCTATAAAATTATCTGTCAATTTTCTTTGCCATTTCTCATTATTACATATTGTTTCTTCACCAAAATAATGAATTATCTTTTTTATATTTTCAACAGAAGCTAATTTATTTTCATAGAAAGCATTTATTAATTTTAATATTTCTTGTAAAGAATATATTTCTTTTGATCTTAAATTCATGTTAGCTTCTAATTGTAAAGCATTTTGAAGTATTTCTTTATCTGTATTAATTAAACCAAATAACTTTTCATTAGATAAATTATATAATTCTTCTTTTGATGTTATTACTCTCATAATTGAATCAATTGAAAGGAAAAATATTTCATTAACTATACTAAAATATTTAGGATTTCTTTCTGAAATTTCAAATTTTATTTGTTTTTCATCAATTATTTTCTTTATTAAATCTAATAAATTAGATATATTTTCATTGTCATTTAATCTTAAAAACATTTTAATTATAGAACATATTTCTTCTTTATAACTTTCAATCCAATTAATATTAATAGCTAATACTTTTAAAATATTTTTATCACTAATATAATCTTTTAAATAAGGTAATATAATTTTATTTCTTAAATCAATTATATAATTTATAAATCTTTTTTTATTTTCCATAATAAATTTTTCTTTTCCAATATCTTGATTACCAATCTTTAAATTATTTTCAATAAATATTATATAATAATCATTCATAATTAAATTATATAATTCTTTGTTTTCTTCTTTATTTTCATTTATAATACCCATCAACAGACGTTCATTATTCATTCTATGAATAGTATTATCATTTAATCTTTTAAGAACACTGAAATATTTATCTATTTCATTTTTTATTTCTTCTTGCTCATAATAGCTTCTTAAATTATTATCATTTAACCAATATTTTTTTATTATATTATCTTTTACATAATTTCTAATTCGTTCCAGAACTGGTTTTATTCCTGGTAATTTAAATCCTAAAATTATATCTATTTTATTAGCTCTTGGTTTTTCAACTAATCTTATTTTATCTTTTTCTAAAAATAAATTTTCAAAATATATCTTATCAATATTTTCTATTTTTGGTTTTTCTTGATTTTTGTTATTATTTTTTTCTTCTAAATTTTCTTCAATTTTTTCTTCCTTAATTGTTAAAAAAGAAGAAAAAAATTGTTCTTTTTCTGCCATAAAATATAGCATATTTAATTTTAAATTATATAAACCAACTAAATATTTTTCAATGATTGATGAAATATCAATATCAGTTTCTTTTATAATATTTTCTTTCTTAAATAATTCTTTAATAATATCTTCATTTTTTCTAAAAATTTCTTTTGTTATGCAGTCATTTATATTCTTTTTTAAATTATTATTTTTTGAAATGAGCAAAAGTAATTTATTACAATAATTATCTTTATTTATATTATTATCTGGATAAATTATATTATAATTCATATAGCTAATACTTTTAAATAAACTTAAATATATTTGTTCATCTTCATTAATACATTTATTTATTATTTCTCCTGAATTTTTATTAATTATTTCTTCTATTTTAAATTTATCATTTCCATTTAAATTATCAATAAATATTTGATAATATCCAGATAAATTCGATAAAGTTTCTTCTAAGATTTTACTTTTAATTGTTTTTTGCTTGTTTAAAGATAATTTATCTAATTTATCCAAATCTCCATTTAAAACTCTTACAATATAAACAATAAAAATAAAAATTTTTTTGCCATTATATTCTTTTTCTTTATTATTTATAAAAAATGATATATAATTCATATAATTTGCTTCATTTGGCATAAATTTAATAATGCATATTTTATATTTATTATCATTAAACAAATCTTCTAATTGTGTTTCTAGTTCATTTTCTGAATTTATTGAATTAATATTAATTTTTTTTATATTTTCATCATTTATTATTTCACCGATAAAAGGAACATTTATATTTTTTATTTTTTTAATATTTTCTAAAGTATTGCTAAATGTATATACAACATTATGATAATTATTAATTTTACTTAAAAAAGAGGTAAAATTAGAATGTTCCCCTTTTCCATAAAATTCAATTATTTTTTTAAAATAATTTGAATATTTTTGTTTAAATCCATTAAATCGCATATTAATTATAATATCTTGAGGTAAAGTCAAAGATATTTTATTTAAAACATAATCAATAATATTCTCTTTATCTTTACCTTCTTTAAATGCTTGATAAATTAAGCCTTGTATTTCATCTATATTACAGTTAATTAACAAAGTATTAAAACTATAATTTATACCTTTATATATATTTTTATCATATGCAATCATTTCTTCAAGAATTAATTTAATCATTTCTGATTCTTTTATTAAATCTTTATTTAATAAATATTCATAAGATATTATATGCTTTTCAAATCTATTTAAAAAAGGAGGTTCTGAGTTATTAATTTTATCATTATCAACACTAACAATACATCTAAATTTGTCATTAATATATGAATAAGTAAATAAATTAGTATTTGAACCAATAGATAAACGAGCATAATTTTTATTACTAACAACAGTAAAATTTTGATTAAATAAGTCATACATAGAAGGATAAACCGAATCCAAATTTATTAAAATTAAAATATTCGGTCTTTCCATATATAATTGAATTTTATTTAATACTTTCATAGTATATTCTTCTCTATTTTTATCTTGTTTAAAATTACTACCAACAAATATTATATATTCTTTATTCATATCAGATAATATTGATGATAATAAGAAACAAGTTATTGATGATTTTACAATAAGTAATAAATATCTACTTGTTATGTCAATTATATTCTCCTTTATTCTTTTTATAACATCATATTCCTTAGTTATTTGACACGAAGGATACATTTTTTTAAAGATATATTTAATAATTTCAAGAGAATTTTTTTTCTCATTATCAAATAGAATTCCTGCAAAATTTCTTTCAATACTTGTTATTAAATCTTTCGTTAAAATTTCATCATTATATCCTTCATTATTAGATTTTATTATAATTTTTGATATGTTTTTGATTAAATGATAAAAATCTCTATTTCCATGAAATTCTTCTTTACCATCTTGATTATGTTTTTCTTTTAAATATTTTTTATATAAATAATATGTTCTTCCCAAGTTTTCATAAACTTCTCTATATTTTTCAGTTAATATTTCATCATAAGAGTTTCCAATTGTTATTGCTGTTTCTTTTAAATCTTCTTCATCTGGCTCTGGGATAGAAATTGAAATTCCTCTATTCATTTTAGCTGCATCTAAAATCCAATTTGATATACCAATAAATGCTATTTTTTTATCTCCTTCATTTTGATCATATTCTAATTCTGAATGTATAACTTTAAGTGGATTATTTGGTGAATGCTCTGCAAGACCCATTTCATCGAAAAATATCATAGATATAATATTAATTTCTTTTTTATTGTTTGTTTTTAATTTTTGGTATATATGTCTTGCTTTATAGAAAATATTTTCAACTCCAATTGATGTGCTGTTTAATGAACCCTGGTATGGGTTAACTATTAATATTGGTAAATTTTTGAATAAAGAATTTTCAGAAGTTTCACCTTGAAAAGATTTAATTAATAATTGAACACTTAAAGATTTACTACTACCTGGTTTTCCAACAATAAAAATAGGAACTTTTGTATTTATTGCTACAAATAAAGAAAATATATTTTCTAATAAAGCTCTATTTTTTGCTATACCTTTATCTAATTTTATATTATCTGTAATAAATCTTTCTTCTCTTAAAGGTAATTCAAGAAAATCTTGTTTTTTAAATTTTTCATCAAAATTTTGAAGCAAAACATTCATCTTTTTATTTAATATATTTCTTTTTATTTTGTCTGTTATTCTCAAGAAATAACAAACAAAAATACTTAAATTAATGCAATATACTTGTATTGTATAAGAATCTAATTTTTTATAGATTTCATTACTTTCATCAAGAATTATATTTCCATTTTTCATAATATCTATTCTTTTGTTTAGATAATCGTAAAAAAATTCATAAAAAATATTAAATCTTCTAATTTCTCTCAAAGATACTGCTGATCTATCATTAAATTCTCTTATATAATTTTGCGCTTCTATTATCATATCTCCTGCTAATTTTTTCAATTTAATTAAAATTTTTTTATTTTCTTCATTAGATTTCAAACTTTTATAAAATATTTTTTCAATTGAATTATTAATTATGCTTCTAATATAGTTTTCTTCATCTTCTTTAGTTAAATTACCAAAATCAAAAACAAAATTAAGTAATGAATGAGGGAGGGGATTTACCATATATACTAGATTATTTTTTTTAGATTTTTTAATCTCTTCTAATTCTTTTTCATTCAATTTTTTTATCTGATTATAAGCCTGATTTATATCTAAGCCAATTGTACTATCTTCATTTTTTTTTTTTTCTTTTTGTCTATAAGGATTACAAGCAGCAATAAAAATTATATTTGAAGGAAGGCTTTTTCCAAGGCATGTATGTTTACACATTAATTCACTTATAAGGCCCATTGATTTGCATGTATTTATTTCATCTAAAAATATCCAAAGTTTTGTTTCTTCAAAATAAATTTCATTTTTTTTTGCCTTTTGCTTTTGTTCTTTTTCTTTATTAGCAATTTTTTCTGATTCAGGAATTACTGATTTATTAATGAAATTTATTATATCTTTATCGTTTATTCCTGCGTGTATATTTAAAATTTTCATTTTTTCTGAACTACCATTATTCATTAATTCAGATAATTTTCTTATTAAGGCTGTTTTTCCACATCCAGTTTCTCCCATCATTATAACTGGTATATTTGCTCTTATTCTAAGTAATATTAATATCATTTTCAAAAAATTATCAGCTGTGAAAACATAATTACCTGCTATTTCTTCCAAAGATTTTTTTGTGTTTTTTGGACTTTTTTCTAAAGGGTTGTTAATACATAATATATCTTTTAATTCAATGAGAAATTGTTTTTGTGAATATTTTCTATAATTAGGTAACTCATTTATCATATCTTTTTGAGTAAAAGCTTGAGAATTTTTTATAAGCAAAAAATCATTATATTCTTTATCTGATTTATTTTTATTAGTAATTATACTGAATGATTCCGAATTTTCATGAAAAAATAAAAATGATTGTTCGAGACTATTATAAGAGATATATTTATGATTATTTTTAGCTAAATTATTAACTGCATTTGATATATCTTCACCTTCATCATATTCGCCAAATAAATATTTCTTTTTTGTTTCAGGTTCATTTAATATATTTGAAAATGCTCCTTCAGTCAAATAATTTGTAAATTCAATAAAATTCTTAACTAAGAATGTTCTTAAGTAACAAATATTTATTCCTTTTGAAGTTATTAATTGATGAGCATTAAGGATAAAGCTTTGATTAAATCTTTTTAAATTACATGCTAAAATATTTATAAAACTTATAATTTGATAATAGGATGGTTGACTTATTTTTGTTTTAATTGCTTCAAATATTAATTTTTGGCATTCCTTTGCCGATAATAACTCTGCTTTTATATTTGTTGTTTTTCGGTCATTTGTTCTTTTTACAATATAATAATTTTCTTCAAAACTTTTTGGAGTTATTTTTGGAAAAATTAAATCATTTTTATATATTTTATCTTCTTTTAATGCCTTCAAATAATTAGCAACTAATTGTATATTAGAATCTAATTCTTCTGGAACAATTAAAGGAGCCAAATTTGATATTTTCATTTCTTTTATTTTGAATAAACTTAAAATTGGGAATTTTTCGAAAAAATCAATAAAAGTATTTGGAATTTCTACTTTTATTTCAACTTTTTTAGATATATAAAAAATATCATTATTTCTTCCATAAAATCTTGTAATTAATACCGAAAATAAAAATTCCATCATTAGAGAAATTTGTTCTGTGTTATATAAATCTAAGTGAATTGAAGAATTTTCATCCAATTGTAATTCTTTTAATCTATTCATAATATCTTCACGATTAATAACTCCTCCAAAAGGAAAATAAATATATTTATTTCCTTTTTCCTTTATATATTTTTTTATTTGTGTAGATTTTCCAATTCCGGCTCTATCAGATTTAATTATTTCTATATTATTATCCTCATATATTAATGATTCAAATACATTTCTATTTAAATTTAAAATTTTTTTATATTTTTGAATTTCTAAATTTTTATATATATCTGAGTTTTTACTCATGTATAATAAAATTAAGCATGAATTAATTTTTTCATCTCCTTTAGGAAAAAATTTATTTAATAATTCTATAACATATATTTTTTGTTCTATATCTAATAAGTCTATACCTGACATTATAAAACATGAATTAAATTCGCATAAAATTGCTCTATATAAAAATGATGTAATTTCTTCTTTTTTTATTACTTTATTGCATATTAAAATATTTTGAGCAATTGGATTATTTCCTGTTAAATATTTAAATATTTGAAATAAATCTTTTTCAAGTTTATCACACCTAAAAACATAAATTCCTTGATATTTCTCATTATTAATTTTTTGTTTAATAATTGTATTTTCATATATTTTTTCTAGGTTAAGCTCATTTATTTCCAGTAATTTTTTCATAAAATATTCAAAATGGTTTATATTATTTTCAATTATATCTCCTTTTTCTTCAACATATTTATATTCAATTACTTTCTGATATAAATCATTTGTAATATATTTCAAAAGATAATTAATGTTTTCATTTTTCCTATTAAAAAATTTATATATATAATTAAATTGACTTCCATATATATATCGAACTAATGGTTTTTGGTTGTATGCAATAATTTGCTTTGTTTTTAAATTTAATAAGATTTTATTAAAGATTCCAATAATTTCTTGGTAATTACTTTCTCTTGGATTACTGCTAATATTATATTTATAATT
>JAEEGL016615079.1_pt1 | contig 13057 bp, 3 predicted proteins | sample 9134231 | NCBI WGS metagenome assembly JAEEGL01 (sample SAMN16246548, study PRJNA631951) | gut metagenome | biome: gut microbiome; feature: rumen; material: fiber-attached | host: Bos | place: Iran: Karaj | collected 2018-10 | reverse complement strand
GTTTTCTTATAACGGAATTCCCAATTGGCATCCAAATCGCCATACCAATGTATAATGGCATAAGTGTTTTTGACTAGTGTCGTTCCAAAATCATAAGGTTCCGGACAAGCCTCATCGGTAGTCAAGCTTGCATAGTCATCGCTCCACTCGCTGAAGTCGCCGTTGCCGCAGTTGGCTCGCACGTAATAATAGTAGGTGGTGTTAGCGTTGAGACAAGTCAGATAATAATCTCTGTAATCAGTGCCTGCGTTAACCAATGTATTTTCGAACTCCACATCCACTATGGTGCCGTCTTCAGGATTGAAAGTTGCATCGGTGCTGTATGAAACCTGGTAGTTGCATTGTCTGAGGTCGCGTGTCTTCCATCTTATTTCCGCTTCATGCGCATTGGTGTATTGCGTACTCAGATCGAGAGGCTGGCGGCATGTCGGGGCAACTGAGACTTCGATATCGTCGATGTAATACAACGGCGAGCCATTGTAACGTATGGCGAGATAGGTCCCTTCGCCGGAATAGTTGTCGAGATAAAGCTCAAAAAACTTGTATTCATCGAGATTGGCAATATTCGTATAGGCACCAGATACATATTGGAAAGTCGACACGTCATTAGGATCTGTCATCACGCCAAGGTAGAGATTGTCAAAATAGGTGTATTGATAGACCTCATTTCCGAATCTCTTACCCCAGAACGTTACCTGCAAGGTATTGATGGGCGTTTCTGCCGTGTTGATTTCAGGCAGTACGACATAGTTGACGGCATTGTCGGAGTTTTGGTATATCATTAGGCAGTTCTGCCCCGAATGTGCATGACCATAGTTGTATGGGTCATCATCGATACGCGGATAATAGCTGCCATGTAAGTGCCAGCAGGCGGGTGCGATAACTCCAACCTCGTCATTTTCGAAATTGTGGCTGTAAGGCAGGCTCATGTAATTGCATTCGGTGGTGAAAGTGGTACTGACCCAGTCGCTATAGTTTGCCTCGCCACAGACCGTACGGACTCGCACCTCGTAATCGGTAGCAGCAGTGAGGTTGTTGAATGTGTACGAAGCCGTTCCGCTCACCGCGATGGATTCACTCCAGTCGGCATCGGTGGTTTTCTTGTATTGGACTTGCCATGCTGTGGTCTCACTGCCTGGAGTCCAGGTAAAGACGGCTGTTTGAGCTGTGATATCGCTGATCTGGAGCGCCACTGGCACCCTGCATGTCTGATCCATATTAATGCTGATGTCATCAATGAAATAGCGAGTCTCGTCGCCTCTTTCACATTTGATGGCAATGTAGGTGCCTTGCCCTTCGTAATCTTTAAAGTCTACCATATATTCAGCATAAGTTGACGATGCAATGGTTACATCTTGGTATTTCACAAAAGTGGCGGCATCGATAGGGTCGCTCATCACGCCAATGACCAATTTTTGATTGGAATTTCCATCATTCAACTTCGCAAAAAAATGAAGGATCAACGTGTTGACTGGTGCATTCATCTCAGGCAAGACGGCAATTTGATTCAAAGCGGTATAATCTCCAAGCCGATAGAAAAGCAAATAGTTGGGCGATGAATGCGAATGCATCTGGCCAGCCTCATCGGCAAGAATACGCGGATAGTTCTGGTAAGTCGTCGTTTGTGAATCATTGATACGAGTCCAACAACCCGGCAAACCAGCTGTAGCACCAGGGGCATCGTCATCGAAATGATGTTCATACGGCAAATTGAAAGCACCGCATGTGGTGGCGAAACTGCCTGTTACCCAACCACTCACATCGCCACTACCGCAATCGGATTGCACTCTCACTTGATATGTAGTGGCTGGAGTCAATCCAGCGAGGAGGCATTCGGGAGTGTCCTCAACAGCGATAATCGCATTCCAATCAGTAGCTGAAGCGGCCTTGTACTGCACATTCCAATGCGTCTCATCGGCACCCGCCGTCCAAGTCAAAACGGCGGAGTTGAAAGACTCGTTGATGATGAGCCCCGTCGGTTTTATGCATGTCGGAGCACTGCCTGGAGTGTAATACAACGTGGTTTTAGGCAGAAACTGATATAGACCTAATGCTCTTGTGTTTTCATAACCGCCGACAGCCGTATTACTGGTGGTACTTACACCATACCAATTGCTTGTCATGTCTGTTCCACTTTTGGTCTCTTTTATACCTATCAAGAGATTCCCATCCTGATAATTAAACGCATCGGCGAATTGTATCTCCATCATGCCATTTGCTGCCGTCAAACTGCCTGAGTAAACCGTTTCCATATCGGTCCAATCGAGTGTTGCGGAAGTAAAATTGGATTGCGATGTTTCTTTAATGCATACGTCAAATTCGGCTGCACCCCAATTGATTGATGTGTTTGAGCAATAAAAAACAAGTTTGTCAATATTGCTATTTGTGATGCTTTCCAATGAATTGGCAGGAATGATAAACTGGCTTTTTGAATATTTGTCAACCCAATAGCCATAAACAGGCACATATGAATTGGTCTTTGTGCCATCGTTAACGGTAAGGACATAAGTCGGCGTAAAAGCGCAAACCGCCGACCAGTTGCTGTAGTGCTCGGTGCCGCAATCGGAGCGCACGTAAGCATAATAGGTCACATTAGTTGTCAAGCCAGTGAGTGTATATGGCGGATAAGCACTGACATTCACAATGGTTGCATCATCAGGAAGGGTTGTTGCGTTGTCGGTATAGGCAATCTGCCATGACGATTGATTACCTCCCGGGGACCAACTTAATTTAACTGATGTCGCACTTAATATTGTAGCGTTTAAAGTCGAAGGCTCGATACAAGTAGGATAAATCTGGCAGACCTCGCTCCAGTCGCTGTAATCGCCAATATCACATTTTGCGCGAATACGGGCGTAATAATGTACATCTGTGGTTAATCCCGTCAAAAGGTATGGCTTCGTTGTGACGTCAATCGGCGTGGCTAAATCCGGGTCAAAGTTTTCGTCTTCAGCAGCATAAACAATCTGCCATTCCGATTCGGTGCCGCCGTTTATCCATGTCAGTCTTGCTGAATTGACGGTTACATAGTTTGGACCGAAATTATATGGACTATCGCAGCTTGGCGTAAAGCTGCACACCTTGCTCCAGTCGCTGTGTTCGTTCCCGACAACAGCACGAATGTAGGCGTAATAGTCTGTCCCGCCGACAAGTCCGCTCAAAGTGTAGGGATTCGTTGTGACATCAACGACATTTGTTGCAGGAATGTCATCGGGATCAGCATCTTCATCATCTATATAGGCGATCTGCCACGTCGTTTCACTCCCGCCGTTGGTCCAAGTGAAGGTGGCTGAGGTAGAAGTGATATTCGTGGTTTTGAAATATTTCGGTCTCGGATGAGCCGGAGTCTCTCCCGCCAAATAGGACACCGTCATTTTCGGCAAGAATTTATAAAGTGTCGTTCCAAACGTGCCCGACAAAGCTTGATTGTTGGTGGTCGTCACGCCATACCAAATACAATAGGCATAGGCTCCATTGTAATCTTCCTTGATATACACCACAAGGTTGCCGCCTTCATAATAGTATGGCGAATCGAAATTGACAGTCATCAAACCATCATTGACCAAGAGTGTTCCCGTGTAAACTTTAGTCATTTCACTTTCCGGGTATTTTACATTACCTGTAAAATATGAATCGGGCGTCTCCATCAAGAAAAGTTCATAAGAGGTAGTCCCCCACGATGCTGTTGACGCAGTAGCATAAAAAGTCAGTTGCGTAAGTTGCCCGTAAGCCGCATCACTTAGCCCCTCGGCAGGTATGATGAATTGGCTTCCGTAACCATTTGGAGAAACCATTGGCACATAAGAGCTTGTTTGTGTGCCATCATTTAAAAGAAGATTGATTTTATTAGACGGCGTGAAATGGCATGTTGCACTCCAGGCACTTTGGTCGTCTTCGTCACACTCGGATTTCACTCGGGCATAATACGTTGTTTCCGGAGTTAGACCCGTCAAGTCTTTGGTAGGATTTGTTGTTACGGTATATTCAGAATAGGTTCCTGTTCCGAAATTTACATCGGCGCCACATTGCAAAACCCATGTGGTTGCCGAGCCCTTCTCTGTCCAGTTGAGGGTGGCTATGGCGCCATTGCCATCAGTGAGTGTCGCTGTCAGATTTCTTGGTTTCGGGCAAGTCGGTGCAATGCCGGCTGTATAGGTTATGGTTGTTTTGGGCAATTTTGACTCAACATTAAAAGAGCCAAATATCGAATATAAAGCCCTATTGCCACTATCATCCACGCCGTACCACGATTCAAACCCGCCTTGCGTGCCTGTCGTGGTCTGGTTCACACCAATCACCAGGTTGTCGCCTTGATATAAATAAGGCGTGGTGAATGTAATCTCCATAACACCTCCACTTACCGACAGGCTGCCGCTATAGACCTCCGTCATATCAGCCCAAGCCATCGCATTTGAACCCGTAAACGCTTCGGATTCCGTCTCTCCAAGATACACTTTAAACAAGGCATTGCCCCATGAGACACTTTGCGATCTGCAATAATAAGTAAGTTTCGAAATGGTTCCGTTGGATAGAACCGAAAGGTCGTCTGACGATACAATATACTGACTACCAACTCCATAATGAGTAAAATAACTGTAAACGGGAACACTTGAGACGTTTGACGTCCCGTCATAGACAGTCAGTGTTTCCTGCGCTCTCGCTGCCCAGGGCAGTCCGAGAACCATTAATAATAATAGTAAAGATTTTCTTTTCATGTTTTTATAGTTTTGTTTTCTAATTCAAATCTGAGTTTCTAAAAAGTCAAAATTATCTTAATTGAAAGAGGTGTCCATGGGTAATTTTTCCTATCTCGGCTGATAGTTTTCAACAAAGCACACTGATGTAAAACAGCAAAGGGCCCCACTCCCCTATTGGGAAGCGAGACCCTTTCAACATAGAGATTCGTGGTCGGTTTATTCCTCTTTGCGTTTCTTGCCCACGAGGTAAGCGGCACCGAGGCCCATGAGGACAGCGATGCCACTTCCTAAAGGGGCGGTCTGGTTATAAGTCACGCCGTGTTCTGGCAAGATCAGGGGCGAGTAGGTCATATCGTTGGAACGGCTGTCGTACTCGCGAGGTTCGGGGCCCATCTGGAACAGGCCGCCTCCTTGGTTGTTGAAATACTGTGCAAAAGCGCCGACACTCAGTCCTAATACGATTGCAATTGTCAATACTGTCTTTTTCATATCTATAAATTCTAAATTATTAATTCTTAATTACTTTCTGCGTCTTCACCTTGTCGCCGTTGATCAGGCGGATCACGTACACGCCAGGAGAAACGTTAACGCTGGTCTCGACGCTACCATTGATCTGACTAGTACTCAACACACGACCCAATACATCAATCACTTGAAGAGTTGCCTTGCCTTCGTTGGCGACAATCAAGTTGCCATTGTTGAAGAAAGCAAAGTTGTCACTGCCAGGAACTTCATCACTGGCAAACACCACTTTGAATCGTGCTGGATAGTCGCTGTACTTGGCGTTGAAAGTATATTCGGACGTTTCGAGCAAATCGACATTAGCACCGGTAAGGTTGTCGATAAGATGACAGTAGGCCAAGCCGTCGGCATGATTGCCAAAACTAAGTGTAAACTGTCCGTCGGCTCCAGCTTCAAAATTGAGCGGCAACTCGCCCACGGGTTGGGACTGCACCAAACTCATCTGATCGTTATCCAGTGGGATATAGAGACGATTGCTTCCCGCCAGACCTTCAAAGTGCTCGATGTTGTCCACTGGGCTGAAACTGACACGGGCACGGTCGAGGGTGACTTGCATCGATGCGCCATCGCGGTTGGCAATGGCTTTCCTCTTACTCAAAGTGAAGTCGAAAGACTGTCCTCGGCCAGCAGGCTGGGTGGTTGTGAAATAGACCTCTTCCTGAGGATGTGACGACAACACGAAGATGCCTTCTGCGACGCCTATGGGACTCCCCTCTTCGGCCAGGATGACGGCATCACCGGTTTCGTTCATGCGATAATAAGGCACCGAAACACCTCCACTGCCAAAGATGTATGAATTACACGAGAAAGGATTACCGATAAGATTCCAACCTTTAAACGGGAAGTCGCCGTATAAGAAATGCAGTTCCATCCCCTTCGAATCGGCACCATTGCTCACCTGCACCGCTTCCATCCGCAGGGTGCTGTTTACTGCCCTTGCGAACAGGAGACCTTCAGTCCAACCTTTGACCCATTGATTCATGCCGTTTCCATAATCTGCTTTGCAGTTGACCCATTCCTTGCCTTCATAGGGCTCGTAATAAACAAACTTGTAGGCATCGGTTTGGGGATCGTATTCGTTGGTGCCAGGAAGTGTCAAAGGCAAATACTCATCAATTCTGGTGGTGTTGCTATTTTTGTAGACGGGGATATTAATGAGATAATAGCCATCCTTTTCGCCAGGAGTGTAAGCTTTGATTTCCTTTTCGATGTTGAGGGTCAGGTAGCGCTTGGTGAGAGGATTGCCGGATAAATCATGCCCGTATTTGAAAGACAACTGACCGCCATCTTTGATAGTAATTGAGGAATAACTAGGTAGGAAGTCAACACTATAGGCTTCGGCAGGTTGGGTGATAACCACTTGGTGACCATTTTCGATATAGACAAAGCTATTAGCTGTAGGCACGCCCTCTGGGTCCCAGTTTTGGGCAACATGCCAACTGGTAGGATTGCTCGAAGAAGCACCCACAAAACGCTTATTGGGAGCTACTCCATCGCTAATAATAATGTTATCAATACACACATCGCATGTATTCGAAAGATTGTAAGGATTGCTCTCAGCGTAAAACTCAATGTAGCCTTCATCGGGAATGTTGGGAAACTCGCTGAGATACACTTCGTATTTCCTCCAAGTCTCATCGGGGAAATTATATGGTGCGGCTTCCTTCTGACCAATGGTTACCACATCAACGGTGTTCCCAATGGGATTGTCGATATCGGTACAAATCCTGATGTGGATTGCGGAATTAACAAAGGTCAATCTAGTGGCGTACAATGATATTTTCTTTTGTTTAAGGTCGGCTATTTTAGGCATGTAGATGCTACAGCTTCCCGTGTTTGGACTGATGCGCAAATAATAGTTATCTGGGGTAAACTGGTCATGGGTGATGTAGTATTTGCCTTCACTACCATTGCCGGGTATCCAACAAGGCGGCAGTTGGTTATCATGAAAGCCTTCTTCATACGGCGTGGATTGGTATTCGCCTAAACAGTCTGTTCTAATGGTCACCGCTGGTGAAGTCCACTCGCCGACTTCCGATGGGCTGCAATACTGGCGGGCCTGGAACTTGTAGCATTGGCCAGGTGTCAGACCAGTGATTTTGTAGGGTTTGTCGGCATTCGACACGACAAACCTTTCACCCTCATTCGAAGCTAACGTATAACATGACACCTCAACCTGCGACAATCCTTCCATGTCGTCCCAGTTCAAATACGCTGTGGTGTATCCCGGACTATAAACCCTGAATCTCTCGACAGGCAGGTTGCACTCAGCCTCTTCTATGCTGATGTCATCGACGAAAGCCATGATGTCTTTGTGTTCTACACCCTTCATTATGATGCAGATACGGGCGTTTTCATCTGGAGCATCAAAGAAAGTACTGCTATACCTTGCATAGTTTTCTGTCAGTACGAACTCGCGTGTCAACACAAAACTTTCCTCTAAATTAGTGGAACTGCTGATGTCAGTCACGTAGCCCACGCGAATGGTCGCAGGCTCGTCGGAATCCGATGTGGTTTTGGCATAGAAGGACAACACCTTATGACTCAATCCCTCCGTCTTGGGCAATATACAATATTGGTCGTCCCAATGGGTATATTGACTATAATTATAAACAAAAAATTCTAAACAATAGGTGCCATTATGAGCATTGTATCCGTTTCCAAAGAAGTCGATTGACGGATAATCGCCCAAAACACCATGTCTAAACCAACAATTAGGTACGATGGTGTTGACATCTTCAAAGCCTTCCTTATAGTCGTCCACAATGGTGCAATTCGGAAACTCAACTTCGTCAGACCATTCGGAATAGAAGGTTTCGCCTTGGTCGTCGTGGCTTACTGCACGCACTTGAGCCCAGCAAATTTTAACGTCCATTTCGTCTTTTGTGAAAGGATTCTGGTCAGTGGTGATGACACCTTGATCCAACTGACCACCAATTGTGGATGACTTATAACCATGGTATTTTATTTCCCATTGCACACCACCTTGTGCCCACCATTCGAAACTGAGCGAATTGTCGTCAGTGTTGTAGATGGACAAATCCGAAACCGAAACCAAGTCAGCCAAAATTCCCATGGCATAAACGCTCCAGAAGGTGCCTTTGGCCGATGGCGAAGTCGCTTGATAGCGGAAGGCGATGCGGGCAAGCCTGGGCAAGCCATTGAAGGTGATGTCAACATTTTGACTTGTGGTGTTGGCCGCAAAGGTACGATAGACGACGAAGCTGGCGGGGTCGTCGTTGAGCACATAACCCACCTCGAACTCTTGGCAGCTGTTACTGCTTGCCCACAGGTTGAAAGCTAATCTCGTCATGTTGACGGGATCGACAAATTCGGGAAGCATGGCCACCATTGTCACGGGGGTGGTAGGTGATGGCGAAGCACTTGATTCACATTTCAAAATCAAGGAATACTGATTTAATTGTTCATTAAAACAGTTGCGTCCGATAAAACCGGAGCTCGCAGGCGTGACGCTGAGGTTCCAAGTGCCGGAATCCAGGTCGGCCCATTGTTTCATGGCGTTGTGCGGAGAATAAGGCAAGGTGGGCGAGGATTCCCAATTGGAAAAATAGTTCCATCCAGCGGCATTCGCAATTTGGTTATGGTATTCACTGTTGTAGCGGATTGGAATGGTGTTTACCATGCCATTGAAGCTGTTAACTTGGGCATTGTTGAGCTCGCCCAAATAGGTGATGCTCTGGATTTTGTTGCAGTTCAAGAAGGCACTTGCGCCAATGGAGTTCACCGTGGCGGGAATAAACAGGTTGCCTGAGAATTGGCAGTTCTTGAAAGCCGCCTCTCCAATGGTTTCCATCTCCGAGAGGTCGTGGATGGTCAGGTTTCCGTCGAGCGAGTTGCAGCCATCGAAAGCGTGTGCGCCAATCGTCTTCACGTTCCTGTGCAGCACAAGGTTGCCCACAAGATTGCCGCAGCCATAGAAAGCCGAGTCGCCGAGTATTTCATGCGGTATCTCTGCAATGTCAATACCGGTGAACCCGCAATTCATGAAAGCGGCGTTTTCTATGATTTGCGTTTTGTTTGAGCTATAGCCGTAGATTCTCAGATTTCCCCCATTGAATCCACTGTTCTTGAAGGCTCTTTCGTGGATGACATTCACCTGTTGCAGCGTTAAATCGCCAACAAAACTACAATTCTCAAATGCAGAAACGCCTATCTCCTTGATTGTGTTATGATAAAAATTACCATCAAGAGATGTGCATCCATAAAACGCATAGTCACCAATACTATTGATTGATCCTCTTAATGTCAAATCGCCCCTCACCCAGTGCATCCATAGAAGGCTCGTTCCCCAATGTCGTAGGATCTTAAATTGAATGAGATAGGCTGGGTTACACTATTTAAACCTGTACATCCATTGAACGCATCGGCTCCGATGCCTTCAAACGGGTGTGATGTGATGTAACTGGCAATATAGGGCGGGTCAGACATAAACAACACATTGCCCGTTAATCCATCACAGCCATAAAACGCTTTGTCGTCTATCTTGGTGAGAATACAAGGATATTGGGTTAACGCATAGTTAGGTGCATTAGGATTCAACGTGGGATCTAGTACAATCGTTTGGTCATTGAACCATAATTCGATGTCAATAGGACCGGTGGGCTTTTCAAATCCGCCGTATGGATTCAGCTGGGTTCCTGGACAGGTCAGATAAACCCTCCAATAACGTTGTATTGGAAAAGTTTGTGGAACACCGGTCAATGTCCAAAACTGATAGTTGGAGGCAGAAAAGTGGGAACCATTCGGGACTGTCTGCTTTACGTAATAGTAATACGTATTGCCATTATACTCCCTCTTGAAATCATAAAGCGTTTTTCTACGTGTCTCGTTCTTTGGAATGGCATCAAAATACTTGCTTGCTAAATAATACCGCCAACCACGGGTCGGGACGTTAAGCACGACATTGTCTACAAGACCCGCCAAGGCTTCAACATTGTCATCTGTGCCGACTGGTGTGGGCGGTATTTCGCCGCATGCGATGATCTCCGCAAAATTGCAATAATAGAAAGCATTGTTGCCAATATGCAGGTTTCTTTCAGTACGGGCTGGGAAAATCAGCGAGCGATTGAAGCCCGTGCAGTCATAGAAAGCATTATTGCCAATGCTGGTCACCGAGTTAGGGATGAGCAGGTCGCCCGTGAAGCCGTTGCAATGATAAAAAGCATTGTTTCCGATGGTGGTCAACGAGTTGGGAAGGACCAACTCACCTTGGAAACCCGTGCATTCTTGGAAGGCCTGTGCGTCGATGGTGGTCAACGAGTTGGGGAGCGCGAGTGCCGTAAGACCCGTACAATGGTAGAAGGCCCCTTGGCCAATGGTTTCGAGGGTGTTAGGCAGGTCGAGTGCGGTGAAGTTCTCGCAGAACTGGAAAGCACTTTCACTGATGGAAGTGAGCGAGGAAGGGATGGACAACGTGCCGGTGAAGCCGCAACTGCCAAAAGCGTAAGGCGCAATGGTGGTCAAGCTGCTGGGCAGGGTGAGTGTTCCAGTAGTGCCTCCGCACAGACGGAAGGCATTCCGACCGATGCTTACCAGCATGTTGGGCAGCGTAAGGCCGTTGATATCAGCACAATCCAAAAAAGCCGCTTCGTCGATGGCCGTCACAGTGTAGGTGACGTTCTCGTGCTCAACAGTGCTGGGAATGGCAAGGTCACCCGTAGGTTGGGTGAATCCGTTCCAATAGTTTTCATTGACATACGCAGTGGAAGGATGCGTCACCTTCACGTAATGGTTTGTCGCATCAGTGACTTTGTAGTAGAGCGTTTGTCCTGTGGGGGCCACGGCGGAGAAGTCGTAGTTTACAGCGAAGATATTGGTGAAGTTGCTCCAACCCGATGCATTTTGGTAAGCTTCCACGCAACCCGGCATTACATATAAGGGGATGTCGGTGGAGACACCAGCAAAAACAAGTGATCCACCCATGGTTGGGGGCGTGGTCGGCAAAGCCAAGATTTGGGCCAAACTTGAACAACTAAGGAATGCAGTATTGCCAATTGAAGTGACAGAGGAACCGATTGTCAATCCCGAAATACTCAAACCTGTAAATGCACCGGGGCCGATCGTCGTCACCGAATTCGGAATTACCAATGACCCGGTAATGCCAGAACAGTTATAAAAGGCCTTTTGTCCGAGGGTGGTTACGCTGTTGGGAATAACCAAATCGCCAGTGAGATGAGTACAGGCCATAAAAGCAGATTCGCCAATGGAAGTCAACTGGTTGGAGAGGGTCAGAGTGCCATTGAGACCAGAGCAACCGGAGAAGGCTAAATTACCAATCGTAATCACACTATTGGGAATCACAAGGTTGCCCGTCAGTCCAGTGCAACCATAAAAGGCACCATAACTGATGCTTGTCAATGAGTTAGGTAGATTCAGACTGGTGATGCCCGTGCAGCCATAAAATGCGGATTGTCCTATAACGGTATAATTATTGGGAATGGTCAACGTACCCGTCAGGCCAGTGCATCCATAGAACACTTCAGTGTTGATAACATTGACACCTGTACCTAATACCAGCGAGGTGAAACCTCTACAGCCTCGGAAGGCAGCCTGGTTTAGCGTAGTAACCGAATTGGGAATCGTGAGTGTGCCAGTAAAGCCAGAACAGTCCTTGAAAGCCGAAGCCCTAATTATTTCCAGTTGGTTGCCGAGTGTCAGCGTCCCATTAAGACCAGTACAGCCAGCAAATGCATTATTACCGATTACGGTAACAGTGTTCGGGATGACCAATGAGCCTGTCAATCCTGTGCAATTCATAAATGCGTCTTGACGAATAGACGTCACTGTATAGGTCGTGACCCCATCAGAAACAGTGGATGGGATGGTCAGCGTGCCCGTTGCATTGGTGCCATCCTTGTGACCAGTCACCGTGGCATTGCTGCCCGAAAAGGTGTAGATCAAATCACCGATGGTGGTCTGGGCCATGGAAGCCAACGGCACCACCAGTACCATCAGCATCAGAATGAGTAAATGTTTAATTTTCATTGTGTTAGTATTTAAATTTATGAATCAATTTTTTCATTTTTCACCGATGCGAAATTACCCTATATAAAAAAGGTGGTTATGGGTAATTTTTCCTATATCCGTCAAAAGTTATCAACATCATACGATTTTTTGGAAAAATTTTCAACAAATGCTTGACAAATGAATTTTTCATACTAATTTTGCAAATGAAAACTAGATGCAACTGAATTAATATAAAACACTATTCAAAGTAAAAAACATAGAGCCATGGTCGATTTATTACAATTACCAAATTGTTTTACCCAAAAGAGGAGGAAATGAAAATCTCGACAAGGAGTAAGCGAAAGGAGTTTAAAAAAAGTTCAAAGGAAAATGAAACATTCCCCCTTGTTTTGACACTTTAGAGTGAAAACACTAAAGCTATCAATCATGGAACGATTCATCAATCCTTACAACGATTACGGCTTCAAGAAGCTGTTCGGAACAAAAGAAAACAAAGACCTTCTCATTAGTTTCCTCAACGCCCTATTAGAAGGGAAAGAAAACACAATCACGGATGTCAACTACACAGACCTAGAGGAACTTGATTCCATTGCTGGACGAAGAGTTAGTTATTTTGACATAGAATGCCACACTAGTGAAGGAGCCTGTTTCATCGTAGAATTACAAAACAACAAAACAGATTGCTTCGCAGACAAAACCGAGAACTACTTTAACTTAAAGGACTGCCACCAACTCCCAAAAGAATTAACATGGGACAAGCAGATTAATAATGTTTATTTGTTTTGTATCGTAAGCACTAATCCATATACAAAAAGGCATAAACAGAACACATGCTACAATGAAAGTCAACT
>JAEEGL014923094.1_pt1 | contig 13057 bp, 10 predicted proteins | sample 9134231 | NCBI WGS metagenome assembly JAEEGL01 (sample SAMN16246548, study PRJNA631951) | gut metagenome | biome: gut microbiome; feature: rumen; material: fiber-attached | host: Bos | place: Iran: Karaj | collected 2018-10 | reverse complement strand
TCGGAGAATTCGAATTCCTTCTCGGAAGGTGAGAATCTGATATGAACGTCACCATACTGACCTGCGCCGCCGGACTGCTTTTTGTGCTTGCCCTGTACGTCTGACTGGCCCTTGATGGTTTCGCGATAAGCGATCTTCTGTGGAACTACTTCTACAGTTACGCCGTATTTGTCCTTTAACTTTGCAAGAACGATGCCGAGCTGGATTTCGCCCTGGCCGCCGATGAGAATCTGGCGGGTTTCAGGATTCTGCTCGAGACGGAAGGATGGGTCTTCTTCCATGATCTTTCTGAGACCGGAAGTCATCTTTTCGTCGCCGCCCTTCTCCTTTGCCTCTATTGCCTGGAATAAAGTAGGCTGTGGGAATGAAATCTTTGGCAGCTCAACAGGGTTTGCCTTTTCGCAAAGAGTGTCGCCTGTCTTGGTTACCTGAAGCTTGCCCAGTGCAACGATGTCGCCTGCGGATACGCTAGGAGCCTCGCCCTGAGTCTTGCCGCGGAGATAGAAGATTGAACCGAGCTTTTCAGGCTTTTCTGCTGCCGGATTGTATAATTCCATAGCAGGTGTAATCTTGCCGGAGATAACCTTTGCGAGGGAAATCTTACCGAGGAACGCATCTGCGAGTGTCTTGAATACGAATACTACAGGCTTTCCGTTTGGATCTACAGGGATTTCAACCTCTGCGCCGTCCTTTGTAGCCTTGAGTGGTGCAATTGCTGTAGGTGCAGGAACCAGGTCGATGAACTGCTGAAGAACTTCCTTTACGCCTTCGCCTGTCATGGAGCAGCACTTGAAGATAGGAACGATGTCGCCCTGGCCGATACCCTTTGAAAGGCCGCGATTGAACTCTTCGTCTGTGAACTCGCCCTTGTCAAAGAAGATTTCCATGAGCTCTTCGTCAGTCTCTGCGATAGCTTCGGAAAGAGCTTCTCTGTCGTCGAGAGTAACTACGGAAGTTCCGAACTTTGCCTTGAGGTCTTCAATAACCTGATCTACATTTACGTTTTCTTTGTCAGTCTTTGTAAGAACAAAGAACTTTGGTGTGCCGGCAGCCTTGGTTGCTTCCCAAGCCTTTTCTGTGCCGACCTGTATACCGGATGAAGCGTCTACTAAGATGGCTGCAGCTTCAACAGCGCTGAGTGCGGACTGCACCTCTCCGGCGAAATCGAAGAAACCCGGAGTATCGAGGAAATTGAGCTTTACCTTATTGAACTCAACAGGTACGAGTGTGGTATTGATGGAATATCCCTTTTCGATTTCCATCTTGTCGTAGTCGGATACTGTGTTTCCATCCTCTACTTTACCCAATCTGCTGATTACCCCTGTAGCAAGGAGGGCTGCCTCAAGAAAAGTTGTCTTTCCGCAACCACCATGCCCTAATAGTGCTATGTTTCTGATGTTTTCGCCTGTATAGCCTTTCATTATAAGACCCTCCATTAATTCATTTTATCGGGGGCGTGGCGCCCACAATCAAAATTATACCATTAAATTGCGACGTTCGCAATATTTTGTTTTTTCGCATTAAAAAAGGTGCGCACCGCTTTGGCGCGCACCACAGATAATCATATTTACATTTTTAACCGATCAGCTGGTGATACCACTTGATTGCGCTTATGTAAGCGTTGTAAACATCGTCCATTTCGATATTATCAACAATGAATACTCTGGAAACCTCCTGCCAGTTTGCCGCCTCGTATTGAACAACAAAGTCGAGTACCTTTGCGAATTTGCCCTTGTGCTCTATGAGGGCATCCCTGATGTCCTTTGAAACCTTAATTTTGCTGAGGGCTTCCTGCATAGGGCATTCGAGGATGATATCGAGGACGGAGAACAGTCCGGTGAGGAAAAGTTCCTGTCCACTCATGCCCATTTCGAAAAGCACTGCAAGCTGCTCCGCAAATTTCGCACGGAGAAGAGATATACGCATAACCTCGCTCGGTCTGTCTGCGCAAAGTTCCTTTGTTACAACTGCGTTGATCCACTTCTTAAGCTCTACCTGACCCAGCATTGCAGCAGCCTGGCGAATGGAAGTGATTTCCGCACCTGCAACAGCGCCTACCATCTTGAGGAAGCTTAAGGTCAGAGCTGTATCGCGGCTGATTACATCCGCAACGTCTGTAAGCTCAAAGTCAGCGTCGTTAACTACATTGAGGAGCTGGAGATATGTTGCCTTCAGAGGAGCAACCTCCGACTGGCCCTTTGTAACAGGCACTCTGTAGAATGGGCCCTCGAACCAGAGGAACTCAGGATCATCCTTGATGGCATCGAAATATTCCTGGCTCACGATAGCGCTTACGCAAAGCTTTACATGCGGATAAGCCTTTGTGAAAAAGATCTTTGCCTTTGTAACCTCGACCTCTGTGCTGTCGAGCATGATATAGTCGATGAGCTTGATTATTGCCGCATGCTCAACATATGAAGTCACCGGCAGATTCTTGAGCGCGAGTCTGTAGCCCATGCTCTTGAGCTCTATGAGTCTCTTTATGTAAGATTCCTCTGCATTTATGTCCTCAAGGAGAAGTATGAGTCTTTCATGCGGAACCTTGCAGATGCTCGGAATATCCGTAAAGATTGCAATCTTGCTGACAGGCAGGAAAATATCCGTGCCCGGAGAAAGAGTCTCCACTCCCATCTCGTTCAAAACATCGACGCCGTTAATCTTTGCCGCTACCGCGTGGCGCTCGATTCCCGTAAGTGTCGGGTTCAAAAGATAATTGTCATTCTGTGCAAGGAGTGAATATGCGCTGACCTTCATATCCTTGTCGAACATTGGAACTAAGGAAACTAACATGCCTTGTCCTCCCTTTCATAAAAATTCTGTACTAAAATTCTGCGTTCTTTGGCGTTCTCGGGAAGAGCTGTACGTCGCGAATGTTTGCCATGCCTGTAACGTACATGATAATGCGCTCGAAGCCGAGGCCGTAACCCGAATGATATACGCCGCCGTATCTGCGGAGGTCGAGATACCACCAGTAATCCTCTTCTTTGAGGCCCAGCTCCTTCATTCTCTTTACGAGCATGTCATAACGCTCTTCTCTCTGCGAACCGCCGATAATCTCACCAACACCCGGTACCAGCAGGTCGCAAGCCGCAACTGTCTTGCCGTCATCGTTCATGCGCATGTAGAATGCCTTGATATCCTTTGGATAATCCGTAACGAAGAGCGGCTTTTTGAATATTTCTTCTGTGAGATATCTTTCGTGCTCTGTCTGCAGGTCAATACCCCACTCCACAGGATATTGGAACTCCTTGCCACTCTTTTTGAGAAGCTCTACTGCCTCTGTGTAGGTGACTCTTCCAAAATCCGCATTAACGATTGAATTGAGTCTCTCGATAAGTCCCTTGTCCACAAAGCTGTTGAAGAACTCCATTTCCTCAGGGCAGTTTTCAAGAACATCACGAATGATGTATTTTATCATTTCCTCGGCAATAACCATATTGTCTTCGAGGTCTGCAAACGCAATTTCAGGCTCAATCATCCAGAACTCGGAAGCATGGCGCGCCGTATTTGAATTCTCAGCACGGAATGTAGGTCCGAAGGTGTAGATGTTGCGGAAAGCCAAAGCCATAATTTCGCCCTCGAGCTGACCGGACACGGTAAGGCTGGTCATCTTGCCGAAGAAGTCCTGGCTGTAATCGATTTCGCCGCTTTCGGTGCGAGGCGGATTGTTTAAGTCAAGTGTTGTAACCTGGAACATCTCACCTGCGCCCTCGCAGTCGGAGCCTGTAATCAGCGGTGTGTGAACATATACAAAGCCTCTGTCCTGGAAGAACTTGTGGATTGAATATGCAATCTGTGAGCGAACTCTGAATACCGCCGAGAATGTGTTTGTACGTGGTCTAAGGTAAGCCTTCTCGCGAAGGAACTCGAGAGAGTGGCGCTTTTTCTGAAGCGGGTAGTCTGCATCACAGTCGGCAAGGATTGTGACCTCCTGTGCCTTTACCTCAAACGGCTGCTTCGCCTCCGGTGTAAGCACGAGCTTTCCGTGAACCTCTAGTGCCGCGTAAATCGGCGCCTTTGCTATTTCGTCAAAATTATTTAAGATGTCGGCCTCGTAAACTACCTGAACGGACTTAAAGAACGTACCGTCATTGAGCTCGATGAATCCGAACTTGTTGGAATTTCGGTTGGTTCTGACCCAGCCTCTCACAACAATGTCACGGTCCGCGTACTCAGCGGTGTCCCTGAACAGTTTTCTGATTTCAACATCTTTCATTTTGATAAATCTCCTTGTGTATATGCTTGTATTTTGAATGTAATTAAACCCATTCCATAATATTCTATCACCAAATCCCACCTTTTGCAAGGTTTATGTGCATTTATAGGCAGTTGAAGAAATTTGTCCGATTGTATATAATAAAGTTTATCTGATTGTGAAAGGAAAATGGCTTTCATGAAGCTTATTATTGCCGAAAAACCTATGCTCGCCAGGGCCATCGAAGCGGCCTTGGACGGCAGCGCCACAAAAAAGGACGGCTACACCGTAAAGGGCGAATACGCAATCGTTGCGGCCTTTGGTCACCTATTGACCTTAAAGGAGCCCGAGGACTACGACGCCGAAACCTACAAAACCTGGACTCTCGAGGCTCTCCCTATCTTTTTTGAGAACTGGGGCAAAAAGCCGGGCGAAGGAAAGGCCGAAAGACTCAATTTAATAGGCGATTTGCTGCGCGATGCCGAGTGCGTAATCCACGCCGGAGACCCGGACGACGAGGGACAGTACCTGATTGACGAAATCCTCGACTGGTTCAAATACACCGGAAAAGTCTACCGCCTTTCGACCGGCGATACCACGGAAGCCGCGCTCCGCAGAGCCCTTTCAAGCATGAAGGACAATTCCGAGTTTGTTAACTACGGCTGGTCCGCTCACGCGAGGTCGGTCGCCGACATAATGGTGGGCTACAACTTCTCACGCTACTTCTCGCTCAAAAACCCACACGTCAAGATGCTTACGGTGGGCCGCGTCCAGACTCCGACGCTGGGCCTTGTCGTGACCCGCGACCTGCTCATTGAGGACCACACCAAGCAGCGCTACTTTACGATAAGCGCAGAGCTCGAGATTGGTGGCAAGACAGTGCGTGCCGCTTACGAGCCGGCGAAGGACGACCCGAACCTCGAGGAGGGCCGCATCAGCGACGAAGACTACGCTACCGAAATAACGGAAGCCCTCCGTGGCAGGCAGCTTGAGAAGGCTGCCGTCAGCATGAAGCAGATTACCGAACAGCCTCCGCTGCCGTTTAACCTTGTTAAGCTGCAGACCTACTGCTCGGCTAAGTTTGGCTACGACCCGGGGCAGGTTCTCGAAATTACGCAGAACCTGCGCGACAGGCACAACGCGATCACGTACAACCGCTCCGACTGCCAGTACCTTTCGGAGGAGCAGTACAAGGAGGCACCGGGCACGGTACGACAGGTGCTCGCAAACCTTTCGGGCGATCCGGCCGGCAAGATTTTCTCACGCATGCCGCTTGACACGAGCCTTCACAGCAGGGCCTTCGACGACAAAAACATAACGGCGCACACTGCGATCATACCGCAGAACAGGCGCCTTGACATAAGCAAATTCACCGAGGAAGAGCGCAACGTCTACCTGGCGATTGTTAAATATTTCATGGCGCAGTTTCTGCCGCCTGCGGAAAAAGAGCGCACCACGCTCGAGGTACCTGCCGAGGGCGGGGCTTTGCGTGCCAATTCCACGAAGATTACAAGCGAGGGCTTTTTAAAGCTGATTCGCCCCGAAAAGGGTGGCGATGATGCGGAGGATGAAAGCGAGCTTTCGCTGATTACGCCCGGAACATACAGCGCAGGCTGCAAAAAGGCGGCATATGAGGCAAAAGAGACAAAGGCTCCTCCGCGCTATACAAAGGCCTCGCTCAATGAGGATATGACCCGCATAGCGCGCTATGTTACGGACCCCCGCGCAAAGCAGCTCCTGCTCGAAAAGGACAAGGAAAAGAAAGGCGAAAACGGCAGTATCGGTACCTCCGCTACCCGTTCCTTTATTATAGACAATCTCGAAGCCCGCGGCTTTATCGAAAGCAGGGGCAAGCAGATTCGCTCGACTGTTCTTGGACGCGAGCTCTATCGAATACTTCCGGATGAGCTTAAAAAGCCGGATATGACAGGTCTCTGGTGGGCCGTACAGCAGGAGATTCAGGACGGCGAGGTGCCTTGGACGGATCTGACAGACAGCGTCTTTGACATGATAAAAAATGTAATAAGGACGGAATATCCAAAGGTCGATGCCTATCACGTGCCGGAGAGCATGCGCCGCGGAAAGCTGCTTCTCGGACCGTGCCCTCGCTGCGGCTGCGATGTCGTTGAAGGGACAAACGGCTACGGCTGCAGCGGCTACAAAAACGGCTGCAAGTTCGTGATCTGGAAAACCGCGAAATCCGGAATGATGAGCAAAATCGAAATCACGCCGGACATGGTCCACACCTGGCTTTCGGGCGGATTTGAGGACGCCGAGAGAATAACATTTGAGCGAAAGACTCCGGAAAACAGGGAAACAGAAAAGGTTCCCGATCAGTTCTCATTTGACCTTAAAACAGATGCGGCTACCGATTCCGAAAAGGCCGCGGATGTCCCGGAGTCTCCAAAATCCATCCACCGTTCAAAGGAGACCATACTTTTTAAGCGCCTCTATTCCGAAAAGAGCAGAAAAACCTATCCGGGCCGCGTATATCTGGTCGATGACGGGCCAGGTTCGGAATTCGGTGCTTCCTTCGGGCTTGAAGAAATCGTTCACGAGCCACCGAAGCCGCTGGGCAAATGCCCTCGCTGCGGTGCAGACATAGTCGAGGGTAAAAACGGCTACGGCTGCAGCGGCTATACTGAAGGATGCAAGTTTGTCATCTGGAAAAAGGCAAAGTCCGGGATGATGAGCAAATCCAAGGTAACCCGCGGCGCGGTAAAGAAGCTCTTAAAGAGCGACTGGATTATCGACGAAGCCGAGGGCGCACCTTGTGGCAGACGCCGCACAGTTGAAACTGTCCGCATGCGCAGGCTCTATTCCAAGGCAAAGGATAAAATCTACGTCGGAGATGTATTCCTCTACGATGATGGACCGGAATCGCCTTACGGTGCTTCCTTTGGGCTTGCGGGCTTTTCGGACGAGGGCCCGGAGAGTCTGGGCAAATGTCCTCGCTGCGGAAAGGATGTTATAGAAACGCAGAAGGCCTTTAGCTGCAGCGGCTTTAAGGAGGGCTGCAAGTTCGCCATCTGGAAAAACTCAAAGATGAAGCTGCTGACGAACATTACCTTCACCAAAACCGATGCGAAGAAATTCCTCGCGGGCAAGACGGTCACAAAGAGCAAGCTCATGGACAAAAAGGGCAATACCTTCAAGGCCGAGCTTCGCATGGAGGAGGAAGAGGGCAATCCTTACGGCCCTGTTTACCGCGTGATCGAGGGAACCGAAACGGATTTCAAGGCCGCCGAAAAGCCGAAAAAAGATAAAAGCTCCGGAGTCCAAAGCATGATGGATCTCTCGGAGCTTGAGAATAAATAATCTTATGAATCTGCCTGTGCGACCTTCATCATGAGGGCGCATTCGAGGCGCTTTCTAAAAAGTCTGCAGCCGTATTCATACACACCGTGTATGTCGCCCGTGCTGTGAAGCGCGTTGGCCGCACAGCCGCCTGCGCAGTACATCTTTGCCCAGCATTCTCCGCACTCGGGACGGGAATAGACATTGCATTCCTTGAACTCACTTGTGAGCTTTTCATTTGTAACGCCATTCCAGATATCGCCCATTTTGTATTCGGGGTCGTTTACGAACTGGTGGCACGGATAGAGGTCACCCCAAGCGGTTACCGCGAGGTACTCCGTGCCGGAGCCGCATCCGGAAACGCGCTTGTAAACGCAAGGTCCGTGCGTAAGGTCAATCATGTAGTGATAGAAGGTGATAGGCTTACCGTCCTTTTCCCTGCGCAGCATATCCTTTGCCAAGATTTCGTACTGCTCACAGAGAACAGGGAAATCCTCCTCGGTGAGTGCCGAAGGGCTTGAAGGGTCGGTTACAACCGGCTCCATCGAAAGCTCGGAAAAGCCCAGATCGTCTGCCATGTGGAAAATATCCTCTGTGAAGTCCGTGTTGAAATGCGTAAAGGTGCCGCGCATATAGTAGCCCTTTCCGCCGCGTGATTTCACAAACTCTTGGAACTTTGGAACGATGCGGTCGTAAGAGCCGCCCCCCGCCATGTCCACACGGAATCTGTCATTGACTTCCTTGCGTCCGTCGAGGCTCAGCACAACATTATAGCATTCCTTGTTAGCCCAATTAATTACTTCCTCATTTACGCCGATACCGTTTGTTGTCAGCGTGAAGCGGAAGTTTTTATTATGCTCTTTCTCAATCGAGCGCGCATAGGCAACAATCTGCTTGCACACCTCGAAGTTGACCAGAGGCTCGCCGCCGAAAAAGTCTACCTCGAGATTGTGGCGGTCAGCCGAGTTTTCAATCAGAAAATCTATCGCTCTTTTGCCCGTTTCAAAATCCATGAGTCCTGTAGGACCCGCAAACTTACCCTGTGCCGCAAAGCAGTAGGAGCAATTAAGGTTACAGGTATGTGCGACCAAAAGGCAGAGCGCCTTGAGTGTGGTCGTGCGGTTTTTGAGATATCCCGCCGCATCCCTGTAGACGTCCTCCGTAAAGAGCCTGCCCTTCTTTCTGAGCTCGCCAATATCCTCAAACGCCTCCTGTATTTCGGTCTCCGCTACATGCGGATACTTGCGCTTCATTTCCTCAAATGCGGAAACAAAGGCCTCGGCGAATACCAAATCCGTGGCAGGACGCCCGTCCAGCTTTTTGTCTATCAGCTCTATAGCATCGTATGCCAGATCGTCAGGCACGTGAATGCTTGCGCTAAAGGCATCCACTACGATGTTATAGCCGTTCATTTTATACTGATGTATCATAAATTTCTCTCCTTACACGCGAAAAAACCGGAACGTGCTGCCACGCCCCGGTTGCGAACAATGTTGTTTCTACTGTTCGTTTTCGTTCTCGCACTTCTGGTTAGCAATACCGCAGCTTGTCTTGCAAGCGGACTGGCAGGAAGTCTGGCATTCGCCGCAACCGCCTTTTTCCATGCTTTCCTTCATGTCGCGTGTTTCTAATGTAGTGATGTGCTTCATTTCGTTTACCTCCGCACTTTAATCTGATTTGCGACAAACCTATGTGCCGCAACATATAAAAGTATACTGAAACAGCCGATGCTTGTCAATATACTGTTTTATCTCTTTCCTACGAAGAAGAGCGCCAGTGTTCCCGGACCGGAGTGAGCTCCGATTACAGGGCCTACATAGCCGATGTGCGCTGCCTTTTGGCCGTGCTTTTCTTCAATCATGCTCTCGAGGATTGCCGCATCTCCCGCGCAATCACCGTGTGAGATGAAGTAGATTCCGTTGTCCGGATCTGCAGCCATTTCACTGTATTTGTCCGCAATTGACTTGATCGCCTGGCGTCTGCCGCGAACCTTTGAAACTCCGACCAGCTTGCCATCGTCATCAACGTGCATTACAGGCTTGATGTCGAGCACTGTTGCCGCGAAAGCTGCGGTAGGGCTGATTCTTCCGCCGCGCTTTAAGTATTTGAGGTCGTCAACTGTGAACCAGTGGCTCAGAACAGGAATTGTTTCCTTCGCATAAGCCTCAACCTCTTCTATAGTTGCGCCCGCCTTTTTCTTTTCAACCGCGAGATATACCAGCAGGCCTTCGCCCTCGGATGCACATAGGGAGTCAACGATAATAATCTTGCGGTCCGGATACTGATCTGCCAGATCCATTGCTGCGATTTCCGCAGACTGGTAAGTGGTACTGATACCGGAAGAAACGCAGAAGCAGATGATATCATTGCCAAGCTCCAGCTCTTCGCAGAAAACTCTCTTAAAGCCTTCCGGATTTACTGCGGAGGTCTGGAAAACGAGACCCTCACGCATCTGTGTGTAAAATTTCTCCGGCTTTATTTCTCTGTTGAGATACATTCTGGAATCTTCAACATTCCTTACTGTCAAATCTGCGCACTTCACACCCCACTGGTCGAGTGTGGCAATATCTATATCGCAACCGGAATCTGTGATAATTGTATATGGATTCATTTTGTCCTCCTTGAATGTCCGGAACTATTCCGCTGAAATGATGTAGTGGTAAATAGGCTGCTTGCCCGGTACGACTGTAACATCGCATCTCGGGGAGAGGAGACCTCTCATAATATCGGCGGTCTTCTCAGCTTCTGCAGCAGATATGCCCTTGCCGTAGTATATCGTGATGATTTCGCGATCGCCAATCTCTTCGGCGAGCATGGTCAGACATTCTGCCACAGTGTTTGCTGCGCAGAAGAGGTCGTTGTTCACGATACCGATGAGCTGACGCTTGCGAACGCTGATGTCGTTGACTGTTGCCGACTTCACCGCACGTGCGATTGAAAGTGTAAGCACAGATTCTGCCGCCATCGTCATGCTTTCCACGTTCTCCTCAGGGCTTGCGTCAGGATTGAACGCGAGCAGAGCCGAAACGCCCTGCGGGATGGTAGTTGTCTTTACGACCGAAACCTCGAACTCCTCTGCAAGGTTTGCTGCCTGCTTTGCGGCAAGCACAATGTTTGAGTTGTTCGGGAGCAGAATTACCTTTCTGCAGCCTAACGAGCGGATAGCCTTTAAGAAATCGTCCGTGCTCGGATTCATGCTCTGGCCGCCGGCGATTACATAGCCTACGCCAAGCTCCGTGAAGAGGTTTTTGAGGCCGTCGCCGTTTGCAACCGTAACGATGCCGTATTCATCCCTTAGTGCAGGCTGTGATTCCTGCTCGTTTGCCGTAACGATTGCGCTGTGTTGCTGACGCATATTCTCGACCTTGATGAAATGCGGCTCGCCGAATTCCATCATGCGGGATATTACCTTCATCGGTTCGTTTGTGTGAACGTGAACCTTTACGATTTCGTTGTCCGCAACCAGAACGATGCTGTCGCCCAAATCGTTTAAGAACGGGCGGAGGTCGTTAACCTGCTTTTCAGGTATGCCTTCTTTTCTGTTTATCAGGCATTCGGTACAGAAACCGAACTTGATGTCTTCGTCGGAGAAGGCCGCAAAATCTGCGTCGGTGCGAGTTTCCGGAGCATCAGCTCCCGCCTCGCGCTCTGCGATTTCGTCAGGAGATACTCCCTTTAATGCAGCGATCATACCGTCGATGATGATTGTAAAGCCAAAGCCGCCGGAATCGACAACGTTTGCCTTTTTAAGTGCCGGAAGCATGTCCGGAGTCTTTTTGAGCGTCTCTACCGCAAGCTTTGAAATGCCGGCGATTGCGCCGTCAATGTTCTTTGGAAAATCGCTCTCACCGAAAATGGTGCATTCACGCATTACGGTAAGGATTGTACCCTCAACAGGCTTCATAACGGCATTTCTTGCGGATTCCGCGCCGCTCCTGAATGCGTCGATTAAAAGCTTGGTATCAGCTGTTTTGTGACCGGCGAAGGCGTCTGCCATTCCTCTGAAAAAGAGTGACAGGATTACGCCGGAGTTTCCGCGCGCAGACCTCATTGTTGCCTTTGCGGCAGCTGCTGCATAAGCTGAAAGGTCCAGTTTGCCGACCGATATCGATCTGACCGAGTCGATAGTCAGGAACATGTTTGAACCTGTATCGCCGTCAGGTACCGGAAATACATTGAGACGATTGACCTCTTCCTTGCGCGCCTGAAGGGACGCAGCACCGCAGCAGAGCATGCGGCTGAAAAGCTCGGCGTCGATGAACTCGCGGTTGTCTTTTCTTCTTAACATATTTTTCCCTTTAATTTCCCTTTCATTATATTAATTATATCGATTTGCATAAAATTGAAATTCTGTAAGCCCTTGTAATTGCTTAATTCGAAGCTTACCAAAATATATTGCCACATTGGGTAGACAAAGTCAAGCAAAACGGGGATAAAGATGGACGGCGAGTCAAATAATAATTCTTGTGAAACGAACGAAACTGTGTTATAATGCACCTGTAAGCGGATTAGGGTCCGCAAAACGCAGAATAAACGGAAATTTATGAAGATAAAAAAAGGAGAGGATTAGAAATGAAGGAAAACAAGAAATTTATTTTGAACGAGGGTGGAAAGAGCCTCGACGATTTACTCTATACAGGCAAGGGCAACAGCGTAACCGAGACCGTTATCGAAAACCCGGGCAAGGCACTCCTCGCGGGTGCTGCGGCTGTGGGTCTTGCAGCGGTTGCTATTTCAAAGGCTACAAAAAAGGGTAATGAGAAATAAAATCCAATATGGAAATCAAACAAAGGACAGGGTGAAAACCCTGTCCTTTTTATTGCCTGATAAAATTTGCAGTTGACAAATTCGGTATTTCGTATTACAATGTATTACAAGGAGGTGCATATTATGGCTATCTCATTAAGATTAAGCGATGAAGAAACACTGCTGATAAAGAAATATGCGACACTACACAATCTGACTATGTCCGAACTGTTTCGTCAGGCGGTAATGGAGAAGATTGAAGACGAATATGATTTGCGTTGCTATGAAAAGGCTGTAGAGGACTACAGAGCTGATTCTACTACCTACACCTTGGAGGAAGTGGAGGCTGAGCTCGGTCTGAAATGAAGTATCACGTAGAATTTACAAAAAACGCTCTCAAGCAACTCAAAAAGATGGACAAGGCTGAGGCCTCGCTCATTCTCGGCTGGATTAGCAAAAACCTCGAAGGCTGCGACAATCCACGCGCTCACGGAAAGGGGCTTACTGCTAACCGTAGTGGGCAGTGGCGATACAGAGTCGGCGACTACCGAGTCATTGCCGAAATTCACGAAGACCGCATTTTAATCCTCGTGCTGAACATTGGCCACCGCCGCGAAATTTATAACGATTTAAGATAGGGGCAGTCATGCCCCTATTTTCAAAAACGAAAGGCACAATCCATGACCAAAACACTACTCTGCTACGGAGATTCAAACACATACGGATATGTTCCAGAGACCGGCCTGCGCTACCCCCGCGATGTTCGCTATCCGGGGCGCCTGCAGATGCTGCTCGGCGATGACTGGCAAGTCGTCGAAG
>JAEEGL014003112.1_pt1 | contig 13057 bp, 9 predicted proteins | sample 9134231 | NCBI WGS metagenome assembly JAEEGL01 (sample SAMN16246548, study PRJNA631951) | gut metagenome | biome: gut microbiome; feature: rumen; material: fiber-attached | host: Bos | place: Iran: Karaj | collected 2018-10 | reverse complement strand
AAGGAGTATGTGCTTGATGCTCGTGTAAAGGGTGGACACCGTCACATGATCTTCAGTGGTGAGTACGATTCTGTATTCCCAATGGACATCTATCCAGAACAGCTCGTAAAGGCTATCATCGCTGGCGACATCGACCGTATGGAGGCACTCGGAATCTACGAGGTAGCTCCTGAGGACTTCGCTGTAGCAGAGTTCGTGGATAGTTCAAAGGTTGAACTTCAGCGCATCGTAAGAGAAGGTCTCGATATGTTGCGTAAAGAAAACGAATAAGCACTATGGGACTTAAGAAAATTCTTGACAATATGAAACCTGCCTTCTCAGAGGGAGGCAAGTTGAGCGCCTTTGGCTCATTGTTTGACGCAGCAGAGACATTCTTCTACGTACCAAACGAGACAGCCAAGGTTCGTGGTGCTCACATCCACGACGCTATCGACTCAAAGCGTTCTATTTTCTTCGTTATTATTGCACTCATACCAGCAATCCTGTTCGGTATGTACAACATCGGTTACCAGCACAACATCGCTGTAGGTGTTCCTACTGACGACATCTTCGGTCAGTTCCTCTACGGACTTGGCGTTATGCTTCCAAAGATTGTCGTTTCATACGCAGTTGGTCTTGGTATCGAGTGTGCCGTTGCACAGTGGAAGAAGGAAGAGGTACACGAGGGATTCTTCGTTACAGGTATGCTCATTCCTTTGATTGTTCCTGTTAACTGCCCACTTTGGATTCTTGCTATTGCAACAGCATTTGCTGTTATCTTCGCTAAGGAGGTATTCGGTGGTACTGGTATGAACATCTTCAACCCAGCACTCGTAACTCGTGCTTTCCTCTTCTTTGCTTATCCAGCAATGATGTCAGGAGATAAGGTATGGGTTAACGAGAACTACATGGATTGTATCAACGGTACTATTGACGGTTACTCTTGCGCTACTCCACTCGGTCAGCTTGGTGCTGGCGAGCCTGTGACTTACGACGCAATGGACACTATCATCGGTACTATCCCTGGTTCAATCGGTGAGACTTCATTCATCGCAATCATGATTGGTGCCGTAATCCTCATCTGGGCTGGTATTGCAAGCTGGAAGATTATCGTATCTACATTCGTAGGTGGTGCTCTTCTCGCATACCTTCTCCCATACGAAGGAGCACAGAACTTCGAATGGTGGGAGCAGCTCACTGTCGGTGGTTTCGCATTCGGTGCAGTATTCATGGCAACAGACCCTGTAACAGCAGCTCGTACAGAGTGCGGTAAGTACATCTACGGATTCCTTATCGGTGCTATGGCAATCATCATCCGCGTGCTCAACCCTGGTTTCCCAGAAGGTATGATGCTCGCTATCCTCTTGATGAATGTCTTCGCTCCACTCATCGACTACTGCTTCATTCAGTCAAATATTAACAAGCGTGCTAAGCGTGCTGCAAAATAAGGAGGAAACAGAAATGGCAAAATTGAATACAAATAGCAACGTATATACTATTGTATATGCAAGCGTGATGGTAATCATCGTAGCATTCCTCCTCGCCTTCGTAGCATCATCACTCAAGGCAACTCAGGATGCTAACGTGGCTCGTGACGTAAAGGGACAGATTCTTTCATCAGTAAACCTTCGTGGCGAGGCTGACGTTGATGCCAAGTATGCAGAGGTTATCACAGAGAACGCTGACGGAACATTCACTGCTAACATCAATGGTGAGCAGAAGCTCATCGTACCTCTCAAGGGTGCTGGTCTTTGGGGTCCTATCTGGGGTTACATCTCAGTTAACAAGGACGGTGAGACAGTTTACGGCGCATTCTTCAATCACGAGGGTGAGACAGCAGGTCTTGGTGCACGTATCGTAGAAGAATGGTTCCAGACAGGCTTCAACGGAAAGAAGATTTTCATGGGTGACGAGGTTGCTCTTGGAGTTTACAAGGCAGGTAAGGCACCATCTAACCTCTCAGCTGATTATGTAGTTGACGCAGTTACAGGTGCAACACTTACTTCTGACGGTGTTCGCAACATGATTCAGAAGTGTATTGCTCAGTATGCAGACGCAATCAAGGCCTTCAAGGGCGGCGAGAGCAAGTCTTGCGACGCTAAGCCATGCTGTGGCGAGGGTCAGTGCGAGATGGCTGATTCTTGCTGTGCTGATTCATGTGCTGACTGCGCTTCATCATGCGATGAGTGTGATAAGTGTGGTGCATGCAAGGCAGAGAAAGAGTGTGGCGCTTGCTGCGAATCAGATAATACTAACAAATAAACAAGGAGGACAAAGAATATGAGTTTATTTTCAAAAGAAAATGGCGAGGTTTTTAAGAGTCCACTGAACCTTAACAACCCGGTAGCTGTTCAGGTCCTCGGTATCTGTTCTGCTCTCGCTGTAACATCACAGTTAAAGCCAGCAATCGTAATGGGTCTCTCCGTTACTGTTATCACTGCTTTTGCTAACGTGATCATTTCATTGCTCCGTAAGACAATTCCAAACCGTATCCGTATCATCGTACAGCTCGTTGTCGTTGCCGCTCTCGTAACAATCGTGAGCAATATCCTCAAGGCATACGTTTACGATGTGTCAGTACAGCTCTCTGTCTATGTCGGACTCATCATCACAAACTGTATCCTCATGGGACGTCTTGAGGCATTCGCCATGCAGAACGGTCCTTGGGAGTCATTCCTCGATGGTGTAGGTAACGGACTTGGATACGCATTCGTTCTTGTAGTAGTAGGATTCTTCCGTGAGCTTCTTGGCTTCGGTACTATCCTCGGCTTCCAGGTTGTTCCTGACAGCTGCTACATGGAGAACGGAGGTTTATATCTCAACAACGGTATGATGACAATGCCTGCAATGGCACTCATCCTCGTTGCATGTTTCATCTGGGCACACCGCTCAATAAACAAGGAAAAGTAAATTATGGAACACTTCATTCAATTATTCGTCCGCTCAATCTTCGTGGACAACATGATTTTCGCTTTCTTCTTGGGTATGTGCTCTTACCTCGCAGTATCTAAGACAGTAAAGACATCATTTGGACTTGGTGTTGCAGTTACATTCGTACTCCTCATCACAGTGCCAGTTGACTATCTTCTTCAGACAAAGGTACTCGCTGAAGGCGCACTCGCTGAAGGCGTTGACCTCACATTCCTTGCATTCATTCTCTTCATTGCAGTGATTGCAGGTATCGTTCAGCTCGTCGAGATGATTGTAGAGCGTTTCTCTCCATCACTCTATGCTGCCCTCGGTATCTTCCTCCCACTTATCGCAGTAAACTGTGCTATCATGGGTGCATCACTCTTCATGCAGCAGCGTATCACAATGGAGCCAACAAGCACACAGTACATTGGCTCAGTATCTGACTGTCTCGCTTACGCACTCGGTTCAGGTATTGGTTGGACACTTGCTATTGTAGGTCTTGCTGCAATCCGTGAGAAGATGGCTTACTCTGACGTGCCAAAGCCACTCCAGGGTCTTGGTATCACATTCATCACAGTAGGTCTCATGGCAATGGCATTCATGTGTTTCTCAGGTCTCAAAATTTAAAAGAAAGGACATAAAAAATGGATATAACATTTATCATTTATAGCATAGCAGTGTTCTTGGTAATAGTGCTTGTTTTGGTTATCGTCCTCCTTGTTGCAAAGAACTTCCTTTCACCAAGCGGACAGGTGACTATCACAATCAACGGCAAGGACAAGCTTACTGTTGACCAGGGCGGAAGCCTCCTCTCTACTCTTGCTGCTCAGGATGTATATCTCCCATCAGCATGTGGTGGTAAAGGTTCATGCGGACAGTGCAAGTGCCAGATTGTAGAAGGTGGTGGCGAGATTCTCGACTCTGAGAAGGGTCACTTCACTCGCAAGCAGATTAAGGAAGGTTACCGCCTCGGCTGTCAGGCTAAGGTTAAGGGCGACCTCTCAATCAAGGTTCCAGACTCAGTAATGGGTGTAAAGGAATGGGAATGTACAGTTATCGGCAACAAGAACGTTGCTACATTCATCAAGGAGTACAAGGTTGCTCTTCCTCCAGGCGAGCACATGGACTTCGAGCCAGGTTCTTACGCACAGATCAAGATTCCTGCATTCCAGATGGATTACGACAAGGATATCGACAAGAGCCTCATTGGCGACACTTACCTCCCAGCATGGGAGAAGTTCGGACTCTTCGGACTCAAGTGCGTCAACGACACTCCAACTATCCGTGCATACTCTATGGCCAACTATCCAGACGAGGGCGATATCATCACGCTTAACGTACGTATCGCTACTCCACCATTCAAGCCAAAGGATCAGGGTCCAGGCTTCATGGATGTCAACCCAGGTATCGCATCATCTTACATCTTCTCTCTCAAGCCAGGCGACAAGGTAATCATGTCAGGTCCTTATGGAGAGTTCCGTCCTAAGTACGGTACAGGTCGTGAGATGATTTGGGTCGGTGGTGGTGCCGGTATGGCTCCTCTCCGTGCTCAGATTATGCACTGCTTGAAGACTCTCAACATCCGTGACCGTGAGATGCACTACTTCTACGGAGCACGTGCCCTTGAGGAGATTCCATTCCTCGATGACTTCCTCGCACTTGAGAAGGAGTACTCTAACTTCCACTTCCACCTTGCCCTCGACCGTCCAGATCCAAAGGCAGACGAAGCAGGAATCAAGTACACTCCAGGATTCGTTGCACCAGTTATGGGTGACACTTACCTCAAGCAGCATGAGAGTCCAGAAGACGTTGAGTACTACCTCTGCGGACCTCCAATGATGGCTAAGACAGTACTTGACCTCCTCCACTCTCTTGGTGTTGAGGACGACATGATCTCATTCGACAACTTCGGTGGATAATCTCCACATACACTCAATAAAAGAAGGTGTTGCACACATCGTGCAGCACCTTTTTTGTGTATTCCCCTCACCCATTCCAAATTCGCTTTTCTGAGACTACCATGAAACTTGAATTAGACTACCATGTCACTACTGCTGAAACTATCATCAAAATATTCGATCATTCATTGCAGTTGTAGTATAAAAAATAAGGAACGCATTCAATGTTCCCAGTTCCACTATGTAATTTATGAGAATCTAGCAACGAGTAAGAAATTGGGAAACCTTTATTTTCAAGTTCTTTCATGACAGACAATAACCATTTCGATTCTGCGTCACACATAATACATGTTCCTAAACATTCTCCAGTATTATTGCAAATATGAGGTGTGTATGAAATATGATTCATCTCAGCAAGCCTCACTCTTATCGATTTAAGTATTTCACATTTTTCTTTTCCTCTCATACAAATTGTCTGTTTTATATTCGAATATATCAAATTTTGAGTATCCCAAATTTATTAGGAAATTCTTACTATTTTCAATATCACTAGTTGTATTATACCCTCTAATCAACGGAATTCGTACTAACACATTTTTTACAAAACCATTACACGCTAGAAGCTTTAAGTTTTCTAATACAGCATCATTTTTTGATTGTGTATAAGATTGATATATCAAAGGATTTATATCTTTGATATCAACTATCATCTCATTAATATATGGCAATAAAATATCGACTTGCTTAAAAGGAACATTCAATGATGTTTCTATTGTTATATTCCATTTTTCTGCACCATGCTCAAGTACATCTATTATAAAGTTGGAATATAGCAATGGTTCACCACCACCAAATGCTATTCCACCACTTGTTGCAAGATAATATAATTCGTCAACAGCAATCCTATTGAAAACTTCCTCAGATCGCAAATACATAGAACTCGAAATATCTCTATGACATTGCGGATTGAGGCAAAAATGACATTTTAATGGACAACCATAGAAGGTAACTAATGAGGTTATACCATCCCCATCAGTACCAAACCTTAATCTGTCAATTCCCATTATTGGAGCAAGCCTATTCTTTTTCATCCTCTATAACAACAAATTGTCGTTCCATACCATAATAATTATCACAATGTGTATTATTGTCATCATATATTGGAGAGAAAGAATAGTTCTTAAAGCTTCCTTTTGGAACATATACTTCAATTATAGGAAAAGTACTTGGATCTACTTCTCTTTTATATATAGATAAATCAGAAACAGTGCTAAGTTCTGTTACAGTACTACCCGTAGGATGACGATGTCCATATAAAAATGGAATACAAGAAGGTATGTCAACTCTACAAAAGATATTTTCGTTGGCATTTACTGCAAATCCATGAAAACACATAATCATCAAATCCACGCAATCGAAGAATGCTCCTTTTTGAATAGTTTCTACACAAGATGGAACATCTATTTTGCTAATTCTATGACATTCGCCAAAGCATCCAATTGGTATTTCCATAACTTTACTATTACGCCATATAACCTTTTCGAGTTTGCTTGCATTATAAAATGCCCATGCTGATACTTTAACAATATTTGATCCTAAAAAAATATCTGTAACCCCCGAGTTGTAAAAAGCAAAAGAATTAACATTGGTTATTGGCGGATACAATGCGATCTCAGTTTCACCATAATGAGATATTAACTCGCCACTTTGTTTGCCGTATAACAATCCATTCTCGGAAGCATATACACAATTGTTCTCACAATCAATAGCCTTTGTTCCAATAAATGGATTTATTCCTATAAACTTCATACTAGATGGGATGGCTATAGATTCGATTGGACATTTAAAGAAACAGAAGTCACCTATTTTTTCCAAATTGTCATTTAAATAGACATGTTGTAAAGAACAAAATGCAAAACTATAGTTACCAATTCTACTTACATTCTCAGGAAGCGTTAAACTATATAAGTTGCGATTTGAGTTAAATGCATTATCATCTATTTCTATTAGTGATGTTGGCAAAACGAGTTTTTTAATATTGCAACCATAAAAGGCCTCTTTGCTTATAATTTTGACACCTCCAAGTGATAGAATTTTTTCTAAAGACTCACAGCCATGGAAGCACCGTTCTCCAATGTTTTTTACGTTTTCAGGCAGTAAAATTTGCTTCAAATTCAAACAATATTCAAAAGCTGCATTTTCAATAGAACAAAGTGTTTCTGGAAACTGTATTTCTATTAGGTCATCATTTTCTGCAAAAGCATTGCATCCTATAATTTCAACGCCTTCTGGTATTGTTACATTTGAAGATTTCCCCAAATAGGAAATAAGCTTTTTCTTGTCTTTTGTATACAATGCATAATCTGACACAACGAACATATTAGAATGACATTCGATTTGTTCTACACAACATCTTCCCCAGCCTGTTCTTGCAAAAGGATTATTACCAATTACAATTAAAGAAGATGGTATTATAAATTTCCCAAAATTTCCACGACCAAAAGCATTGTCACAAATAACTCTTGTACCAGTTGCTATCCGATATTCATTTCCTTCTTGCCACCCACCATCAATAAGACATTTTTTATCCTCTGAATATTTTACGCCATAGTCATCTTTATATGTATTTTTACCTTCTTTTATAGAACATAATTCATACAAGGATGATACCCGATGAGTTTTTATTAATGATTCTATATGTCCTAATTCTGCGGCTTTTTCAAAATAAGTATATGCATTAATAATATTCTTGTCAGTCGTCACTCCATACTGCAAACATTTTCCGACTATGTAAAGAGATTGAGCGTCTCCTTCATCCGCTTTCTTTTTAAAGAAATCAAATGCCTCATCAGCATTGGCAATTTGTGTTTCTTTAGAATAGTATCTAGCATACCATAATAGTGCTTCTACTATACTAATATCTGTACTGTACCCTTTAAGATGGTACAAAGCAACCTTTCCTTGAGAATCGATATCACCATTTCTTGCAGCTTCAGATGTCCAATAAAAAACTTTATTAGAATCCTTTTTTACTCCAATTCCTTTTTCATAACAATTGGAGATATTCTTTTGGGCTGTAACATTTCCTAATTTTGCAGATTCTTCATAATAAAAAGCAGCTTTAGTGAAATTTATCTCTGTCCCCCTTCCATATTCATAACAAATAGCCAAATTGTTTAGAGCAGCAGAATTATTTTTCTCTGCAGCTTTCGTATACCACTTAAATGCAAGTTTCTCATCTTTTTTAACAGCATAACCACTTGCATAATAATATCCAATATAGAACTGTGCCGAAGAAATTCCCTTCTCTGCTGCTTTCTGATACCAATTAAATGACTCTTTTGGTAATTCTTCGCATCCTAATAACCCTTGTCTGTAAACGTCTCCTAACTTCTCTTGAGCTGGAGCATATCCTAATTCTGCAGATGCTATATATAGTTCCAAAGATTTTTGATCATTTTTTTCCACAAATTCTCCTTCTTGATAATAGTTACCAAGTACATAACAAGATTTTGCATGTTTCTCCTTTGAAGCTTTTTTCAAATACTTAATTGCAAGTTTTTCGTTTTTTTCTGTACCCCAAGAATTTAAATAGCATTCATACAATTTAAACATTGCTGAAGTATTACCTTGCAATGATGATTCAATAAACAAAGAGAAGGCAATGTTCTTATCAACATCAACACCTATTCCCAAAAGATAATACAAACCTAATTTATATTGACACCCCGAATGCTTTTTTTCAGCCCCCTCTTTAATATATTGTATTGCTTTCAAATTATCTACTTCAACACCAAATCCTTTGCGATAGATTTCTCCTATATTATTTAATGCTGGAGCATAATCTTGTTCTGCAGCTTTTTTAATCCATTCATAAGCCAGTTTATAATTCTTTTCTGTTCCAACACCACATAAAAAACATAAACCAAGTTGATTTTGGCATCTTTTGTCTCCTAGTTCTGCACAATAATGTAACCTTTGCATTAATTCGATACTAAAATCTAAATTCTTGCCAGTAGCCTTCTCATTAAAGATAGAACACGCCTCTTCGAACACTTTGTCACATTCAGATTCAACATGTTCTTTCTTTGTTATAATGCTTGAGCACAATAGTACTGCACATGTCCAATCTCTTTCTTCGTCCAGCTGTCGCTTATCCAAATAATTCTCATAATAGACGAATCCACCTATATTGGCTGCAAAAGTCTTAAGTCTTTGCATTTTAAGTGCATTGCAAATCGGTGATACAATAACATACTCATTCTTTTCTGACGGTAGATTTGAAACGGTCTGAATCAGGTGGGGTAAGTTAAATGATTCAACATCCAAAATATTTGAAAACAGATGCAAAGTTAGCACTTCAGATGACACATTAATATCAATAGCCGTCAAATCATCAAATTGTTTGTTGACCGCAACTATTTCTGTTTCTGGATAAAAATATGAACAAAGCAACTCTGCTCTTGAAAGAGCAAGTTGAGACGGTTCAATTAATGTAATTTTGGTGACTTTCTGCAGTGGATTACGCTCTTTTATGAAGTCATGATAACACAGCGAAGCCAAACCTTGACCACAACCATAATCAATGATTTCTATTTTGTCTTTTTCTATAACCTTATCTTGTATATGATTAAATGCATGCAAAAGTTTTGCATTATGCATCTTCCCAAATGAATAAATGTACATTTGAAGTAGAGGCTCTGAATCCAAAGCATCAACACCTCTATTTAACGATTCATGTAATTCATCACACAATTCACTCGGAAGTTTGTTAACAAAATCATATGCAATATCCCAGACTTTTTGAAAGGTTGGATTTTGCATGTGTTCTATCAAATATGCGTATGTTGTCTTACTCTCTTTCATTTACCTGTTATAGTTTCTGATTCTTTATTTTGTAAATGTCTTTTCCAATTGTCAATTGCACTCAGCTTTGTGGTATTAGCATAACAATACTCACAAAGATGTGGACAAGTATTATATTCGCCAATATCCTTTGAGACCATACACTCGCAAAATTGTCTCTGCCCATAATCTTTTTTATGCTTGCTTACAAAGTAATGAGAGTTAGGTAGGAGAATTGCCCCTTCTGGTATTTTTGTCTCACCAAACAATGATGGCGCAGGAATATCCTCTATTTTCACCTTCATAAAGTCCATCAGCGTTTTGTCTCGCCATGCCAATCGTGTAATTAGGTCTCCGTCTATGCAGCGATTATGAATAATACCATACTTCTTTATGTCGATCTTCTCACCACAGGTGGCTAATTGAAAATTCCAGCCTAAATCCCTATTCATACAAGAAAGTTTATAGGCAAATTCATCCATTTGAACTTCAGTCCATTCTTTATAAGGAATATGATTTTTTTCGAGATTTGATTTTACTCTTCGATAGTTCAGAATATCAGCATAGCTGAAAACAAGTTTCTCAGTATAACCTATTAACTGTTCTCCGATAGCCTGAATCTTTTCAAGTAAATCATTAATAGAAACGTTATTCGTCAATATCAATGGATCAAACCTCCAAACCACACTCCCTTTGCCAAGTTTATTTACCAACAACTTGAATGTCTCAATTCGTTCTGATAGAGAAGGCACACCACGCTCCAGACATTCTTTCTCATAATCGTTAAGTGTATATTGAATATAGCAACCAATATTACGTTCTTTCAAATAATCAAGATGTGACAACAATGGACGAGGATTCTTCGACCAAAAGACAATAAAACGGGTATTCTTATAAGATACGTACTCTTTTATTCCATTAAAAGGGTTCGTCCATGCAGAATAACCCACTTTCAACCTATGAAAGAACCAATCAGCATAAAAAGCAGGAATATCAGTACTCCTACTTGCAGAGATTATCATTGGTACTTGCATTGACATCAATTCTGCATTTTCTCTTGGTAAATTCTCTTTATTCCACTTTGCCATATTATTTTACTTAAGGCTATTTCTTTATATAATTTATAAATTTTAATTACAAAAATAATAAAAAATAATTACAGACTTACGCATTATGTCACAACTATTCTAAAATATTAATGTTTTTTTAGAAAACAAACTAATTTTACCAAATCACAGATATGTTATTACATCATTATTGGCGATAAACAAAACCTTAACTCAACATTTACAGGCAGCATGGTTACGGCATAATAATCACCATTGTTATAATCTAAAGATGTTTTTTCATTTACGAATTCCATGACACACATCTTGTTGTCAGCAGATATATATCTGAATCCAAAAGGATATATATCCTACGCTCGGCAGATATATATCCTACAGTCAGCAGATGTATATCTAAATGAAAACAGATGTCTCGCCACAAAACATCAATCATACAATCTTATACCTTTGTTCCTTTTGTACGATTCTTCATCATAACAATTCCGATACCTTATCGTAAAAATGAGGGTATAAAAATTGATGAAAAACGAGTAATTCAAAATTTTGTCCCGACAAAAATATTTTTTTGTCGAGATAAAATTTGATATTTCACGCGAGGAAAAAATTTTTTCTACGCGTAGAAAAAAATGCCGATTTCAGGGCGTTTTTAATGGACAAATTCATGCGTATTCATGTATTCGGGACTTATCGTATTTTAGAAGATAAATATATAAGTATGCAAACCATGCCGAAAGGTCAAAACGAGAATAAGAATTGATATTGCGCAACCAAGGCAAAATCTACGTCATGACAACCCTTTCCCTTCGCTATGACTCCGCTATGCCTTCGCTATGAGTCCGCTATGACTCCGCTATTTAGCAGAGAAATAGCAGAGAAATAGCGGAGGATTAGCAGAGAAAGAACGAAGGAACAACGGAATTGAAGCAAAGATTTAGCCGACATTTATCTGAATTAACGTGATTAGTATGTTACTCCGAACAATAGCTGGAGCACTCGGCGCAAGTGCATGCTGCTAAGAAGAGCAGACCCACCCCGACCTTGTCCTCCCTTGTGCTTAACGTCTGCTGATTCGGCTTCCTTCGTTGCCTCTTACCAGTCGAGCACTGCGCCCCAAGCATTCAGAAAAGATATTCAATCTTTTCTTCTGCTTGTCCTAAGGGAGAAGATACCCAAGTGGCGTAAGAACAAGTAAATGTTTTAATTAAAAATGCGCTTCACCAGTATAAATACTGATGAAGCGCTTTATCAACATAATACATACGAAACAATACCACACTTTTACGAAAACATATCGTCAATAGCCTTCTCATTTTACGTTTCAATTTCATAAATAAACGAGCAGATTGCAAAACTCTTGCAAATCTGTTCGTTTATTTTACAATTACATCGTTATCATACTTCATAACTCAGCTAAAAGAATTATTTTTTCATTTACAAATTGGCGTTGAAAGATTTTATTAGTTTGCTTTTTTGTTCCTCACTAAAAATGTGTATCTTTGCGCATGGTTGTAAGTTTTGAAATTAAACACAAAACTCACGAACCCACATCTGCGAGAACTAAAAAACTCACAAACTTAAAAACATTAAAACTTAAAACTCACCTCCGTGAGAACTAAAAAACTTAAAAACTTACAAACTTAAAAACTCAATAACTCACATGACATTACTTGAAGCAATAAAGCAACGACATAGCGTAAGAAAGTATATACACAAGCCCTTGTCACAGGATATAGTAGATGCGCTCACGAACAAGATGGAGGAATGTAACCGACTTGGCAACCTGCATATTCAGCTTGTAACGAACGAGACAAAGGCTTTCACAGGGTTGCTTGCCTACGGCAAGTTCTCCGGTGTGGAGAATTATTTCGTGATGGTTGGCAAGAAAGACGAAAGTCTTGATGAACGTGTTGGCTACTATGGCGAGCAACTCGTGTTGCTGGCTCAACAGCTGGGACTTAACACATGTTGGGTAGGTCTTTCTTACCGTAAGGTGGATGGCGCATACGTTGTGGGAGAAGGAGAGACAATTGCATGTATGATTTCGCTTGGATATGGTGAGACACAAGGTGTCAGTCATAAGATTAAGAACGCAAAACAAGTGAGCAACATTAGCGAGGAAACTCCTTCGTGGTTCAAGGAAGGTGTTGAATGTGCCCTACTCGCTCCTACTGCAATCAATCAGCAGAAGTTCTCATTTGAGTACATGGGTGTCAAGGATGGTCGTCATCATGTACGTGCAAATAGAGGGTTCTCAATGGTTGGCTACACACAGATGGACTTAGGCATAGCAAAGTGTCACTTTGAGATTGGTGCTGGAAAAGAAAACTTTGAATGGGTATGAAAAAGATATTGTTT
>JAEEGL011874033.1_pt1 | contig 13057 bp, 6 predicted proteins | sample 9134231 | NCBI WGS metagenome assembly JAEEGL01 (sample SAMN16246548, study PRJNA631951) | gut metagenome | biome: gut microbiome; feature: rumen; material: fiber-attached | host: Bos | place: Iran: Karaj | collected 2018-10 | reverse complement strand
GTCGGCCCATGAGATCGGCGTACAGTAGGTTTGCTGCATGGTCGCGCCGCCTCCGTGACCGAGGATATACGTGCCGCCTGTGGTATTGTAGAATACCCAATCGACAAAACCGCTGCAATCCAGCCCGTAGGGACGATAGGTGCCGGAGGTGCTGTTGCCCTCCGCCCACACCTTTTGTATCGTTCCCCAGCGGCTGTCCCATCCGAGGACAAGAGATTTCCCGCCCCAAAAGTAGGTCACTTTGCCGACAAGCGAACAGGCCACGCGCACCACTTCGCGGCGCTCCAGCGAGAGATCGGCGGGGAGCCGCTTCATAAGCTCCGCCGCGTCCGCGCTTACGGCGGTCAAGCTGCCGACCAGCTCCTCCAGCATGGCGCGCTCCGCGAGCAGCTCGTTCATGGCGTCGGTTTGGCGCGCGGTAAAGCCGTAGGCGCTCGGCATATCCGCCGCTGCTTTCGGCGTCAGCGTGATATGCAGAATCTTCTCTACCCAGCCCTCGCCGCCGTCCGTGCCGGGGTGGTCGATGGTTTCGACCGTGGACGTAATGGCATTCATATCCCAAAAGACCGCTTTGAGGCGGTCGATTCGGTCGGCATCTATCGTTGCAACGTCCGTTGCGTCCGGGCCGTCGCTGCCAGCGACCTTCGCGGCAAACACCGCAAGGATCTCCGCCCAATCCGCCGTGGAGCCGTCCACGGTGATGTCATCATAGGTGTCCGCGCTTTGCCGCTCCTCCAGCCGCGTGTTGAAGTCAAAGTTGACCTGTGCCACCGCCGCGGAGATCGGCACGGTGTCCGCCGACGCGCTCTCGCCGGAAAAGAAAATGCCGAACGGCGAGGCGACGATGGCGGCGATCAACGCGACGACGACCAGCACGACCAACAGCACCGCGCCTCCACCGAGGGCGACGACGGAGCTGACCGCTGCCTTGACCGCGAGGACAACGGCCTGCGCCGCGCGAGCGGTCATCTGCGCCGTGCGCTTTGCCGCCCTGCGCGCCGTTTCCGCGTTCTTTCTGACCGCCTGCTCACGGAGCTTTTGCTCGCCCATGCGCTTTGCCCGCGCCGCGGGCGTCAACGTCTTGTCCGCCTGCCGCCCGATGGCGCTGCGCTCCTTCAGCGCAAAGGTCGGTTTTGCAGGCGCGTGATTGCCGGCGAGCCTCGCGGGTGTGCCTTTGCCGGCCTTGGTTATCCGCCTGCCTGTCGTGCGATCAGCTTGGTGATGCGTGATGCTGCTGCTATTGCGGTTAGGCTTCGGCGTCGGGCGCTCCGGGCCGCTGTGGAGCGCGCCTTGCTCTGCCTTGACCGGCCCATTCGCCCGAACAGCCTCCGCCTCGGCGCTGCGCCGCGCCTCCTGACGCGCCCGAACGGTATCCTGGACAACTTTTTGCCGCCGCATTTCTTGCAGGGGCGGCGCTTCGGGATCGGCGTCCGTCCGAGCGTCGGCGCTTGGACGTGTCTTCGGCATGACAGGCTCCGGGCGAAGCTGCGGGACTTTCGGCGCTGTCGGCATGGGCTGCGCGACACTCCGCGCCGGTTCAGCCTGCGGCGCGGAGCCGGATCGCGTTTTGGCTCTTTGTTGCAGCGCGCGCCGCTGTCCCGCTGCGGGCGTATCAGTGCCCTGCCGTGCTTCAACGCTTCGGCGTGTTTTCGGCATGGCTTGCTGCGGACGCGGTTCAGGCGCTTGCTCACGGGGACGCGGCGCGGCGGTCGGGCGCTGTTTTGGCTGCGGAGGCGCGGCATCAGGCTGCGGCTCCGCGGGCAAAGGTTCCCGCTCGCTCGCAGGCTGCGGCTCCGCGGGAAAAGGCTCCCACTCGCTCGCAAGCTGCGCGTTTTCTTTTTTCGGCTCGGTGTCCGTCGCGCTTTTCCCGCGCTCCCAGCGCTGCTTGGCTTGCCGCACGGCGCGGCGTGTGCCGTCAGCAGAGAGCGCAGCGGCGCGCCGCTCGTTTTTCTCCACCTTATCCGTCGCGTATTGCACGGGGTTTTTCGGCTGCGGCTGGCGCTCCGCTTGCTTTTCCGCATATTGCCGCTTCAAGATGTTTGCCGCTTCTTTTGGCGCGGTATCGGCCTGCCGCGCCTTTGGAGCGTTCATTCCGGGTCTTGTTTTTATTTCAGGCATGACTTCCTCCTATCGTAAAATCGGGCGGGGCAAACGCCCCGCCCGCAAGTTCAGCCCTCTCCGGGCTTGGTCGTCATCAGCTTGTAAAGGCTGGTGTCCTTTGGAAAATCGTTGACGAAAGGCACGATGGAACCGCCCACCTTGATAAGACCTTGACCGGGCGGTGCGTTGCTGACGTAATCCATCTGCGCCTCGGACGTGCCGAGCAGCTTTGACAAATCCTCGCGGTCGGTCGGCGCTTGATTGAACATCATCAGAAATTCGCTGTTGGCGAGCATCATGCGCGCCGTGTCGGAGAGCAGACATTCCTCCACGTTCTGCGTGATGCCTGTGAGCGTCGCGTAATACTTTCTAAACCGTTTCCAGCACTTGTAAAGAAACTCGCCGCTGTAATCGTCGTTGCTGTTCGCATTGCCGTTCATGCTCTTTTTGGCGAAGAAAAGATATATCTCGTCGATATAGACGTGGGTATATCGTCCCGCCGCGCGGTTGCGGATGACGCGGTTTAAGATGGCGTCCAGCATGACGAGCAGGCCGATGGGCTTCAGGTTCTCGCCCAAATCCTGAATGTCAAAGCAGATGATGCGGTTGTTGGTGTCAATGTTCGTCTGATGGGAAAATACATTCAGGGAGCCGATGGTAAACATCTCCAACGCTAGGGCAATATCATGGGCGAGCGGTTCCTTTTGCTTCATGAGATCGTCGTGCAGGTCTTTGAGCGTGGGCGGATCGCCCTGATAGGATTTGATGTACTCGCGGTAGACGTTCGCCGTGCATCGGTCAATGACGGACTTCGCCCGCGCGTCGATGCCGTCCGGCCCCATGATCTGCTGACAGAGCGACATCACAAAATCGCTTTTCAGGCCGACCGGGTTACTGCCCTCGCCATATTCCGCGGATATGTCCATTGCGTTGATATAGCTGGTGCTGTCCGCGGAGATCGTGATGATCTCGCCGCCGAGGGCGCGGACAAGCGGCCCGTATTCGCGTTCGGGGTCAACAATGATGATGGTATCCTTGCCGTAGAGCGCGCGGAGCGCGATCTCCAGCTTTGCCGCCATTGACTTGCCGGAGCCGGACACGCCGAGGATAAAGCCGTTGCCGTTCATCAGGCTTTCGCGGTTGCAGATGATAAGGTTGTGCGACACGGCGTTTACGCCGTAGTAGATGCCGCCCGTGTGCTGTATCTCCTGACTTTGGAACGGCATGAGGACGGCGGTGCTTTCGGTGGTGAGGGTGCGCGTCGCTTCGATGCGCCGCAGGCCGTAGGGCAGGACAGTATTCAGCCCGTCCTCCTGCTGGTATTTGAGCGTGGCAAACTCGCAGTTGCCCGTCCGCGATTTGAGCGATTCCGTATCTTGGTCGAGCTGCTCCACGCTGTCCGCGAGATGCGTCAGCGTCACAAGACCGAACATAATGCGCTGGTCGCGCTCGGTGAGATCGTCCATGTACTCCTTGCCGACCTTCTGCATTTGCTCCACCTGATAGGGCAGCTTGGCGAGGTAGAGATTCTTTGACATCTGCCGCTGCTGGATGCGCGTCGCGTCCGATTCCACCGACATGATGACCTTATCCACCATCTTGATCGCGTCGTCCATGCCCATCGGGATAATGTCAATGGATACCATCATATTGCGCGGGAAGTCCATCAGCGAAGTAATGAGATCGTCCTTGACAAAGCTCCCGTAGTCCCGCAGGAACAGGACGCGCCCGTACAGGTCGCCCATTTCATAGCAGTTTTTCTTGAAGGACAGACAATTGGGCGCAATGGCGTCCTTGAAATCATGACCGCGCCGCATGGTTTCGTTGAGGTCAAAGCGGAAATCCTGTTCCTCGCCGGGACGGAAAAAGTCGTGGAACAGGCGCAGGCGCTCGTTGATGTTCACCTCGCGGATGGCGGAGTCGAGCCGCGCAAGCCCGTTTGTGAGATCGGTATGGACGCGGTTGAATAACGTCCGCGCCTCCTCGATGTTCTTCTTTTCCACTGAGATCGTGATGTACTTCTCTTGGATAAGGTTGTTGCTGTCCGCTGCCTTGTCTGTCAGAAGGTCGTTGCACTCGGCGCGGTATTGGTCTAACCCGTCGCCCTCAAAACCCAGCATGAGAGCGATGCTGAATGCCTTTTGATTCAAGCGCCGGTTGAACAGCGTGATCTTTGCCGAGGTATTCACGGGCAGCGAGTTGAGGAACGCGCAGTAGGACATGAAAAGCTCCGTCTGCTTCTCCAATGACGCCACCTTATAATTGACATCAAAAAAGCGCCAAGTTTTGGAAAACTTGCCGCTGACCTCAAAAATGCCGTCCTTATAGATGCGCTTAATAGGGATGGAGCGTTGCACGCTGCGCGGAATGGCAAACGGGTCACGCTCCGCGCTGCGTTTGAATTGAAACAATTTCACCGCATTTTATCCTCCTTTTGGATGGCGGTCAGATAGTAGTTTTCGGCCTTCCACACGCGGTTGCCCGCGAGCAGGAATTCCGATTTGATAAACGCCCACAAGAACTGTTCCAGCGTCATGCCGTTGTACTTGAAAAAGCCGGCGACCGCGACGGGGGCCGCGCCGACGATGCACATCCAGCTCACGGTTTCGCGGTCAAGCACATTCCGCAGCGCAAAGTAAAGCGCCACGGCGACGCCAACGGCCAGCATCGAGCATACAAATTGCCGCAGGGACAGGCCGAAAAAGAGCGTTTCCTTATAGTTGCGGATTTCTTTGTTGATCTTGATTTCCATAATTTCTCCTCATTATCGGAATAATTGCAATCTTTCGCTGGTATAATACTAGTGCTGTGTCAAGTTCAGCCAAAACTGTGAGCGGTCAATATAAGATTTTATACTGACTGTTGACAACTGGCCGTTGCTAAGTTATACTTGACATAGTGATTAGGTCACAGATGCTTGTGGGGCCTGTGATCGGGGGAGCTCCTGCGGGAGCTCCCTTTTCACAGCAGGAGGTATTTGTATGCCAAAGCCGTTCATGACGTATGACCAGCAGCTTCAAAAACTGAGGGACAAGCACATGACGATCCACGATGATGCTTATGCAAAAGATATGCTTCATCGTTATGGCTATTTTGCGCTTATTACTGGCTACAAAGATATTTTCAAAAACCCCACAACGAAAAACTACCGCGACGGAACCACTTTTCAAGATATTGTTGCCATATACCAGTTTGACGAACAACTACGTGAGTTGACATTCCGATACTTGTTGCTTGTTGAGCAAAATATGCGATCCCTTCTTTCCTATTCGTTTTGTGATACATTTGGAGATAGTCAAGCAGCATATATTTCTCCTCAAAACTATGACATTTCTACACCGATCAAGAACCGAGAAGTATTAAAGCTGATTAACAAGTATCTTAATCCGCTGTTGACGCAGCAAACGCAATATCCCTATATCGAGCATCACAAAGCCGCTCATAACAATGTTCCCTTATGGGTATTGGTTAATGCCTTGACATTTGGGACATTATCGAAAATGTACGAGTATTCAAAGCCGCAAGTGCAATCTGCAATTAGTCGAGAGTTTCAAAGTATCAACGAGCCTCAGTTACGGAGGATACTTGAAGTACTTACAGATTTTAGAAATGTATGCGCCCATAACGAACGCCTTTTCTCACACCAATGTGCGCGACATGATATACCCGACTTGTTGCTTCACCAAAAGCTGGGGATTACAAAAAACGGTCAGCAATACGTTTGCGGAAAAAGAGACTATTTTGCGGTTGTGATTGCCTTGCGATATATGCTGCCAAGAGCGGAGTTTTTAGCGTTTAAGAAACAGCTTTCCGGCCTCATTGATAAAGTTGTTGCTTGCAATCAACAAGTGCCGATGCCAACACTTCTTCAGATCATGGGCTTGCCAATGAATTGGAAAAACATTACAAGGTATTCAAAAATCTAACTCTGGCAGACTCGCATCTTTGTGAGTCTGCTTTTCATATCCCGAACATCTCCTTCGCAATATGATCCGCAGACTTTACCAGTCCCACCAGCACCAGCATATTGAAGATGACCTCTCCGAGATAGCTCCACACCTGCGACACCACCGAAGCGTCGGGGTCGAAGGCGGGCGTGCCGCTCGACGCGAACGCCGAGAAAACGATGCAGGCCAGCACGATGACCGCGCCCTCCATGCACACGCCGATGTAGCTGCGCAGAAACGCCTTGCCGTAGTGCGTGGTATGCTCGCCGGCAAAGGACGCGAGCGCGATAGGGGAAAGCGCGGCATACATATAGAGCTTGAAAAAGCGCCCGTAGACGGTCAGGATCATGATGAACGCCAGCACCGTGATGAACAGGCTCCCCAGCAGCGTCACAAGCCAGAGCGGGATACTCGCCAGAAAGCCCACGTCCTCGATGGCGGCGATGATCTCTGGCGGCAGCGCCGCCGAGGTGCCGGTCATGCCGCCCACGCTGCTCGCCGCCGTCGCTATGATGCCGTTGCAGACATTGAAAATGTTGGTCATCAAGTCCATGCCGTAGGTGATGCCCACTTTCGCAAGGATGAAGTAAATGAAATGCTTTATCACAAACTCCGGGCGCTGGAAGTCGCGGAAGGTGGCGGAGCTTTTGAAAATGCTGATGGCAAAAAACAGCACCAAAAGTCCATAGCCGATGGCCTGCATCGCGCCGTTGATCGTCGTTACGGTGTTCCAGACCGTGCCGCCCTTGAACGTCTGCGGCGATTCCGTCAGCAGCGTCCACATCTCCGCGAGCTTGTCATTCCATGTGGTCAGCGCGTTTTGCAGATTATCGACGATCCAGTTGTTATCCAAGTTTTCACCTCCTTAACGGAGGGCGGGAGAGCATCGCTCCCGCCCTCCGCTTTTCAAATCGCGCCGATGGACGTGAGGATCTCCTTTGCGAAGGCGATCAGCAGACCTCCGAACAGGCAGAGAAAGCCCTGCGTTCTTTGGCTCGCGTCATGGCTCTGAATGCTCATGCCGACCTGCACGATGCCCCAGCCGAGAATGATAACGCCCAGCGCCTTGATGATGGAAAAGATGAAATCGGACAGGTTGTTGACGATGGAAAGCGGGTCGCTGCCCGCCGCGAGCGCCGGCGTCGCGGTCATAAGAAAGGCGGCGCACACCGCCGCCACCGTCCAATACCGCCGCCGCGCGGCGCGGCTGCGCGTAGGGAGGTCAGTCGTTTCGCGGTTGCTTTTGTTGTTCTTCGGGTTCATGTTGAGTTTCCTCCATTTCGATAATTTCAATGTTGTCAAGCGACGTGACGGGATACGGAAGGTCGGGGAGCGCGTAGTCCGGCGTCGGGTGATGCACATAGGGCGGCGCGCCGCCGCGCTGCGTCTGCTTGACGTTGGGGTGATTGAGTACGTTATACTTTTTGTCGAGGACGGGACGCTCGCCGCGGATCATCAAGATCGCCTCATCGGTTTTCATCATGCGTATCTCGTCGATCATCATTAACTCACGACCTGCCTGCTGATAATTGGTGGAGCTGGAGCCGTTGCGCCCTCGCGTCAATCCACGGGTGCGCGTGTCCAGCGTTTCCTTGCCGAGCAGCTTGGCGATAAATTCCAGCGACGTCGGCTCGTTGCCTGCGCCGAGGAACAGGAGCGTGTCGCAGTTGCCGATGATGCTCTCCCATTCCTTTTCATAGAGCGACTTGATATTCTGGATGTTCTGCACGAAGATGTTGAGGCCGATGTTATAGCTGCGGCAGGTCGCAAGGACTTTCGGATAGCTGTCCGGCTGCGCGACGTTCGCCCATTCGTCCTGTAAGACACGCACGGGGATGGGTAAGCGTCCGTTGTACTTTTCGTCCGCGCGGTGGTAAAGCTCTTGGAAGCATTGGGTGTAGAGCATACCGATCAGATAGTTCATGCTGGCGTCGTTGACGGGGATCACGCAGAAGATGGCGCGTTTCTTTTCGCCCAGCGAGCCGAAGTCCATATCGTCGCGCTTCGTCATGTTGGCGTATTGCGGGATATTGAACGCCGCGAGGCGCACGGCAGCGGAGATCAAAATGGACTTCGCCGTTTTGCCCGCCGCTTTTTTATAGATGCGGTACTGTTTGAGCGCGACGTGGTTCGGGTTTTCCTCTGCCAGCGCGTCAAAGAGCATATCCAGCGGGCTGCGAAACTGTTCGTCCTCCTCGCGTGCCTCTGCGCTGTCGATCATATACAGCACCATTTCAAAGTTCTGTTCCTCCGGGGGCGCGAAGTCCAGAAGGTAGAGGATCAGAGCGGAGTCGAGCGCAATCTCCGCTTTCTCCCAAAACGGATCATTGCTGGATGCGTTCCGGGGCGTTGTGTTCTTGATTAGGTTGTCGATCAGCGTCAGCACGTCTTTCTCGCGGCGCAGATACACAAAGGGGTTATAGCTGTCAGACTGGCTCGGATCGACGAGATTGAACACCTTAACGTCGTATCCTGCCTCAATCAGAAAGCGCCCCGTGTTGCGGAGCAGCTCGCCCTTCGGGTCGGTGATAAGATAGGAGCAGTTGGCGCATAGCAGCGCCGGCAGGCAAACACTTTGCGACTTGCCAGTGCCGGACACGCCCACCACGAGGATGTTGAGGTTGCGCTGGTGCTGATACCCGTCGAGGCTCATTCTGACGTGCATGGTGAGGATAATATCCATGTTTGGGTTTTTCTTGTCCTGATACTTGGCGCTGAGTTCATGGGGGTCGCCCCACTTTGCCGAGCCGTATTCCTCGCCCGGTCGCCTGTTCTGACGGTTGGAATAGTAAAGCCCGACGCCCATTGCGTACAGGACGAGGGAGATTAGCATGAATTTGAACGTGTGCGGCGTCCACCGAACGGCGAAGGGGCGTTCCAGCATAGAGCTGAAACGCCCGACCAGGTCAATAACCGTCATGCCGGGTGCGTAGTTGGACGCGAGGAGCGCCGCGAGCCATAGCACGACCACCGAGAGCGCCGCCCACACGGGAGCGGCGCTCTGAAAGCCTTTTTGCCGTTTCAAGATTTAATAGCCCGTCTTGGGCAGCGGCGTGGTTTTGGCGTAAACGGTGGTGAGCCAGCGGGAAACGCCCTGAATCCATTGGCCGTTGTAAAGTCCGCCCACGTCCACGACGTTGACGATGCTGCTGCCGTTGGAAAGCCCGTTGTTGACCGTGCCGTAGATGTACGCCGTTTCGACCTCCGCAAATCCGCCTCTGACCGTCCCGAACACAAACATGATCTCCGTCACGCGCTCGTTGGCGGCAAGGCCGAGCGCCGCGGGGCGCGACTCCAGCATATAGTTTTTCGTCGTACTGAGGTTGTCTGCGAGCGTTCTGTATTGGTCGCCGGAAAGGTTGGTCTTGTAGACTATCTTGTAGGCGAGCTTCTGGTTGTACGTTCCCGTTACGACCTTGTCGAGCGTTATCTGTGAGGGCAGCGTGTCACGCCAGAAAAACGAGCCGAGCGGCACGGTGGACGTGTTGGCGATCTCCGTAATGGTGTAGCGGATCGGCTGCCCCGGCATGACCTCGGAGTAGCCGGTTTTCTTGATAGATACGCCGGTGGACAGGCTTTCGTCCTCCACCTCAAAACACACGATCTGCCCCGCGTGCTCCAGATAGGCGTTGAACACGGTGGGGTTGACGCCGTAATACTGCGGTGCTTTCACTTCTTTGACCGTGTAGCGCGAGAGCGGGAGCAGGCGAGAAACGGCGCGGCCTCGGCTGTCGCTCTTGACGGTATCGACCACGTTCCCGGCCTTGTCGTAGATCTCAAAGACCGCACCTTCCAGCAGCGTGCCTTTCGGCAGGCCGTTGATGGGGTTATCGTCCGCGGATTTCTTGACGATCTGGATCTGTCCGCGGATGGGTGTGTTCTTCCATGTGATCTCAATGGTTTCGCCGCTTCTGACGTTGACCGTTTTCAACTCCGTATCAACGATATAGCCCTCGTTGGACAGCTCGCGCAGGAAACAGCGCCCGCTCACGGTGAGGTCGTCGATATAGACGTAGCCGTTCTGATCGCTCTGATACTCCCCAATGGGATTGTGGTTGCTGTCATAGAGCAGGAAGGTTGCACCATAAATGCCCTTGCCGGTATCCGCGTCGATTTTGTGAATGATGATGCCGCTGAACGGCGTATTTTCCACGGTCAACGTGGTGGTTTCGCCGTCCTTGACCGTGAAATAGTGAGGCGTCGCATCGAGCTTGAAGCCCTTTGACGCTTCAATTTCCACAGCGTAATAGTCGCCCGCGTCCAAATCGACGTGAACGCGCCCGTTTTCGCCGGTCGTGACCGTTTTTACAAGTCCGCCGTCCATGCGTCGGATCTCAAACGTGACGCCGTTGATACGCCTGGTCTTGTCCGCTGCGCTGACCTTGATCAGCTCCAAACCACCTTCCGGGCTGTTAAAAAAGGTCATTGTCTGCGCCTCGCCGCTCTTGATCTCGATGCTCTGCGGCGTGGTGTCGAGGACAAAGCCTGCGGCGGTTTTCAGCTCCTTTGCCGTGATGGTCGTGCCGGGGGTGAGGCCGGTCAGCATAATGCGCCCGTTGCGGTCGGTGACGTACTCGCCGTTGCTCGGGCCAATCACGCTGCCGCTGCTGTCCGTCACAAGGAACGTGACGCCCTCGATAGGCTTGGTCGTGCCGGTAATATACTTCTGAATCGTCAGCGTCTGCTTGGCGTCGTTGAAAATGTCGATGGTCTGCGCGTCGTTCGCGCCGATTTCCACCGTGACGGGGGAATTGTCGAGGATATACCCGTCCGGCGCTCTCGTTTCGCGGATCACGATAGTCGAGGGCTGCAAGCCCTTAATGATGATCTCGCCGTTGTCGTCGGTCGTATACTGACCGTTGGACGTGACCGTGCCGCCGAAGTTGCCGACAAACTCGCCGCTGGCGTAGGAGATTTGGAACTCCGCGTCTTTCAAAACCGCGCCCGTCGCTCGGTCGCGCTTGATGATCGTGAGCGAGCCGGTGGGGGTGTTGTAGAACGTCAAGGTCTGCGTGTCGCCGCTCTTGATCTCAATGGACTTGGGCGTGGAATCCAACACATACCCGTCCGCCGCGCGCAGCTCCTTCGCCGTGACCGTGACGCCCGGTTCGAGGTCTTTCAGCTCGATCCTGCCGTTCGCGTCGGTCACATACTCGCCGTTGGTATTGCCGACTATGCCGCCGTCGCTCTTGGTGACAAGGAAGCGGACGCCGGCAATCGGCGTGGACGTGCCTTCGATGAACTTCTGAATGGTCAGCCGTCCCAGCGGCTCGTCGTAAAACTCCAGCTCATTCTGCGAGCCGGTGACGCTCGTCGCCGTGACCGTCGTGACCGCGCCGCTCACCGTGACGTTGCTGCCGCTTGCCTTGCCGACGATGATCGTCTGCGGCATGGGATTGAGCGCATAGCCTTTCGCCGCTTTGATCTCACGCGCCACAATGGTCATACCCGGCGTAAGCCCGGTGATCGTAATGCGCCCGTTGGCGTCGGTGACGTACTGACCGTTGCCGCCGCCGATGGGCGTCCCCGCGCCGTCCGTGATCAGAAAGGTCACGCCTGCAAGCCCTTTCCGCGTTCCCTCGATATACTTCTGAATGACAAGGGTTTGCAGGGGATCGTCGAGGAAGGTAAGTGTCTGTGTGTCCGCGGCGTTGACCTTCGTGGTCTGCGGGGCGCGATTGATGGCGTAGCCTGCCGGGGCAGTCACCTCTACTGCGGTATAGGAATCAGGCTTGAGGTTCAGCAGGCGGATCTCACCGTTGCTGTCCGTGCGGTAAATGCCGTTGGTCGAGGTCTTGCCCTCGTTGTCGGGGACGTACTCGCCCGCCGTGTTCGTGATTTGGAACTCTGCGTCCTCCAGCGGCTTGCGCGTCACGCTGTCAAGCTTTTTGACAATAAGCCCGCCCTTCGGCTGGTTGCGGAACTCGACCGTCATGGTTTCGTTTGCCTTGATTTTGATGGTCTGCGCGGTATCGTCGAGGATGTACCCCGGCACCGTGCGCGTCTCCTTGACGATCACGGTCTTGCCCGGTTCGAGATTGGCAATCGTGATGGTTCCGGCGTAGTCCGTCGTAAAGCGCCCGTTGCCGTTGCCGACCACGCTGCCGTCGCTGTCCGTGACGGAGAACTCGACGCCTGCGAGCGGTTCGCCGGTCACGGCATCCTTCTTTACAATCAGTAATACACCCATCTTCTGATTGCCATAAGTAATCGTCACAAAGTCCTGATTCTCGCCCGCGAGGTAGACCGTGCGCGTGTTCTTCGGGTTGAGGACATACCCGGCAGGCGCGGAGATTTCGTCGATGACGTAGGTGCCTTCGTCGAGGTTTTGCACCTCGATCTGTCCGCTCTCGTCCGTCGGCCACTCTCCGATGGTCGTGCCGTCCATCGACGTCTGCGAGTTGAGGTACTTCATGCGGAACCATGCGCCCGCGAGCGGCTTGCCGGTCTCCTCGTCCATCTTCAGAATGAGGATGGTGGAAAGCGGGATGTTCTCGACGGTGATGGTCTTATCGCGCCCCGCTTCAAGGTAGCACTCATAGACGCCGCTGTCCTTGATGCGATAACCTGCCGGAGCCTCTACCTCGGTCGCCTGATACCAGCCGTCTTTGAGCTTTTCCAGCTTAATAATGCCGTTGGCGTCGGTGTAATACTCGCCGAGGTCGTTCACTTCGCCCGTGAACGTGTGGTTACTGGCGTAGATGATATGGAAGCGCGCGCCCTCGACGCTCTTTCCCGTGGCGCTGTCGATCTTTTGAATGGTCAGCGTGGGCTTGGGGTAGTCCTGAAACTGCACGACGCCCAGCTTGTTCGGGAACAGCGTGATTTTCTGCGGGATGGGGTCAAGCAGATAGGCGTCGGGAACGGACTGTTCCGTGATCTCATAGACGCCGGTATCCATCTCTTTGAGGAAAATCTCACCGTTGGCGTCTGTTGTTTCCGTCAGCAGCGTGGAGCTGTCCACCTTGCGGACGGTGAAGGTCGCGCCCGCGATGGGTCTTCCTGTGATG
>JAEEGL017212622.1_pt1 | contig 13058 bp, 10 predicted proteins | sample 9134231 | NCBI WGS metagenome assembly JAEEGL01 (sample SAMN16246548, study PRJNA631951) | gut metagenome | biome: gut microbiome; feature: rumen; material: fiber-attached | host: Bos | place: Iran: Karaj | collected 2018-10 | reverse complement strand
TGGGTGCCAATATCGACTATGCCATCGTTATAGCAGGACGATACACAGAGCTTCGTGAGACCATGGGCAAAAGAGACGCCATTATTGATACCATGAACCTCTCATTCCCGACAATCATTACTTCCGGAACCATGCTGGCTGTAGCGGGAACTCTTATTGGTAAGATGACTTCCGACTGTGCGATCTATGGAATCGGAAAATGCCTTGGACGAGGAACCATTATTTCCATTCTGGTTACAATGTTTGTGCTTCCTCAGATTCTGCTTGTGGGAGATAAGATCATTGAGCTTACTGCATTTGTCATGAATATGCCCATACAGACCAGGCAGATTGCCGGTGTTATGCGGATCGACGGCGTAGTCAGAGGTAGAATTGACGGAAACGTAAACGGCGTTGTTCATGCCATAGTCCGTGGTAATGTCAGTGCCTATATTGATAACGGAAGCGTACAGATGCTTGAAGAGGGGGCAGATACAGAATCTGATCCGGGTGAAATACAGACAGGTGTAGTCAACGAGGAGGGAGTGTAATATGAAAAAGAGGATTATTGCAGCCCTTCTGGCTGCCATGCTGTTTAGCACCAGTGCCATTATTTCTTTTGCTGAAAATGATGCTGATGCCAAAGAAAAAACTGAAGATGAGCAGGAACTGATAACCACAGCAACTCAGGCAGAGGCTCTGGAAGGAGCTGTTGATGTAGATGAAGATATCAGGCAGGAAGTACAGGCTGTCATCCCTGAGCTTATTGAGGAGATCACGATCAGTAATCCCGATGAGTTTATGGAGTTTGTAAACAACTGCAAACTTGATACCTGGTCAGCGAACAAAAAGGTTGTACTTACTGAGGATATAAGCCTTTTAAGACAAGATTTTAAGGGAATACCTTCATTTGGAGGTATATTTGACGGACAGGGACACACCATATCTGAGGTCAATATATCAAACGGCCTGTCTTATGTGGGTTTCTTTAATCATGTACAAAAGGACGCCGTGATTTCTAATCTGAACATAAACGGTTCTGTTATGCCAAATGGCAGCAATACCATAGTTGGCGGTTTTTGCGGTGAGAACAGTGGTCTAATTTATGGCTGCAGCTTTAAGGGTGTTGTTTCCGGTAAGGATTATATAGGCGGTATTTCCGGAATAAACAATCTTTCCGGTGATATCAAGTTCTGTACTTCAGAGGGCTATATAAGCGGAACTCACTTTGTGGGAGGAATGGCAGGAAAGAACGACGGAAATATTGCCAACTGCCGTAATGAGGCTCTTGTCAATACGACAAATACCGATACTGAGATAACCATTGATTCCATGGAGAAACTCAATTCTGTTCTTAATCTGATCAAGAATGGAATAAATAAGGACGATGAAGAGGCAAGCGCTGATGTCACTGTTTCGGATATCGGCGGTATTGCAGGTATTTCCATCGGAATCATAGCAAGATGTATCAATAACGGTGATGTGGGTTATGAGCATGTAGGCTATAACATTGGCGGTATTGCCGGAAGACAGTCGGGATACCTTGTCAGCTGCTCCAACAACGGAAATATTAAGGGAAGAAAAGACATTGGCGGTGTAGTAGGGCAGGCTGAGCCTTATATTACTGTTGATTTTGCTACTGACGTGGCTTATCAGCTTCAGCAGGCTGTTGAGAAACTTCATGACACTGTATCTGCAACACTTAATGATACGAAGAACCAGTCCAATGTAATTTCAGCTAGACTAGCGGTAATTCAGAAATTTACAGGACAGGCAGTTGAGGACACCAGGTTTATTGCCGGCAGTACCATAGATTTTGCCAATAACATTTCAAGCTCTACCAACGAAGCATTTTCAAGAGTGGAATATGTACTTGATGAGACGTCTAAAAAGGGTGGAGCTCTTGATAATGCCAACAGTGCAGTGTCCAATATCAAATCAACAGCTGAGAATATCAAGAAGTCAGTCAATGATCTGGATGTTGGAAACTATGTTAAGAGTGAGGATGAAAAAAAGCAGTACAGCGAATCAAGGGCAGTACTTAATAGTGCAGCTGAACAGTACACAAGACTAGCCGAAAAGGCTTATAAATCTTATTACAACAGATATATAAGTGCCCATAAGGCTGATGCTGCATACAGCGGCGATACAGACGATCTGCTATTCTATGATTCCTCCGACAATGTCGTTTCCGAGAGCGGATGGGGAGACGGAGATATAGGTACAGGAGAAGGATCCGAAACTCCTGCCACCTGGAAGCATTCGATTTCAGGGGATACTTTCCCTGTCACAGGATCTGCTTCTGACTCCGGTCTGGCTGCTGCTGCTTCTGAGGATGCTGCCAACAAAAGCTCCGATTATGCAAAAGATAATTATGTCAATCCCATCGATCCTACACACACAGGTATAAATCCTGCTACCGGTTCCTACTACTACGATGAGGATATTTCATCAGCAACATCGGTTGTACTTGTTGTATATAAAAACCACTTGTCAGAGATGAGTGATGCGACTAGAACAGATGCCCAGAATGCCATGGGAAATCTGGCTGATGCTGCAGGAAATCTTGAAGCAGCCGGAACGCAGACTAAAAATATTATCAGCAACGTGGCAGGAAGAGAGGATATCAGATTCCCTCAGCTGTCAGCTGAATATAAGGCACGTACTTCCAGCCTTGCCGATAATCTGGCTTCCATGAACGATAACTTCGGACTTCTTAATTCCGAGGTTAATAATGCTACCGGAGTAATGGTAGATGATCTGCATGCGGTAAATGATCAGTTTAATATCATACTGAATCTTTACACGGACGCTCTTGATGGCGTGTTGGAGAAGGATTACACAAATATCATCAACGATAATTCGCTTCTTGATGCAGGATATACAACTGATGCAACTATAGATTCATGCTTCAATTTCGGACTCTGCGAGGGCGATATTGATGTATCCGGTATTGCAGGAACCATGGCGATTGAGTATGATTTCGATAAGGAAAGCGATATTACCGGTCTTACAGACTCAGGAATAAACACCTCATATCTTACCAAGTGTGTTCTCAGAGACAACAGAAACTACGGCGAGATTGCAGCTCAGAAAAACTATGCCGGCGGTATCTGCGGACTCCAGGAGATGGGAACCATCTTAAATTGCGGAAACTATTCCAAGGTTGAGTCCACAGCCGGAAGCTATGTAGGCGGTGTGGCAGGATCATCCATATCCTACATTCTTCAGTCCTATGCTAAAGGCGAGCTTGAGGGTACTTCCTTTGTGGGTGGCATCGCCGGTGACGGAAAAAACATAAGGGATTGCCTGACTATTGTAAGCATTGATGAGGCGCCTGACTGGAGCGGCGCAATAGCAGGACATGTGGCGGATAACGGAGAGATAAGGAATAACTTCTTTGTAAGTGATGTTCTTGCCGGTCTTGACAGGGTGAGCTACAGCAAGAAGGCTGAGCCTATAAGCTACGATGAAGTAAAAAACAACAAGGTATTTTTAGAGATTGAAAAGGAAACCGACGAGAAACAGAAAGATGAGAAGAGTAAATCCAAGGTCATCTCTTTGAGCACAGGAAGTGATAAGTCAGAGGAAGCTGAAGAAAACTACAGAAGTCTTCCTTATGAATTCAGTAATATTACGGTTAATTTCGTTTTGAAGGACGATGAACTCGAAAACGGAAAAGAGAAGATAGGACGAATCAGCAAGAACTATGGTGAAAAGCTTACAAAGGATGACTATCCTTCAGTACGCAGCAAAGAAGGTTTCTATGCGGTATGGGATAAGGATGAGATTGATGAACTTGTGTGTGATGTCACTTTGACTGCTTCATATAAGAGATACAAGACGACTCTCTCAGAGGATGATGTTTCTGATGAGATTCACCAATCAGAACTTCTTGTGGATGGTATGTTTAGAGAGGATGACATTCTCACAGTAGAAAAGACGGTCAATGTCACAGATGACGAGGTAGCTGAGCATCTTGATAACTATGAGACCATTAAAGTCACTGTTCCAGATGACGGACAGACAACTCATCAGATAAGATTTAAGGCTCTTAACAATTATGCTGAGCTGGCGGCCACCTTTGGTGATGTTTTAGGTGGCGAACCCGTACTTTATCTGGTTGAGGACGACGGAAACCGCATTGAGCTTGAAAAGACAGGAACCATGGGCTCATATACCACTTATAATGTGGATGGAAACGAGTTTGTTCTTTCGCTGGGAATTCCAGGAGCAAAGCATGCGGCTTACACTGTCCTTGCCATTGTAATAATAATTGTGATCGTAATTATTGTGCTCTTAGTTTTATTAGGAATAATTATTAAACGGCACAAAGGTCAGGTTCCAAAATTCCTGAATAGGTTTATAATAAAGATATCTGAGCGAATCGAGAATAAGGAACAGCTTTTCTACGACGATTCCAAGGACAACGTTTCTGATAATAACGAAACTGAAACTGAATCGGCAGATGGCTCTGATCCTGAAGCTGATGCTGATGAAGTGGATGCCAACGATGGTGATAAGAAAGAAGACTGATTATGAAGGAACTTCTCTATGAACTGTTGATGGAGGATAAGACATTTATCCATGTACCCTTTGGTGACGGCTTTTTTGACATCTATACGTCTGTAGTCGTTACCTGGGGGCTAATGGTAGTTGTCATCGTAGCTGTTATCCTGCTTACCAGAAACCTAAAGGTCCATAATATTTCAAAGAGGCAGGCTGCTGTGGAAAGTGCGGTTGTCTGGCTTCGTGGACTAGCGGTCTCAATGCTGGGAGAGGAGGCTGCCGGTTACAGCGACTATATTATTACAGTTTTGATATTTATCGCCTTATCTAACATGGTGGGACTCTTTGGTTTCACACCACCAACCATGGATCTAAATGTGACGATAGCTCTTGCCGTCATGAGTATTGTCTTGGTAGAGCTTGCCGGTATTTTAAAAAAGGGACCGGGCGGTTGGCTAAAGAGCTTTGCGCAGCCTATGGCTGTTATAGCTCCCATGAATGTTCTGGAACTGGTGATCAGACCACTGTCGCTATGTATGCGACTTTTTGGAAACATTCTTGGTGCAACTGTTATCATGGAGCTTATTAAGCACGTGGTCCCGATCTTACTTCCGGCGGCACTGAGTCTGTATTTTGATCTGTTTGACGGAATCATTCAAGCATATGTTTTTTGTTTTTTGACATCCCTGTACATTAAAGAGGCAACAGAATAAGGAGGAAAAGACAATGAGTTTAACAGCTATTGGTGCAGCCATCGCTGCATTCACCGGAATTGGTGCAGGTATCGGTATCAGTATCGCAACTGCAAAGGCTACAGATGCTGTGGCAAGGCAACCTGAAGCGGATGGTAAGATAATGAAGCTTCTTCTTTTGGGATGCGCTCTTGCTGAGGCAACTGCTATTTATGGATTCGTTGTAGCCATTATGATCATTCTTTTCTCATAATGAGAACTAAAAGGGGCGGATAAAAGTGCTTAACATCAGCATTGTAAATATTGTTTGTACTATATTAAACCTTCTTATCCTCTACTTTGTTTTCAAGAAGTTTCTTTTCAACAAAGTGGATGAAATCCTTAAGGCACGTCAGGAAGAGGTTGAACATGCCACTCAGGAAGCTGATAAAGCCATCGAGGAGGCGCAGGCAGCCAAGAAAGAATATGAGAAAAAGATCACTCTGGCGGATGAGGAAAAAGAGACTATTCTTTCAGACATCAAGAAGCAGGGCTTTGATGAGTATGAAAGGATTGTGCTTGATGCCAGAAAGAAAGGTGATCAGATAATCACCGAGGCTCGCTTTAATGCCAAAGAAGAGGCAAAGAGAGCAAGAGAAGAGTGTGCCTCAGAGATCAAGGATATGGTTATCGATGCGGCTTCCAAAATCGCTGCATCGGATCATACAAAAGAAGGGGATCTGGAACTATACGACAAATTTATTGATAAAGCCGGAGCATTGAGCAATGAGTGAAAATAAAAAAGCCATATTGCGATATGCTGCTACAGCTCCCACGAAGGAGCAGACAGAGAAGATCCTCAACATCCTGAAAGAACGAATCGGCAACGAAAACATTGAGATCGAGCTTTCTGAGGATCCATCAATTGGCGGCGGCTTTATCGTAAATTGTGGGAATTTTGAATATGACTGGAGCGACAAGGGCAGGGCGAGACAGCTTCGCACCGGCCTTTCAAGTGCGTGTTCTGATGGCGGCAGTGTAGATACAAAGCACATCATCACCATGTTAAAAGAAAAGGTGGAGGACTTCGAGCTTTCCATAAAGGACAGGGAAGTCGGAGAAGTTACCTGGGTTGGTGATGGAATTGCCAATGTAGATGGAATTGAACATGCATTCTACGGTGAAATAATTGAATTTGAAGACGGAACTAAGGGAATGGCCCAGGACATCAGGGATGACCACATTGGGTGCATTCTTTTTGGTGATGATAAAAGTATCCGTCAGGGTATGAGAGCGGTAAGAACCTATAAAGAAGCAGGTATCCCTGTGGGAGATGCTTTTGTGGGAAGGGTTATCGACTCCCTTGGAGCACCTCTTGACGGAAAAGGAGAAATAAAGGCTTCCGCCTACAGGCCTGTTGAAAATCCCGCACCCGGCATAATAGACAGACAGCCGGTAAATGAGCCTATGGAGACAGGTATTCTGTCTATCGATACCATGTTTCCTATAGGTAAGGGACAGCGTGAGCTTATAATCGGCGACAGGCAGACAGGAAAGACCTCCATTGCCATAGATACCATCATCAATCAGAGAAATAAAGATGTTATCTGTATATATGTAGCTATTGGACAAAAGGCATCAACAGTAGCTAAGATAATTCAAACTCTGAAAAAGAACAGGGCCATGAGATATACGATCGTGGTGAGCTCCACAGCGTCGGATCCGGCTCCGCTTCAGTATATAGCGCCCTACTCCGGCACTGCTCTTGCCGAGTACTTTATGTACAGAGGAAAGAATGTGCTTATAGTCTACGATGATCTTTCCAAGCATGCTGTTGCATACAGAGCTATATCGCTGCTGCTTGAAAGACCGCCGGGACGAGAGGCTTACCCGGGAGATGTCTTTTACCTTCACTCAAGACTTTTAGAGAGATCAAGTAAGCTCTCTTCAGAGCTTGGAGGCGGTTCAATAACCGCGCTTCCTATTATTGAGACACAGGCAGGGGACGTATCATCCTACATTCCTACCAATGTAATATCAATAACAGACGGACAGATATTCCTTGAAAGCGATCTGTTTTTTGCCGGCATGAGACCTGCTGTGAATGTAGGTCTATCGGTATCCCGTGTGGGCAGTGCAGCCCAGACCAAGGCTATGAAGAAGGCTACGGGAAGCATAAGGGTTGATCTTGCCCAGTACAGAGAAATGGCTATATTTACACAGTTTTCATCCGATCTTGATGAGGTTACTCAAAAGCAGCTCACCCATGGAAATGTTTTGATGGAGCTCTTAAAGCAGCCTCTGGAAAAGCCGCTTGCCATGCATGAACAGGTTCTTATCCTGATCGCTGTAACTTCAGGAAGAATGGACGCAGTACCTGTGAGGTTTGTCAAGGAATATAAAGAGAAACTGATAACGCATTTTAACAGTCAATATCCGGAAATATGTGACGAGATCAAGAGAAGTGCTGATCTTACTGAAGGACTCAGAAAGAGGATTCTGGACGAAATAGACAGCTTCAACAGTGACCTGAAGGAACAGCAAATTGGCTAATATAAAAGAGATAAAAGAGAGAATAAACAGTATCTCTGACACGAGAAAAATAACAAATGCCATGTACCTCATTTCTTCCACAAAGCTCAGTAAAGCCAGGAAGCTTTTGGGAGATACTGAGCCTTTCTTCTATGCCACGAAGGATATGATAGACAGACTCGTCAGTAACCTCCCGGAGGGAGTTGAGAATGTTTTTCTGGAAAACAAGGAGAATATTCCTGAGGAAAAGAAAAGAAGAGGTTATGTGGTAATAACTGATGACAAGGGTCTGGCAGGTTCCTACAATCACAACGTTCTAAGGACTATTGACGAACAGCTCTCTAAGGATAATGAGAATTACAAGCTTTTTGTTATCGGAGAAGTTGGCAGATTTCACTTTACTTCAAAGAATATTGATATTGAGCAGTTTTTTCTTTTCATGGCACAGAATCCTACACTGCACAGAGCCAGGAAGATATCTGCAGAGATAGTGGACTACTATCAGAACAGGGTCATTGATGAGTTTTATATTGTTTATACGGCTATGAAGGGCGGCGTATGTGAGACGAGATTCGAAAAGCTCCTTCCCTTGGATTTCATAACGGAGCTTCATGCCAAGAGTCGTGCAGAAAATGGCGGCTATTATGATAGTTTTTTAATGGAGCCCAGCCCGGAAGCGATTCTTGATAATATAGTGCCGAATTACATTACATGTTTCATTTACGGAGCACTGGTTGAGGCGTTCTGCAGCGTTCAGCATTCAAGGATGCAGGCAATGGATTCCGCCAACAAAAATGCAGAGAAGATGACAGAGGAGCTGAGAAAAAAGTACAACAGACAGCGTCAGGCTATGATAACGCAGGAAATCACAGAGGTTGTAAGTGGAGCAAAGGCTCTGAAGAAGAGTAAAGAAGCCCACTTAAGAAGGCTGAAAGATAAAGAGGTTAAACAGTGAAAAACGGCAGGATAGTACAGGTCATGGGACCTGTAGTGGACGTACAATTTGAAGATGAAGACCTTCCGTATATCAGCGATGCTCTTACGGTTACCTTAAATGGCAATAAAAGGGTTATGGAAGTTTCCCAGCATATCGGTGGTGATATGGTAAGATGTATCATGTTATCGCCCAGTGAAGGGCTTGCCAAGGATATGGAGGTTGTTCCTACAGGTGGTCCTATCAGTGTCCCGGTGGGAGAAGAGGTTTTAGGCAGGCTCTTTAATGTATTTGGTGACACAATAGACAGGAAAGGTGATGTGAATGCCACCGATACTTGGTCTATCCACAGAAAACCTCCAAAACTTGCTGATCAGAGCCCTGTTATTCAGGTTCTGGAAACAGGAATCAAGGTCATAGATCTTTTGGCGCCATATTCCAAGGGCGGAAAGATTGGGCTTTTTGGCGGTGCGGGAGTAGGAAAGACCGTGCTGATCCAGGAACTTATCCAGAATATTGCTACTGAGCATGGTGGATATTCTATTTTTACAGGTGTTGGAGAGCGATCCAGAGAGGGTAATGACCTTTGGATGGAGATGTCTCAGTCCGGTGTTATCGATAAGACAGCCCTGGTGTTTGGACAGATGAATGAGCCTCCGGGAGCCAGAATGAGGGTTGCGGAGACAGGCCTTACTATGGCAGAATACTTCAGGGATGTAAAACACAGGGATGTACTTCTTTTTATTGATAATATATTCAGATTTGTCCAGGCTGGATCAGAGGTTTCATCACTTCTTGGAAGAATGCCCTCGGCTGTTGGATATCAACCGACGCTGGCAACGGACCTCGGTCTTTTGCAGGAAAGAATTGCTTCTACAAAGCTTGGATCCATAACCTCTGTTCAGGCGGTTTATGTGCCTGCGGATGACCTTACGGACCCTGCACCGGCTACAACCTTCGCACATCTTGATGCAACTACGGTTCTTTCAAGAAAGATTGTTGAACAGGGTATCTATCCTGCGGTAGATCCACTGGAGTCCTCCAGCAGGATACTTGAAGAGGCAATTGTGGGCAAAGCGCATTACTGGACCGCCATGAAGGTTCAGGAAATCCTTCAGAAGTACAAAGAGCTTCAGGATATTATAGCCATTCTTGGAATGGAGGAACTCTCTGAAGAGGATAAGGCTACTGTTTACAGGGCAAGAAAGATACAGAGATTTCTTTCTCAACCTTTCCATGTGGCAGAGCAGTTTACCGGTATTAAGGGTAAATACGTTCCACTGTCAGAGACGATCAAAGGCTTTATGGCTATAATAGGCGGAGAGATGGATCATTATCCGGAGGCTGCTTTCTTCAATGTGGGAACCATTGATGAAGTGGTAGAGAAAGCCAAACAGATAGAGGCTTAACCTATGAGTGAAGAATTGGTTAAAAAATTCCATTTACAGGTAATATCTGTTAATGGTACATTTTATGACGATGATGCTATTGAGGTCATTGTGCCCTGCGAGGATGGCGAGTTTGCCATTCTTTATGGTCATGAAGAGATGATCCTGGCGATATATGACGGTATCCTCAAGATAAAAAAGCCCGACGGAAAGTGGACTGTCGGAGTTGTGAGCATCGGTTCTGTTCAGTACACCACTGATAACAGGTGTATTGTGCTTGTAAACACCGTTGAAAAACCTGAGGATATCGACAAGAGAAGGGCTCAGGAAGCTTATGATTTTGCCATGGAGCACCTGAAGGAGCAGCAATCCATTAAGGAATTTAAAAAATCCCAGGCAGGTCTTGCCAGGGCGCTCACAAGACTCAAGGCAGCATCGAAATATCAGTAATAAAAAAGTAAAGTTGGTGGATAATTTGAAAAAAAGAAGTTCTTTAATCTTAATGATAACAATCGTAATATGTATGTCGGCATTTTCTTTGTGCGGATGTGGTGCTAAGGCTGATCCGGAGCTTGAGAGCTACAAAGAGAGCATGACCGATTTCTATGACAAGCTCAGCTATTATGACAATGCAATTAATGCAATTGATCCTGACTCAGACACAGCAAAGACTGATCTTCTGGGATACCTTGATGAGATGAATGATTCATATAAGCTTATGGCGCAGGCGAAGATTCCTGAAGAGTTTTCGGGTATTTCCGATATAGCGCTGGAAGCAGCGGATTATATGCAGAAAGCTGATGAATTTTATCATCAGGCTTATGATAATGAGTTTGACAATGACAGTGAGATGCTGGCTGCTCAGTATTACCAGAGGGCAAACAGCAGAGTTCTTGTAATGCTTCAGGTTCTTCACGGGGAAGTTCCCGAGGGCGACAATGTTACTGTTGAAACTGAGAGTACCTATGAGTTTTCAACTATCAGTGATGATTCTGAAACAGAAGAAGGCTCTCAGGAATAATGAAAGAAAACAGATTTATCAATGCGATCAAATTTATAGCCTGCCTTTTTGTGATCACTATCCACGCACCCTTTCCGGGAGAAGTTGGCAAGATAATCGGAGCCGTTGCCAGATTTGCAGTTCCGTTTTTCTTTGTGGTCTCCGGCAGGTTTCTTCTTTTTCGTAGAGATGGAAGTCTTATTACTGAGGTTCCTGATATTCGCAGAAAAACAACAAGGACTCTTTCGCGGCTTTTAAAGACCACGGGAATTGTCTACCTGATCCATCTGTTATTTTCTCTTTTTGTACAATTAAAAACAGGAACCCCATTTTCTGAATGGTTCACTTCAAAGTTTAACCTCTTTGAAGCCAGAAATTTCTTTTTGTTTAATTCCGGACAGTTTATCTATGACTGGACCTATACCTTTGACCATATGTGGTTTTTGTTTGCGCTTATTTATGTCTATGGTCTTATCTATATCTTTGCTCCGGTACTTCGTAAATGGTATAAGAGACTTATTGCGATTCTTCTTGGATTTTTGTTTTTCGGAGAACTATTGCAGACCTATTATCCCATAAGACCCTTTGACATAAGTATTTCCACCTGGTATGTCATGAGAAACTGGCTTTTTGTTGGAATACCCTTTGTAATGATAGGAATTCTTTTCGGTGATATAGTCAGCAAAAGAGAAAAGCCTTTTGGCAAAACCGAAATGACTACCGGGATTTTGCTGATACTAATCGGAATCATCTCTGTAATTGCTGAGCTGAATATTATCGGTTCAAAAGAAGTGTATCTGGGGTCAGTTATTATTGTAATCGGAATCCTTATTCTTTCGGAGTGTAAGATACGTGTAAACGACCTGCTTTGCAATTTGGGAAAAAGAGCTTCTTCAAGAATTTATTTTTTTCATGTGCTGGTCATTGCATTAATTGACATTTTATCCCAAAATGGAGTAATACACGCACCTTCACAGGCTCTCAAAACTGTGCTGGTCATGGGAATCTGTATTATACTGTTTTATATTTTGCCGCTTTTGACTGATAAGTTATTTACATCCAGGGTTTGAGACTATGAATAGAAATGAATTTTTGAAATATTGCGAAAACAGAATTGTTATTCTTGACGGTGCCACCGGATCTAATCTGATGAAAGCAGGAATGCCGGCAGGAGTCTGTCCGGAGGAGTGGATACTTGAGCACAGACAGGTGCTGATAGACCTTCAGAAGGCTTATAAGGATGCAGGTTCTGATATTGTCTATGCACCTACCTTTACCGGCAACAGGATAAAGCTTGCAGATTATGGCCTTTCGGACAGAATCAGAGAGATAAACACAGAGCTTGTGAAACTGTCTAAAGAAGCGGTAGGTAGTGATGCTTTGGTAGCCGGAGACCTCACCATGACAGGAAGGCAGCTTAAGCCTGTGGGAGATCTTGATTTTGAGGAACTAATTGATGTTTACAAGGAGCAGATAAAGATACTTGAGGAGGCAGGGTGCGATATCCTCGTGGTCGAGACCATGATGAGCCTCCAGGAATGCAGGGCTGCTCTTATAGCAGCAAAAGAAGTATCGGATATAGCCGTTATGGTCACTCTGACCTTTGAAGCTGACGGAAGGACTTTGTTTGGATCGGATCCCGAAGCTTCGGCTATATGTCTTGAGGCTTTGGGAGCAGCTGCCATTGGTGCTAACTGTTCAACGGGGCCTGATAAGATGCAGAGTATCATAGAGAAGATGTCATCTGTAACCAGGATTCCTGTAATCGCAAAGCCCAATGCCGGTCTTCCCAAGGTGGACAGTGACGGCAATACGGGTTATGACATGGACAGCGATACTTTTATTAAGGAAATGAAAGTGCTGCTTGATTTCGGAGCGTCGATCATAGGAGGCTGCTGCGGAACAGCTCCTGAATATATTAAAGGCATTCATGATGTATACAAGGATGTTAAGCCTTTAGAGATCCGAGATTCTGAGGGGAATCCCGTGCCCAGGAAAATTTCCGGCAGAAGATATCTTTCCGCTGAAAGAAGAGCTTTATCTTT
>JAEEGL016922151.1_pt1 | contig 13058 bp, 10 predicted proteins | sample 9134231 | NCBI WGS metagenome assembly JAEEGL01 (sample SAMN16246548, study PRJNA631951) | gut metagenome | biome: gut microbiome; feature: rumen; material: fiber-attached | host: Bos | place: Iran: Karaj | collected 2018-10 | reverse complement strand
GGGGATTTTTCGTTTCCGGAAAACCTTGTATTTCAAAGGCTTTCAGAATTCGGACGGCATGAGGCGAACATAATTTTGAGTCCAGCACGTCTGCCAATTCCATCATACCGGCGTACCCGTATATTATACAGGATTTTCCCGCGGATTTCAAGCCCTCAGGCGAAAAAAATCCCGTGTCCCCGGGAGGAATCTTTGCGGGACCGCCGCGTTTTCCCGTCCTCTTCCGGCTTCATAAAAGATTCGCTGCGGAATTTTGCCGAATCCCTTGCAATCCGGGCTCCGATTCTTTATAATGGAGAAAAAGCACGAACCGCGAAAGGAAAACGCCATGATTCTTTCCACCCAGACCGACAATCTCTTCCGCCGCTTCCCACCGGAAGAAGCCCTCTCCATTTTCGCCGAAGCCGGATTCGACGCCGTCGACTATTCGATGTTCGACATGACCTCCGACTCCTGCCCGCTGAACGCCGTCGATCCCGAAGCGTTCGGGCTCGGACTGCGCAAAAAGGCGGAGGCCGCCGGGATCTTCTTCAACCAGGCCCACGCGCCCTTTCCCTGCATGCGGTACGGGGACGAGGAATGGAACGCGAAAATCCCCGGACGGGTCGCCCGGTCCATCCGCATCGCCGGGGTCCTCGGAGCGAAGACCATTGTCGTGCATCCCGTCGCCTGCCCGTTCCAGGGGGAGGAACAGAAGGAAGTCAACTTCAAATTCTACCGCACCCTCGAACCCGTCGCGCTGGAATACGGGATCAAGATCGCCATTGAGAACATGTGGGGCTACGACGGACGCCGGGGATACATCATGCCGAACGTCTGCTCCTTCGGGGCGGATCTCGCGGAATACTACGACGGGCTCGCCAATCCGAAGGCCTACACGGTCTGCCTGGACCTCGGCCACTGCGGGCTTGTGGGAGACGAGCCGGACGCCGCGATCCGGGTTCTCGGAAAGGACCGCCTCGGCGCCCTGCATGTCCACGACAACAACTACCGGGAGGACAGCCACACCGTCCCCTACGACTACGGGATGAAGATGAACTGGGACGCCATCACCCGCGCTCTCGGGGAGATCGGATACGAAGGGGACTTCACCTTCGAGGCGGACAATTTCCTCGTGCGGTTCGACGCGGAAACGGTGCCGGCAGGCCTGAAATACATGGCGGACATCGGGCGGCGGCTCATCAAAAAGATCGAAGCGGCGCGGACCGGAGCGTGACTGCCATGCGGAAAAAACCGGACAGAAAAGCGAGAGCCATCGCGCGGTTCGTGCAGAACGTGGCGGACGCGGGCGGGCCTCTGAAACTCGCCTCGGCGGTGGACGATCACGCCTACCGGCTGGGGGTGAGGGACGGCAGGAGGATGCAGCGGAACGCCGATCTTCCCGTCGTGCTGGCGGCCGCCGGCGTTTCCGCCCTGCTCTCCCAGATCCCGCACATAGCACTCTTCCTCCGCCGGAAACGGGACGAGAAGCGGGAGAAAGCGCGCCTCGAAGCCGAAAAGATCGAATCCATCCGCCGGGAGCTGGAAGTCCGCCTCGCCCCTTCCGCGAACCGGATGGAGGAATAGCGTCCCTCCCCGTTTTGACATGGGGGACCCGGAAACCGCGGATCCCCCTTTTGTCTTTTCCAGGACCTTCCCTGCTCTCTGGCGGGGCGGGTCTTTTTTATCTTCTCTTCTCGATGGGCGGACTGATCTGCGCGCCGATGGTGCCGGTCACTTCGAGGACTGCCGTTCCGGGATCCGCGGTCCACACACCAGTGTCGGGATCCTGGGAGAAGGCCGCCCCGGGGACGGTCAGGGTTCCGGCGTTCGTCGAGAAGATGCCGGATGCCGCATCGTAGGCATAGTCCGTGCCGGGGGTCAGGACCGCGCCGTTCAGCGTCACTGTCAGGTCGGTGAGGATGGGATCGAAGACGTCGGAGAGGACCACGCTGTCCCCCGGTTCCGTCTCCCGCCCGGCGTTCGATATCTCAAAGCCGTAGGTCACCCGGCTGTTTTCCGTGACGGAGGTCGGGGTGATGCACTTCTGCACGGTGAGATCCGGGCCGTCCTGCGCCGTGACCGTGGCCTGGGCCGTGACCGCGTCCGCGATCGTCCCGCCCGTGACCGACGCGGTGTTGACGATGCTCCGGGGATCCCCGGTTTCGGGATCCGTCCCGAGGGGAGCGAATTCGTTTGCCTTCACCGCGTAGACGACTGTCACAGCACCTTCCGCCGGGAGATCGATCCCCTCCGCCGTGAGCGCGGGTTCTTCCGTGACCGCGGGCCGGGGCTGCTCCACGCCGTCCGAATAGACCCTCAGACTCCCCGTGACATAGGTGAGCGGGACGACAGTCTGCCCGCCGGCCTCATACGCCCCGAGATCGTCCGTCAGCGTCAGACCCGTCATAGGCGCGCCGCTTTCGTTGACGATGTTCACGACGTAGGTGAGGGTGTCCCCCTGGGCGTAGGTCCCGATCAGCGCGGATTTCGTCACGCTGACGGCGTCGAGGATCTCCCCGGAGGCGATGTTGGACTGCCGCACCGTCCCGCCGTAGGAAATCGTAGCCTGATTGTAAAATACTGCCATGGATTTTCCTCCTTCGCGGCCGTTCCCTCCCTTCCGGAAAGCCGCGGCCGCACTCACAGGATATGCGCCGGGGGGCGGATGGGTGAGCGGGCGGAGCGACGAAAAAGCCGCGGTCCCCATTTGGTTCGGAGACTGCGGCTTGTGTTGTTTTTCGCGTTATTTTCCGCTCTTTCTCGCTTCTTCGGCTTTTTCCTGAAGCTGATAGAGCTCGTAATACCGTCCGCCGGCGGCGATCAGTTCGCTGTGGGTGCCCTGCTCCACGATCTCGCCCTTCGAAATGACGAGGATCCGGTCCGCCGAACGAATGGTGGAGAGCCGGTGCGCCACGATCAGCATGGTGCCGATATTCATCATCTGTGTGAGGGAATCCTGAATGAGAACTTCGGTCTCCGTGTCGATGTTGGCGGTCGCCTCGTCGAGGATCATCACCGAGGGTTTGGCGAGGATCGTGCGGGCGAAGGAGAGGAGCTGACGCTGACCCGCCGAGAAATTGTTCCCCCGCTCCCGGACCTCCTCGTCCAGCCCGCCGGGGAGCCGGTAGATGAACCGGTCGGCGTTGACGTAGCGGCAGGCTTCGCGGACCGTTGGATCCGGGAGGTCCTCCCGCAGGGTGAGGTTGGAGCGGATCGTCCCGGCGAAGAGGAAGACGTCCTGCAGCATCTGGCCGAAATGCCGTCTCAGGGACGAGAGGGTATACCGGCGCACGTCGATCCCGTCCACGAGGATCTCGCCCTTTTGAATATCGTAGTTGCGGCAGATCAGGGACAGGATGGTGGTCTTGCCGGATCCGGTCGCCCCGACGAAAGCCACGGTCTCCTTAGCCCGGACCTTGAAGGAGACGTCCCGGAGGACCCATTCCTCCCCCTCGTAGGCGAACCAGACGTTGCGGAATTCGATGTTCCCCTCGCAGGTCTCGAGTTCCACGGCGTCCGGCGCGTCGACGATCTCGGGCTCCATGTCGAAGACCGTGAAGATCTTCTCGGCGGAGGCCATGGCGGACTGGAGCCAGTTGAACTGCTCGGCGAGGGACTGGATCGGGTTGAAGAACTTCGAGATGTACATGTAGAACGAAACCAGCACACCCGAGGTGATGGTCTGCCCCATGAAGGAGGTATTTTTGATCGAGCCCCGCCCGCCGAGATAGAGCAGGCAGAGGACGGAGGCGATATAGAGCATGTAGACCGTGGGGCGGAAGACGGCGAAGGTCAGGATCTGCCTTGCCCTCGCCCGTCCGAGTTTCGCGTTTTTCGCGTCGAATTCCGCTTTCTTCCGGGCCTCGCGGTTGAAGATCTGGATGATCTTCATGCCGGAGAGGTGTTCGGAAAGGAAGGCGTTGATGTCGGTGGTGCCGTCCTTCACCATGCGGTAGGCCTTGCGGGAGAATTTGCGGAAGATCAGGGTGAAGAGGAAGATGAACGGCACGAAGCACAGGATCATCAGCGTCAGCTCGTAGTTGAGCAGCAGCATGGCGGCGAGGACCCCGACGATCACGAAGGCGTTCTTCACGAGGTTGACGAAGATGTTCGTGAACATCATGGAGATCGCGCCGGTGTCGTTCGTCACCCGGGTCACGAGCTTGCCGACGGGAATCGCGTTCAGCTGGGAATGGGACAGGCGTTCGATGTGTTCGAACAGTTCGAGGCGGATAGCGGAGAGGATCTTCTGACCGGTCCGCTGGAGCACGATGGCCTGGGCGTAGGTGGAGACGAGGGAGACGGCGAGGATCCCGGCGTAAACCGCTACCCGGGAGAGCAGCGCGGACATGGCGAAATCCGCCTTGATCATCTCCTCGATATCGCCGACGATCAGGGGGGAGATCACGTCGTAGGCCACGGAGAAGAGCATCGCAAGTCCCACGCAGAGGAACGCCTTCCAGTGGGGCTTCGCGTAGCGGCTGAGACGGCGGACGATCTCTCCGTCCTTCATATTGCGGTCGAACCCGACGGCTTCTTTCTGACGGCGGATCACAAGCCAGCCGGACACGAACACGACCGTGAAGACCCCGAGGATCGCGCCGAGAATGAGCAGGGGAAGGTATTCTCTCATGCTTTCTTCCCTCCCTTCCCGCTCTCGTCGTTCATCGACTGGAGCCTCTGCAGTTCCACCATCGAGCGGTATTCCGGCGAGGTCTCGCAGAGTTCCTCATGGGTCCCGACGGCGAGGATGCGTCCCTCGTCCATCAGCACGATGCGGTCCATGCTCTCGACCGTCGAAATGCGGTGGGCGATGAGGATGGTGGTCCTGCCCTGCCGCACGGCCCGGAGATTGTCGAGGATCGTCTTTTCGGTCCCGGTGTCCACAGCGGAGACGGAGTCGTCGAGGATGAGGATCGGGGCCTCCTTCATCAGGGCGCGGGCGATGGAGATCCGCTGTTTCTGCCCGCCGGAGACCGTCACGCCCCGTTCGCCGAGCACGGTTTCGTATTTTTCGGGGAATTCGTCGATATTGGAATGGACGTCCGCCCGTTTCGCCGCCGCTTCGATCTCATCCTGCGCGTCGCTGTCCGAGGCGAAGGCGATGTTATGAGCGATGGTGTCCGAGAAGAGGAAATTGTCCTGGGGCACGTAGGCGGCGTACTGTCTCACGGTGCGGATCGGGATGTCGTTGACGTCGTGTCCGTCCAGAAAGAGCTGACCGTTATCGACGTTGTAGACCCGGAGGATCAGTTCGGCGAGGGTGGTCTTGCCGGATCCGGTCCGCCCGACGATGCCGACGCTCTCCCCCGGTTTGATGTTCAGGCTGACGTCGGAGAGGGCGTCGTTTGCGGCCCCGGGATAGCGGAAGGTGAGGGATTTGAATTCGATCCCGCCGCGGAGAACGGGGGCGTTCTTTTCGTCGATCCCGTCCCGGTCCCGGACTTCGGGCTCCGTGTCGAGCAGGTCCGAGATCCGGGAGAGGGATGCCTTTCCGCGGGACTGCATCTCGATCAGTTGGGAAATCGCCATGACCGGCCAGACCACGGAGGTGAAATAGCCGATGAACTCCACGAGCTGCCCGGCGTCGAAGATCCCCTCGTGGACCAGCCAGCCGCCGTAGCCGAGGATTACGCAGATGATGGACTCGACGAAGAGCGTCACGGAGATCTGGAAGAGGGTGGAGATCCGGGTATAGTCGACGTTCGTCTTTTCATTCCGGTCGTTGAGTCTTCGGAAGGCGAGAAGCTCCTTTGCCTCCCGGACGAAAGCCTTGATTACCGCGATGCCGGAAAAGCTCTCCTGGGAAAAATCGGAGAGATCGGAGAACGCCTCCTGCCGGGCCTGCCACTTCCGCCGCATCGACTTGCCGACGATCGCCCCCATGATGAAGAGGAAGACCATCGGGATGAGGGAATAGAGCGTAAGGGAGCCGCTCATGCGGAACATCTTCCACATGGCGAGGGACCCGAGAAGCGCGGCGTCGGCCAGCATGAGGATCCCCGCGCCGAAGCACTCCTGCACGGTTTCGAGGTCGTTGGTGAACAGGGACATGAGGTTGCCGACCTTCTCCCGCTCGTAAAAGGGACGGGAGAGATCCTTGCACCGGTCGAACATCCGCCCGCGCAGATCCGTTTCCACGGCGACGGCGGACCCGAAAAAGCAGACGCGCCACAGAAACCGCCCGAGGGCCATGACGACCATGATCACGATCATCGGCATACAGATCCCGTCGAGCAGGAAATCCATGTCGAAGGCCCTCAGGGTCCCGTCCGTCATGAGGACTTCGCCGTCGTTGAGGCCGTTGACCGTCATGCGGTAGAGTTCCGGCATTTTCAGCTGGAAAAAATCCACCGCCACGAGGGACGCGACCCCGAGGAGCAGCGCCCAGCCGAACCGGAGGTAATACCGGTTGATATGCTTCCCGAAGAGCAAATTCACTCACTTCCTTCCGAATTCTCTCCGTTCTTCCGCGGCCCGCAGAACGCAGACCGGGAGTATTCTAGCATATTTTTGAACGGAAATCAAGCGGATTTAGAAAAAAGGCGGAACAAGGCGCGGAGCAAACCTTTCCTTGCCGGGGGCAAAAACATTTCTGAATCTTCTTGACTTTTTTGAAAAAATACGGTATAATCGGGAGGAACGCATTTCTGCGAGGAGGTTTCACCATGCTCAGACGATTTATCGCGTATTACAAACCTCACCGGGTCATGTTCGCCCTCGACATGCTGGCATCCCTGGCCGTCGCGCTGATCGGCGTGGTCTATCCCATCGTGACGCGCTCCATGCTCAACGACCTGATCCCGAACCGGAAATACCGGAGCATCATCCTCTTCGGCATGATCCTGCTCGGTCTCTACGCTTTGAAGATGCTCCTCAACTTCTTCATCCAGTTCCAGGGGCACATGGTCGGCGTGCACATGCAGGCACAGATGCGGCGGGATATGTTCACCCACCTCGAAAAACTGCCGTACAGCTACTACGACAACCACGAGACCGGCCGGATCATGTCCCGCATGACGAACGACCTCATGGACGTCTCGGAACTGGCGCACCACGGGCCGGAGAATATCATCATCTCCTCGATCTCCATCGTGGTCTCCTTCGTCTATCTCTCGACCATCAATATCTGGCTGACCCTCATCATCTTCGCGGCGGTCCCCTTCCTGCTCGTCATCTCCGGTGTGCTTCGCAAGAGGATGCGCGAGGCCTTCACCGAAACCCGCAAATCCATGGCGGTCATCAACGCGGCTCTGGAATCCTCGATCTCCGGCATCCGCGTCACCAAGGCTTACACCAACGCGGACAAGGAGGCCGAAAAATTCGAGCGCGGCAACGGGAATTTCATCGAAGCCCGCCGCAAGTCCTACAAGGCGATGGGGCAGTTCCACTCCGGGACCGCGTTCGTCACGGACATTTTCAACGTCATCATCCTGATCGCGGGCGGCCTCTTCCTCTACAACGGCAAGATCCAGTTCGGCGACTACTCCGCGTTCATCGTGTCGGTCAACATGTTCATCGGCCCGGTCATGACGCTCATCAACTTCATGGAGCAGTACCAGAACGGCGTGACGGGCTTCGAGCGGTTCCTCGAGATCATCGACGAAGAGCCGGAAAAGGACGCGGCCGGGGCGGTGGATATCGGCAAGGTCGAGGGGCATATCGAGCTGAAAAACCTGACCTACCACTACGACGTCTACGACGAGGACGGGCGCAAGATCGCCGACGAGGAACCGCGGGACGTGCTCTCCGACGTGTCCCTCGACATCCCGAAGGGAAAGACCTTCGCGCTGGTCGGCCCTTCCGGCGGCGGCAAAACGACGGTCTGCCACCTGATCCCCCATTTCTACGACTTCCTCCAGGGCGAGATCCTCATCGACGGGCAGGAGATCCACAATGTGACGATGGAATCGCTCCGGCGGAACATCGGCATCGTCCAGCAGGATATCTACCTCTTCAACGCCTCCATCCGGGAGAACATCCTCTACGGACGGCTGGACGCGACCCAGGAGGAGGTCGAGGAAGCGGCGAAGCGGGCCAACATCCACGACTACATCATGTCCCTCGAACACGGGTACGACACGGAGATCGGGGAGCGCGGGATCCGGCTCTCGGGCGGTCAGAAGCAGAGGCTTTCCATCGCCCGGGTCTTCCTCAAGAATCCCCCGATCCTGATCCTCGACGAGGCGACCTCGGCCCTCGACAACACAACGGAGATCCTGATCCAGCAGTCCCTCGACGAGCTCTGCCGCGGAAGGACGACGCTGGTCGTGGCGCACCGGCTCTCCACCATCAAGAACGCGGACGAGATCGCGGTGATCGCGGGCGGGAAGATCGTGGAACAGGGCACCCACGACGAACTGATCGAAAAGGGCGGCATGTACAGCGAGCTTTACAGCCTCCAGTTCCGCGCCAACACGGGCGAGAAGTACACGGCTCCGGCGGATCTCCTGACCTGATCCGCCGGCATATGGGAATAAAGAAACAGCGTCCGGTCTTTTGGGATCGTGACGCTGCTTTTTCTGTTCTGTTTGGTTTCCGTTCAGTCTTTCCGCGTTCCGGCTTCGCGCTCTTTATCCAGCTTGGTGTTGCGGAAGTAGAGAGCCATATCGACGGAGATCTCAATGAAGTTCAGCACATAGAAGACCGCGCTGAGGAAGAAAATGAAATCCGGCGCCTCGGGGTTTGACCAGGTCGCGAGCTGGATGATCTTGCGGGCGATGCCGAAAGCGTATCCGATGAGGAGGAAGACTTCGAAAAACAGGCTTTTTCCTTTCGCCGTGCGGGAAACCCAGGACTTGCGGATGGAAATCGGCCACGAGAGACCGAAGCACAGAATGGTCAGGGCTTCGAGTAAATCGGTGATCTGATGAATCGACATGGGGGTGTCTCCTTTGCGTCCGTATTGCTGACGGAGTTGATTATACTCCCCCGTCCCCGGTTTGTCAATGCGCCGGGAGCCGAACAATTCGGGGAAAAGAGCCCGTTTTTCGTCGAATCTGCTTCATCAGGCGGGCTCGAAGGGCGCGAGGACCGTCACGGAGTCCCCCGTCACGGCGGCGATCCCCTCCCCGACCTTCGCCCGGAAGACCGGTTCTCCGTTTTTCGAGGCGGTGAGGATCCCGGGGGCGACTGCGGCGAGAGCGTCCGTGTGTCCCTTCCGGATCCCGACGCTTCCTCCTCCCCGTCCGTTTTTGCCGTCGGGGATCTGAAACCGGACGGAGTCGCAGGGTACGCGGCGTTCTCCCCCCTCCGGCGGCACCAGAAGAAGATGAAATTCGCTTTGTTTATCCATGATCCGCCCTCAGTCTTTCGCGGCGCGGCGGACGTCGTCGATCCCGCCGGCCATCATGAACGCCTGCTCGGGGAACGCGTCGCATTCGCCTCCGAGGATGGCCTCGAATCCCGCGACGGTGTCCTCCGTCTTCACATACTTCCCTTCGAGGCCGGTGAATCCCTCGGCGACGTGGAAGGGCTGGCTCATGAACCGCTGAATCCGGCGGGCAATGCGCACCGATTTCCGGTCCTCGGGGGAGAGTTCGTCCATGCCGAGGATGGCGATGATATCCTGCAATTCGTTGTACCGCTGGAGCATCCGCGTGACCTCCCGCGCGCACCGGTAGTGCCTGTCCCCGACGATATCGGGCGAGAGCATCCGCGATCCGGATTCGAGGGGGGAGACCGCCGGATAGATGCCCAGTTCCACGATGGAGCGGGAGAGCACGGTGGTGGCGTCGAGGTGGCTGAACGCCGTCGCCGGGGCGGGGTCCGTCAGATCGTCCGCGGGCACGTAGATCGCCTGCACGGAGGTGATGGAGCCGTTCTTCGTCGAGACGATGCGCTCCTGAAGCCGTCCCATTTCGGAGGCCAGCGTCGGCTGATACCCAACGGCGGAAGGCATTCTCCCGAGCAGGGCGGACACTTCGGATCCGGCCTGGGAGAAGCGGAAAATGTTGTCGATGAAGAGCAGGGGCTCCCGGTGGGAGTGCTCCCGGAAATATTCGGCCATCGTCAGCCCGGCGAGTGGGACTCTCAGACGCGCGCCCGCCGTTTCGTTCATCTGTCCGAACACGAGGGCGGTCTTGTCCAGCACCCCGGACTGCTTCATTTCGTTCCAGAGATCGTTCCCCTCCCGCGACCGCTCCCCGACCCCCGCGAAGACGGAATACCCGTCGTGCTCGAAGGCGATGTTGCGGATCAGTTCCATGATGAGAACGGTCTTGCCGACTCCCGCGCCGCCGAACAGGCCGATCTTGCCTCCCCGGGCGTAGGGTGTCATGAGGTCGATGACCTTGATGCCGGTCTCCAGCACTTCCCCGCCGTTCACGATGTCCGTAAAGGGCGGAGCGTGGTGGTGGATCGGCCATCGGTCCTCGGCCTCGACGGGTCCCCCGCGGTCGATGGGATCCCCGGTGACGTTGGTCATGCGGCCGAGGGTGCCCATTCCGACGGGAACGGAGATCGGCGCGCCCGTGTCGACGGCAGGCATCCCGCGGGAAAGCCCGTCCGTGGACTGCATGGCGATGCACCGCACCTCCCGGGCGTTCAGATGCTGGGACACCTCGAGGGTGACGGGATGGTCGTCCTTCGGGATCAGCACGGCGTGAAAGATATCCGGCAGATCGAGGCTGTCGAACATGACGTCCACGACCGGACCGTTGATGCGGGTAATGATACCCTCTTTGTCGTTCACTGGGAACCTCCTCTCCCGCCGTCCCCGCGTCTCGCTCCGCTGCCGGAGGTCTCGAGAACGCCGGAGGTGACTTCGCTCTGCCTCTTGCGGCTGATTTCGGTTTCAAGCTCCGCCGCCGAATCCCGCGCGTTGTCGCAGGCTGTCCGCATGGCGGCGAGGGTCGCGGCCTGACACCCGGCGAGGGCTTCGAGGACCCTTCCGTAAAAATCCGCCCGGAGGCAGACTTCCGCCGCGCTTTTCAGGGCCGTCTCCCGGTCGGGCAGGAAGAGGATCTCCCCGCTTCCTCCGCTCCCCACGCTCTTCATGGGAAGGAGCACCGAGCGTCCCGGGATCTGGGTGAGGGTGTTGACGAACCGCTGGGCGACGAGCTCGACCGCGGAGATCTTCCCCTCCCGCCAGAGACCGAGGACATAGTCCAGAATCGGTTCCGCCTCCTCGAAGGACGCCGTATCGGGCAGGGCGAATTCCGCCGCGAGGGGGATCCCGCGCTCCTTCATCCGGGCGACGGCATGGCGTCCCGCGGCGACGAGCAGATACGGCTCCCCCTCCGCGAGGATCCGGTCGAGGAACGCGTAAAGCTCCCCGTTGTAGCCGCCGGACAGACCCCGGTTCGCCCCGATCAGCACGACGCACCGGGGGGCTTTGGGATCGAGGGCGGGCCAGACTTCCCCGAGAGCGGATCCGAACCGGTCCCGGACGGATCGGCAGGCGTCGGCGTAGGCGGAAAAGCAGTCCAGTTCGCGGCTGAGGCGGGTGAGCTTCGCGGCGGACGCCGTTTTCATCGCCCCGGCCAGCTGTTCCGTGCTCCGAATGCCCTCGAGGTGCTTTCTCAGCTCCCGGAGTCCTTCCATCACGCCGCCTCCCCGGATCCGTCCGCTTCGGATTTTTCGCAGATTTCGTCAAGGATGCGCCGCAGTCCGTCCTTTTCCTCCTCCGAGAGGCGGGCGCCGTTCATGAGACGCTTCACCGTATCGGGATAGAGGGCTTCCATGCATTCCGTCAGGCGGTCTCCGAAGCCGTCCATGTCCGCGGGATCGGCGTCCTTCGCGTAACCCTCCGACACGGCGAAGAGAAGCAGGGCTTCCTTCCAGTCGGGCAGGGGAACGTAGCGGTTCTGTCTCAGGGCGGCCATCATGCGGCGTCCCGCTTCGAGAGCCTTCCGGGTGTCCTCGTCCACGTCCGAACCGAACTGGGTGAAGCCGAGGAGTTCCCGGTACTGGGCCAGATCGAGCCGCAGGGTGCCGGAGATCTGCTTCATCAGCTTGGTCTGGGCCGCTCCGCCCACGCGGGACACGGACAGTCCCACGTTCACGGCCGGACGCTGGCCTTCGTTGAAGAGATCCGAATCGAGGAAGATCTGCCCGTCGGTGATGGAAATGACGTTCGTCGGGATATAGGCGGAAATGTCGCCCGCCTGGGTCTCGATGATCGGCAGAGCCGTGAGGGATCCGCCGCCGTTCTCCGGGGAAAGCTGGGCGGCCCGTTCGAGCAGCCGCGCGTGGAGATAGAACACGTCGCCGGGATATGCCTCGCGCCCGGAGGGACGTTCCAGAAGGAGGGAGAGCTCCCGGTAGGCCACGGCGTGCTTCGAGAGGTCGTCGTACACGATCAGGGCGTCCCTTCCCTTGTACATGAAGTATTCGCCCATCGCGGCTCCGGCAAAGGGAGCGATGTACTGGATCGACGCGGAGGCCGACGCGGGGGCGCAGACGATGGTGGTGTAGTCCATCGCGCCGTGGCGGGTCAGCTTGTCGCGGATCTCGGCCACCGTCGAATCCTTCTGGCCGATGGCGACGTAGATGCAGACGGTACCGGTGCCCTTCTGGTTGAGGATGGCGTCGATGGCGAGGGAGGTCTTCCCCGTCTGGCGGTCTCCGATGATGAGCTCCCGCTGGCCCCGTCCGATGGGAACGAGGGCGTCCACCGCCTTGATCCCCGTGTGCAGGGGGCGGGAGACGGAGGCGCGGTCCGGGATGGAAGGCGCGGGGCATTCGATGGGACGGCGTTCGGCGGTGAAGATCCGGCCCTGTCCGTCGAGGGCGTTCCCGAGGGGATCGACGACCCGTCCGAGGAGTTCTTCCCCGACGAGCACGCTGGCGATCCGTCCGACCCGGCGCACCTTCGTCCCGCTCTCCACTCTCTCGTACCGGCCGTAGACGATGCAGCCGATGCGGTCCATTTCGATATCGAGGATCATGCCCCGCTCGCCGCACTCGAATTCCACGACCTCGCCGTACATGATATCGGCCAGCCCGTCCATCCAGCAGATCCCGTCGGACACGCTGAGCACGCGGCCCAGCTGGAATTCGCGCATGGAACCGTCCGCGGCGCCCGAAAGGATCCCGTCGAGCAGATCGGCGGCAAGCTGTTCGGGGGTCTCGTT
>JAEEGL015150625.1_pt1 | contig 13058 bp, 7 predicted proteins | sample 9134231 | NCBI WGS metagenome assembly JAEEGL01 (sample SAMN16246548, study PRJNA631951) | gut metagenome | biome: gut microbiome; feature: rumen; material: fiber-attached | host: Bos | place: Iran: Karaj | collected 2018-10 | reverse complement strand
CGGCATGAACAACGGTACGATTAAGTGAGCACAATACAAAATAATTCCAAAGAAAAATGAAATCCTTGCAAAAGTGCAAACATTGTGAGTAAACTTTGCATTATTACAAAGGATGCAACTCGTTTATTAGCAAGACTTACGTTCGTTTGTGGGCAAGACTTACGTTCGTTTGTGGAATACACTTGCGTGTGCGAGTGAGGGACACGTGATAGCACCTGTTTCAGTATAAGACAGAACGAGGTGGGTGTAGCTCTTGCAGATAGATTATTTCACTGTAGAAATGACAAAAAAATATACAAAACCATTGAAAAATAAATAAAATGATAATGATTTTTGTATTTTATTGTCAATTTGTTTGTGTATTATATATAAAGTATGTAATTTTGCAACCGTTTTAAGAAAAAACAAATACAAATTGATTATAATAATACAAACATAACAATAAAACAACATGAAAAAAAGTAACTTGGGTTTGTACAGCGAAGCTTATGAGCATGATGCTTGTGGCGTGGGCATGGTAGTGAACATTCATGGAGGTAAGAGCCACGAATTGGTGGACAATGCCTTGAAGGTGCTGGAGAACATGGAGCACCGTGGTGCCGAAACCCGCGACAAGACAGGCGACGGCGCGGGCATCTTGGTGCAGATTCCTCATGAGTTTATCCTTTTACAGGGTATTCCTGTGCCTGAGAAAGGAAAATACGGCACAGGATTGGTGTTCTTGCCAAAGCAGGAGAAAGAGCAAGAGAGCATTCTGAGCGTAATGATTGAGGAGATTGAACGCGAGGGACTTACACTTATGCACATGCGCACGGTGCCAACCTGTCCCGATGTGTTGGGTGTGGGCGCACGAGAGGTGGAGCCAGACATCAAGCAGATTTTCGTCACCGGCGTGGAAGAGGAAAAAGTTGAGGTTTTTGACCGTATATTATATAAGGTACGTAAGAGAATTGAGAACCGCATCGACGATGAGGACTTCTACATCTGCTCTTTGTCGAGCAAGAACATTATCTACAAGGGCATGCTGACGAGCGGACAGCTGAGGCGCTATTTCCCCGACTTGTCCAGTCCTTACTTCACGAGCGGACTGGCATTGGTTCACTCACGTTTCAGCACCAACACGTTCCCGAAGTGGAAGTTGGCACAGCCCTTCCGTCTGTTGGCTCACAACGGAGAAATCAACACCATCCGCGGCAACCGTGGGTGGATGAAGGCGCGAGAGAGTGTGCTGAGCAGCGAGGCATTGGGCGACATCAAGGACATACGCCCCATCGTGCAGGAGGGCATGAGCGACTCGGCAAGTCTCGACAACGTGTTTGAGTTCCTGACCATGAGCGGTCTGTCACTGCCTCAGGCGATGGCGATTCTCGTGCCTGAGAGTTTCAACGACAAGAACCCCATCAGCGAAGACCTGAAGGCTTTCTACGAATATCACTCCATTCTGATGGAGCCGTGGGATGGTCCTGCTGCCCTGCTGTTCAGCGACGGACGCTTTGCAGGCGGCATGTTGGACAGAAACGGTTTGCGTCCCAGCCGCTACACCATCACCAAGGGTGGCATGATGGTAGTGGCAAGCGAAGTGGGTGTGATGGATTTTGAGCCTGGTGATGTGGTGAGCAAGGGACGTTTGCAGCCCGGAAAGATTCTGCTCATCGACACGCAGGAGGGCAAGATATACTATGACGGAGAAATCAAGGAGCAGTTATCCAAGGCTCACCCATACCGTGAGTGGCTCTCGACCAACCGCATCCAGCTGGAGAAGCTAAAGAGTGGGCGTCATGTGGAGAATTCGGTGGAGAATTATGAAAGGAAACTCATCAATTTCGGGTTCGGACAGGAGGACATCGACAAGACGGTGGTGCCCATGGCTACAGCTGGACAGGAACCTGTGGCGGCTATGGGTAACGACACGCCGCTGGCTGTCGTGAGCGACCGTCCGCAGATTTTCTTCAACTATTTCCGTCAGCAGTTTGCACAGGTGACCAACCCTGCCATCGACCCCATACGTGAGGAACTGGTGATGAGCCTGACAGAGTATATCGGTGCGGTGGGCACGAACATCCTCACGCCCGACGCTTCGAACTGCAAGATGGTACGTCTGCCACAACCTGTGCTGACGAACACGCAACTGGACATTCTCTGCAATATCCGCTACAAGGGTTTCAAGACGAAGAAACTCGCCATGCTGTTCGACATCGAGAAGGGGGCAAGCGGACTGAGACAAGCCATCGAGAATTTGTGCAAGGAGGCTGAGGCAAGCGTGGATGAGGGTGTGAACTACATCATCCTCTCCGACCGTGACATTGACGAGAAGCGGGCTGCCATCCCAAGCCTGTTGGCAGTGAGTGCGGTACACCACTACCTCATCTCGGTGCAAAAGCGTGTGCAGACTGCCCTGATTGTGGAGAGCGGCGAGATTCGCGAGGTGATGCATGCGGCGTTGCTGCTGGGATATGGTGCAAGTGCCATCTGTCCGTACATGACGTTTGCCGTGCTGGACGATTTGGTGAAGAAGCACAAGATTCAAGAGGATTATGCGACAGCTGAGGCACATTACATCAAGGCAGTGGACAAGGGCTTGAAGAAAATCATGTCGAAGATGGGCATCTCAACCATCCGCTCCTATCGCGGTGCGAAGATATTTGAGAGCATCGGTCTGAGCGAAGACCTGCTGAGACGCTATTTCGGCACGGAGGTGAGCACCATCGGCGGCATCGGACTCACAGACATTGCAAGGGATGCCATCCGTCTGCACGACGAGGCATTCAAGCCTGCTGAAATCAACGAGTTCCTGCCGAACAACGGACAGTTCTCCTACCGCAAGGACGGCATCCTGCATGCGTGGAACCCCGACACCATCGCCAATCTGCAGATTGCCACAAGGCTGGGCAGTTACAAGAAGTTTCAGGAGTGGGAGAAGATGGTGGACGAGAAGGAGAAGCCCATCTTCATCCGCGATTTCTTCGGATGGAAGAAGGCGGCTAAGCCCACACCCATCGACGAGGTGGAGCCTGTGGAGAGCATCGTGAAGCACTTTGTGACGGGTGCCATGAGTTTCGGTGCACTGAGCATCGAGGCACATGAGGCTTTGGCACTGGCGATGAACAAGCTCGGCACACGCAGCAACACGGGTGAAGGCGGTGAGGATAATGCCCGCTATCACTCAGACGTAGACGGCGTGTCGCTTAGCAGCAAGACCAAGCAGATTGCCAGCGGACGTTTCGGCGTGACAGCCGAATATCTGGTGAATGCAGAGGAGATACAAATCAAGGTGGCACAGGGAGCCAAGCCCGGTGAAGGCGGTCAATTACCTGGTTTCAAGGTGAACAAGATTATTGCCAAGACACGCAACGCCATCCCCGGCATCTCGCTCATCTCTCCTCCACCTCACCACGACATCTATTCCATCGAGGACTTGGCACAGCTCATCTTCGACCTGAAGAACATCAACCCGACCGCTGCCGTCAGCGTGAAGCTCGTGGCAGAGAGCGGTGTGGGCACGATTGCGGCTGGTGTAGCAAAGGCAAAGGCTGACCTCATCGTCATCAGCGGTGCGGAGGGAGGTACGGGTGCCAGCCCCGCATCGAGCATGCGGTTTGCAGGCATTTCGCCCGAGATTGGCTTGGCTGAGACACAGCAGACACTGGTGCTGAATGGGTTGAGAAACCAAGTGCGCCTGCAGACCGACGGTCAGCTGAAGACGGCAAAGGACGTGGTGCTCATGGCGATGCTGGGTGCCGACGAGTTCTCATTCGGCACATTGCCGCTCATCGTGCTGGGATGTGTGATGATGCGCAAGTGCAACACCAACACCTGCCCTGTCGGCGTAGCCACACAGGACGAACGGCTTCGTGCCCGATTCATGGGCAGTGCCGACTATGTGGTGAATTTCTTCACCTTCCTTGCCGAACAGGTGAGGGAGTATCTTTCAGAGATAGGTGTGCATGGACTGAAGGACATCATCGGACATACGGAACTCATCGAGGTGCACACCGAGCATGCCACCGACAAGCAGAAGACCATCGACTTTGCCCGACTGCTGCACAAGCCCGACACGGACAAGCCACTCTATTGGGACAGAGGGCAGTTCACGAAGGTGAGTGGCGTGAAGGACGAAGACATCATCGCTGCTGCACAGAAAGCAATTGATGACCAAGAGGAGGTGACACTTGATTATGCCATCAAGAACACCGACCGTGCCGTGTGCACGATGCTCTCTGGCGTGATTGCGAAGAAATATGGCGAGGCAGGTCTGCCCGACAGCACCATCCGTCTGAAGTTCAAGGGCTCGGCAGGACAGTCGTTCGGTGCCTTTGCCGTGAAGGGTCTCGACATCCGTCTGGAGGGTGAAACCAACGACTACTTCGGTAAGGGACTCAGCGGCGGACGCATCAGCATCCTGCCTCCAGCACGACGCAGTACGGACTTCATGGCAGAGGACAACATCATTGCCGGCAACACGGGATTGTATGGTGCCACCAGCGGCGAACTCTATGTGAACGGTCGTGTGGGCGAACGCTTTGCCGTGCGCAATTCGGGTGCCATCGCCGTAGTGGAAGGTGCAGGCGACCACTGCTGCGAGTACATGACAGGCGGTCGTGTGGTGGTGCTTGGCAAGACTGGCAGAAACTTCGCTGCAGGTATGAGTGGCGGTGTGGCTTACGTGTATGACCACGACCACACGTTCGACTACTTCTGCAACATGGACATGGTGGAACTATCGCTCGTGGAGGACACGGTGAGCCGCAAGGAACTCCTCGAACTCATCCGTCAGCACTACCTCCACACGGGCAGTGCCCTTGCAGGACGTATGCTCGACGACTGGAACCGCTACGTGGATGACTTCATCCAAGTGGTGCCCGTCGAGTACAAGCGTGTGCTGCAGGAAGAGCAGATGGCAAAACTCCAACAGAAGATTGCCGACATGCAACGTGACTATTAAACCTCATCAATCAATAAAAAGAAGAAAAAATGGGAAATCCAAAAGCATTTCTGACCGTGCCTCGCAAGGAGGCTGGCTATCGCCCCATCAACGACCGTGTGCATGACTTTGGTGAGGTGGAACAGACACTGAACACAAAAGACCGACAGGAACAGGCAAGCCGCTGCATGGATTGCGGTGTGCCCTTCTGCCACTGGGCTTGTCCACTGGGCAACAAAGACCCCGAATGGAACGACGCCCTCTACCGTGGCGAATGGGAGACTGCCTACAAACTGCTGAAGAAGACCAATCCCTTCCCTGAATTTACAGGACGCATCTGCCCTGCCCTCTGCGAGAAAGCCTGTGTGCTCTATCACACTACGGGCGAGGCTGTGACCAACCGCGAGAATGAATGCGCCATTGCCGAGAGGGCTTTCCTTGAAGGCTATGTGACCATCGAGCACCCTCAGCGCAACGGCAAGACAGTGGCTGTCATCGGCAGTGGACCTGCAGGACTCTCCGCTGCCACCCACCTCAACTATATGGGTTACGAAGTGACCGTGTTCGAGAAGAACGAAGCGGCAGGAGGACTGCTGAGATATGGCATCCCCAACTTCAAGCTGAACAAGAAAATCATCGACCGAAGAATCCGTGTGATGGAGCAGGAAGGGGTGAAGTTTGTGTATGGAGCAGCCGTGACGGCGACAGATGAAGCCCTGAAGGATTTCGATGCCATCGTCATTGCCACAGGCACCCCCACCGCACGTGACCTCAAAGCACCAGGACGTGAACTGAAAGGCATCCACCTCGCCCTCGAACTGCTCAGTCAGCAGAACCGCGTGTTGGCAGGCATCGAGTTCGCGAAGGAGGAACGCATCACCGCCAAGGACAAGGATGTGCTCGTCATTGGAGGTGGTGACACCGGCTCCGACTGCATCGGCACAGCCCATCGTCAGGGTTGCAAGAGCGTCACTCAGATTGAGATCATGCCCAAGCCCCCCGTGGGTCACAACCCCAACACCCCTTGGCCCAACTGGCCTGTCATCCTCAAGACCACCTCTTCGCACGAAGAAGGGTGTACCCGTCGCTGGAACATCAACACCCTTGAGTTCCTTGGCGAGAACGGCAAAGTGACAGGTGTGCGGGTGCAGCCCATCGACTGGAAGCCCAATCCTGAAGGCGGGCGTCCCCTCATGGTGGAAGCAGGAGAACCCGAAGTCATCAAGGCAGACCTTGTCCTCCTCGCCATGGGATTCCTCAAGCCCGAACACCCCGAATACCCCAAGAACGTGTTCATCTGTGGCGATGCCGCCAATGGTGCCAGTCTTGTGGTGAGAGCCATCGCATCGGGCAAGCAGATAGCAGAGAAAGTGAATGACTTTTTAAATGAATGAGGAATGATACACACAAACACAAACTATACGAAACTCTCCCACCGCTACCTCTTTGCTGAGATAGCCCAGCAGGTGAATGCCTACAAAGCCGAGCATCCCGAAGCGGACATCATCCGTCTGGGCATCGGCGATGTGACCCGTCCCCTGCCCCCTGCCGCCATTCAAGCTATGCACCGTGCCGTGGATGAATGTGCCGACGGAACAACCTTTCGTGGATATGGTCCCGAACAGGGCTATGACTTCCTCATCGACGCCATCATCCAGCACGACTTTACGCCCCGCGGCATCCAGCTCGACCGCACCGAAGTATTCATCAGCGACGGAGCCAAGAGCGACACGGGCAACATCGGCGACATCCTCGCCACCGACAACATCGTCGGCATCACCGACCCTGTCTATCCTGTCTATGTCGATACCAACATCATGGCTGGACGCACCATCCGCTTCATTCCCTGCCATGCCGACAACGGTTTTACGGGCGACATTCCCTCCGAGCATCTCGACATCATCTATCTCTGCTACCCCAACAACCCCACGGGAGCAGTCATCACCAAAGAGAAACTGACAAAATGGGTCAACTACGCCCTCCGCGAAAAAGCCCTCATCCTCTACGATTCAGCCTACGAAGCCTTCATTCAGGACGATTCGCTTCCCCACTCCATCTACGAGATTGAAGGAGCCAAGCAATGCGCCATCGAGTTCCGCAGCTTCTCCAAGACAGCAGGATTCACAGGCATCCGTTGCGGCTACACCATCATCCCGAAGGAACTGAAAGGGGCAGATGGCACTAGTCTCAATGCCCTCTGGAACCGTCGCCAATGCAGCAAGTTCAATGGAGCCAGCTACATCTCTCAACGCGGTGCAGAAGCCATCTTCACACCCGAAGGACAGCAACAGGTGCGCGCCACCATTCAACACTACATGAAGAACGCCCAGCTCATCCGCGAGAGTCTCGCCTTCTTGGGACTCACCGTGTATGGCGGCGAACATTCCCCCTACATCTGGGTGTCCACTCCCGACGGTGAAGACTCCTGGCACTTCTTCCACCGACTCCTCACCGATGCCAACGTAGTCGTCACTCCCGGTGAAGGCTTTGGACACCACGGCGAAGGCTATGTGCGCATCACTGCATTCGGCACATGGGAAAACAGCCTCGCCGCCATGGAAAGAATCAAAAAAATGATATAATGTAGAATGAGGAATGAGGAGTTAGAAACCATTATCTCTTCATTCCTCATTCCTAATTCCAAACTCTTAACAAGTGGAACCTCTCAAGCATGAATGTGGCGTGGCGATGATTCGCCTGCTCAAACCCATCAGTTACTACAAGGAAAAATACGGAACCACTTCCTACGGACTCAACAAGCTCTACCTCCTCATGGAGAAGCAGCACAATCGAGGACAGGAAGGAGCGGGCATCGCATGCACCAACCTTCAAGCGCAGCCAGGCGAGGAATACATGTTCCGTGAACGTGCCCTTGGAAGCGGTGCCATCAACGAAATCTTCAAGACCATCTCCACAACAGACAGGAACCATCCAGATGACAACTCTTCCTCTTTCGGAGGAGGTTGGGAGGAGGCTCAAATCCTGATGGGGCATCTCCGCTACTCCACTACAGGCAAGAGTGGACTCTCGCATGTACACCCCTTCATGCGCCGCAACAACTGGCGAGCCAAGAACCTGTGTCTGTGCGGCAACTTCAATCTCACCAATGTGGATGAGGTGTTTGATGAAATCACCGCCAATGGGCAACACCCACGCATCTATAACGACACCTACATCATGCTCGAACTGATGGGGCACCGTCTTGACCGCGAGAGTGAACGCATCTACAACATTGCCCACATGCAGGGACTTACAGGCACCGACCTGACACGATACATCGAGGACAACATCGACATCACCAACATTCTGCGCACTTCCACCCCCATGTTCGACGGTGGCTATGTACTGTGCGGCTTCACAGGTAGCGGCGAGATGTTCTCCATGCGAGACCCTTGGGGCATCCGTCCCGCCTTCTGGTATCGTGACGAAGAGGTGCTGGTGGTGGCATCCGAGCGTCCAGTCATTCAGACCACCTTCGATGTGTCCACCGACAGCATCCACGAACTCCTGCCCGGACAAGCACTCACCGTCCACAAGAATGGCAATGTCGCCCTCACCCAGATTCTCTCCCCTCAAGGCAACCACGCTTGTTCCTTCGAGCGCATCTACTTCAGTCGGGGCAGTGACCGTGACATCTACCGCGAGCGCAAGGCATTAGGAGAACAGCTCACCCCACAAATCAACAAAGTCATTGAAGGCGATCTGGAGCACACCGTGTTCAGCTATGTGCCCAACACGGCGGAAGTGGCTTTCTATGGCATGCTCGACGGCTTCAAAAAGCAACTCAATGAGCAGAAGGTGGAACAACTCTTCCGACTCACCCAACAGCACCGTCCCACCCGTGAGGAACTACGTGCCATTCTCCACAACTACATCCGCAGCGAGAAAGTCGCCATCAAGGACATCAAGCTCCGCACTTTCATTACAGAAGGAAATAAGCGCAACGACCTTGCCGCCCACGTCTATGACATCACCTACGGTTCTTTGGAACCACAGGTTGACAACCTCGTCATCATCGATGACTCCATTGTGCGAGGCACCACCCTCCGCGAAAGCATCATCCGCATCCTCGACCGACTGCACCCCAAAAAGATGGTGCTCGTCAGTTCCTGTCCGCAAGTGCGCTATCCCGACTACTACGGCATCGACATGTCACATCTCGACGAGTTCATCGCATTCCGTGCAGCAGTGCAGCTCCACATCGAACATGGCAATTGGCAGACTCTCCACGACATCTACCTGAAATGTGTGGAGCAGCAGTCGCTTCCCGCCGAAGAGATGCACAACTATGTAAAGGACATCTATCAGCCCTTCACCAGCGACGAGATATCCGCCAAGATGCTCGACCTCCTCCGTCCCGACGGCATGACCACCCCCATACAACTCGTCTTCCAGTCGCTCGAAGGACTCCATCAAGCTTGTCCCCACCACCCTGGCGATTGGTACTTCAGTGGCAATTACCCCACTCCCGGAGGTGTGCGGCTGGTCAATCAGGCATACATCAACTGGTACGAACAAAACTACAAATAACCTATGAACACAAAATACATCTTCGTCACCGGAGGAGTCGTTTCCTCACTCGGCAAAGGCATCATCTCAGCCAGCATCGGCAAACTTCTCCAGGCACGTGGCTTCAAAGTCACCATCCAGAAGTTTGACCCCTACATCAACATCGACCCCGGCACTCTCAACCCCTATGAGCACGGAGAATGCTACGTCACAGTGGATGGCATGGAGACAGACCTCGACCTCGGACACTACGAGCGGTTCACCGACATACAGACAACCCGTTACAACTCCATCACGACAGGTCGCATCTACAAGACCGTCATCGACCGCGAACGTCATGGTGACTATCTCGGCAAGACCATTCAGGTGGTTCCCCACATCACCGACGAAATCAAAAGAAGGATGCTGAGAAGCCCCCTCCCAACCTCCCCCAAAGGGGAGGAGACCTACTCACCTAATCATCCCCCCATGGGGGGACAAGAGGGGGACTTCGACTTCGTCATCACCGAAGTGGGCGGCACCATCGGCGACATCGAGAGTGCCCCTTTCATGGAAGCCATCCGACAACTGCGCTGGCAACTCGGACGAGATGCCGTATGTGTGCATCTCACCTATGTGCCCTATCTGAAAGCGGCAGACGAACTGAAGACCAAACCCACCCAGCACTCAGTCAAAGAGTTGCAAGGCATGGGCATACAGCCCGACATCCTCGTTCTTCGCACCGAGCGCCATCTTGATGATGCCCTGCGCATGAAAGTGGCTTCCTTCTGCAACGTGGACCTTGAATGTGTGGTGCAGAGCGAGGACATGCCCAGCATCTACCAAGTGCCTGTCAGCATGCAGCGGCAAGGACTCGATGCCGCCATCATGCGCAAGATTGGTATTCCCGTAGGAGAGACGCCAGCCATGAAATCATGGCACGACTTCCTTGACAAACAGAGCCGTGCCACCAGAGAAGTTCACATTGGTCTTGTGGGCAAATACGATCTCCAGGATGCATACAAGTCCATCCGCGAGAGCCTCAACCTGGCTGGCATCTACTGCGATGTGAAGGTGAAACTCCACTTCATCAACAGCGAAAACATCACGCCCGAAAACGTGGCAGCCCAACTCGAAGGCATGGTTGGAGTCATCATCTGCCCCGGTTTCGGACAACGAGGCATCGAAGGTAAAATCACCGCCATTCAGCACACCCGCACCCACGACATCCCCACCTTTGGCATCTGCCTCGGCATGCAGATGATGGTCATCGAATTTGCCCGCAACGTCCTCGGACTTGCCGATGCCAACAGCACGGAAATGAACCCAGAGACCCAGCATCCCGTTATCGACCTCATGGAGGAGCAGAAGAACATCACCGGTATGGGCGGAACGATGCGTCTCGGAGCCTACCCCTGCCAACTGCGCAAAGACAGCAAGGCACACAACATCTACGGCAAGTCTGACATCCAAGAGCGTCATCGCCACCGCTACGAGTTCAACAACCACTACCTCACCGCTTTCGAGCAGCACGGCATGCAATGCGTCGGCACCAACCCCGAAAGCAACTTGGTAGAAGTCGTAGAACTCCCTGAGAAGAAGTGGTTCATCGGCACCCAGTTCCATCCCGAATACGCCTCCACTGTTCTCCATCCCCACCCCCTCTTCATGGACTTCATCAAAGCCATCAAGTAACACTACAATTCATTCGTCTCATTTTTTCATTTTCTCATTCTTTCATTTTTTTCATTTCTCCATGTCCACCATTCCATTCACAAAAATGCACGGAGCAGGCAACGACTACATCTATGTCAACACCCTCCTATATCATATTCAAAATCCCTCAGCTGCAGCCATCAAATGGAGCCGTCCCCACTTCGGCATTGGTAGTGACGGACTCATCCTCATTGGTGCAGCCACATGCCCCGATGCAGACTTCTCCATGCGCATCTTCAACAATGACGGCTCCGAAGCCATGATGTGCGGCAACGGCACCCGATGCGTGGCTAAGTATCTGCACGACAAAGGTGTGACGCACAAGAACCCCATACGTCTTCAAACCCTCTCTGGCATCAAAGTTCTCCAACTGCATCTCGACACAAACAACAAGGTGGAGAGCGTCACGGTGGATATGGGTACACCCATCCTGCAAGAACCACAGCAATTTTCCGAGAACGGTGGCAGTGCGCTTGATTATGCTGTCACTGTTGATGACCGCACTTTCCAAGGCACCTTCGTCTCCATGGGCAACCCCCACTTCGTCATCTTCCTCAATGAAGATGTGGAACAATTTCCCCTCTCACACTATGGTCCCCTTTTGGAGCACCATTCCCTCTTCCCTCAACGCTGCAACATTGAGTTTGCCCAAGTCATCAACGCTGACACTTTCCGCATGCGTGTGTGGGAACGTGGTTCAGGCATCACCCTCGCTTGTGGCACTGGAGCCTGTGCCACTGCCGTAGCAGCCCATCTCACAGGCAGGGCGAGTCGTCAAAGCAACATTCAAATGGATGGTGGCACCCTCCACATCGAATGGAACGCCACCGACAACCATATCCTCATGACTGGTCCCGCAGCCATCTCCTTCGAAGGAGAAATCGAACTGGATGAATGAGAATAATCCCCGACTATTCTTTTTTCAACAACATCCATCCTTTTCGTATCCTCTCTAAACAACCTTAAACCTCTTTTTTCATTTGTACCTATATTATATATATGTACAACCTTCCACTTTGATTTTTATAGGAGTCACAACATAACCCCAAATGACTCCTGGAAAATACGGGTATGAGTTCAGTGAGATGACGTAAGTCTCCTAAGAGTCGGATAGGAGATTTACCCTGTTCTGAACCTATTCCAAGTCGTACGTCGTTGCCACTTTGAGCCCTACGACGGAAAACTCACGAGAGTGGCGTCGTTAGGTTCGTGAGCCTCACGACGGTCGGGAATAAGGAGAACAAAAAGATATGATAAAATGATTCCGCATAGCGCAAATTGACAGCGCTTTCTTGATTTATGTCAAGATAATATCACAAATAAAAACATTTGATTACATTTTGCTTTATAATTTAAGGATTTTGCTTTACCTTTGCATCGTAAATCAAAACAAACACCTACATTATGATATGTAATATATGGTATATCGCTAACATTCTGTCAAATTATAATCAGCAGAATAATCAGCAGCAGAACCAGGAGCAGAATCAGGGTCCTACTTCGCTTGCGGTGTGAATCTACCAGTCGGATAGCACAAAGAAAACAAACACAAGCAATAATACAAAAACAACACAAACACAACAATGAGGCTGGTTCAAACTGATGAATCAGCCTCTTTATTTTGAGACACATTACACTTATTATTAACAACACAAAACACAAACACAATGAAAAAGATTGAAGCAATCATCCGTAAGACAAAGTTCGAGGATGTAAAGGACGCATTGTTGCACTCAGACATTGACTGGTTTGAGTATCACAACGTGCATGGCATCGGTCAAAGTAGGGAGGAACGCATCTATCGTGGTGTACAGTACTCCACAGACGTGATTGAACGTGTGGCACTGACCATCGTGTGCCGCGACCAATTCGTGGATCCAACGGTGAAGGTCATCCTGAAGGTGGCACACACGGGCGAAATCGGTGACGGTCG
>JAEEGL012936516.1_pt1 | contig 13058 bp, 10 predicted proteins | sample 9134231 | NCBI WGS metagenome assembly JAEEGL01 (sample SAMN16246548, study PRJNA631951) | gut metagenome | biome: gut microbiome; feature: rumen; material: fiber-attached | host: Bos | place: Iran: Karaj | collected 2018-10 | reverse complement strand
ATTCAACCATAAATTTAACCGAACGAACTAATCTTTCTGAGGTATCAAAGTTCTTCAGACTGTCATCTATGTTTTTGCACGATGAATGGATTGCCGACTTTCGTTATGGGAAAGAAATGTGTCTGATGGTAAAAAAAGACGAAGACTATGTTTATTGTTATTTAGTATTTGATGACAAAGACCAATTTTTTGCAATGCATTTATATAATATCAAACAGATAACAGATTGATTATGAAAAATTTTCTTGTGATATGTATTTTATTTAGTTCCTTGTCGCTGTATTCCCAACCAGTTAGGATAATAAAGGACTCTGTGGAGTATGGTTATAAACAATCGTTGTAACGAGGTCCCTTCTTTTAGGAGAAACTCAAACATTTATTTTTATGCCACAAAATAGCTGTCGTTTTAAAAATCTTTCCGTACTTTTGGTTGTTGTTGCGTTTTGATTGCAAGTCAAAGCAAAATGGATAATGAAATTGACTTCTTTATGAAAAAATATATCCTTCTATTGATAGTTTGTTTTACGACATTGAGCGTCAATGCTCAGTATAACGGCTATTCTCTTTCTACGGTGGGAATACGTGTGTACGATGCGAGCGCGTCGGTGCTGTCGGAAATAAATAAGATTCCCGACATAGAAAAACGGTTGGTTCAACTTGGCGAGGACATTTCGCAGTCTGATTTCGACAATATCTGTTCTAAATTCAAGTGGATGAAGAAATTAAGCATTGAAAACACTCATGGACAGATTGCTGATTTGTCGTCGGTGAAGAAGTTGAAGGATTTACATTTTTTCCAGATTAAAAACGGTTCTGCCGACGATGCGGTTTCGCTTGCTCCGCTTGCCGAAGTTGATTCGCTGAAGGAATTAGTCGTTTTTGCTACGTTGATTACTGAATATGAAGGATTGTCGCAACTAACGGCTTTGGAAAGTGTTTCGTTCGAAAAATCACCGTTGGCATCGCTGGATTTTCTTTCGGAAATGAAGCAGGTGAAACGACTGAATCTGTCTGGCTCGAATCACACATTCGCCAACTACGAGGCTTTGGCGAAATTAAATAAAATTTCTTCGCTCGACGTGTCGTACAATCCCCAGGCGACCGACTACAACATGGACGTGTTTTCCGATGTGACGACGCTGACCGTGGTTAATGTCTCGGAATGCGACCATCTTAAGTCGCTGTCGTTCTTGTACAGCAGTACGTCACGTTTACAGGAATTTTATGCTGTCGGCTGTGATTCTATCTCAAATTATGACATGTTGATTCGTGCCACGAAATTGAAGAAGGTTGATTTGTCGCATAGCGCTACGAAAAATGTCGCTTTTCTAAAAAATAAGGCGAATATTCGAGAATTGAACATTTCCGACACAAAAGTCTCGTCGATTGCGGAACTTCAGCCAAGTGTGAATATCGAGAAATTGGATTTGTCATATACCGACGTGGAGGATTTGTCGGTGTTGTCAGAAATGTCGAAGTTGAAGCGGTTGAATTTGTCGCATAGCAAGGTGACCGACGTTTCTCCGCTTGCAGGATGCGTGTCGTTAGTGGATTTTGACTGCTCGAATACGCAGATTGCCAAACTCGATGGAATGGAAACCTGCGTGAACCTTTCCCGAATCAATGTCGGTAATACGCCGTTGGAAAGTTTGCGGCCGTTTTATTCTGCAAAGAAAGTAAAGGAAATTATTGTTGACGAAGATATGTCGCAGGTTCATCTTGAAGCATTAAAACGTCGCTCACCGTTGATTATCGTGAACTATGCGAAACAAAAAACGCATGAGACAGAAACCGAAGTCGAAACGCAAACACAGGAATGATGTCGCACGTTATTCAACAAACACTTGACGGTTCGCATACCATATACATTCCGGAACTCGACGAACATTATCATTCTACGAACGGGGCGGTTCAAGAGGCACAGCATATTTATATTTCGAAAGCATATAATTTTTCAACGGTGCAAAATCCTGTCGTATTCGAGGTTGGTTTTGGAACAGGGTTGAATGCGTTGCTGACTGCATTGGAAGCAGTGCGGACCAGACGAAAAACTTTGTATGTTGCAATAGAAAAATATCCAGTTTCGCAGGAAGAATGGTCGGTTTTGAATTATCCGCATATTATAGGCGAAAATTCCGTTTCGCTGTTTTCCGCATTACATTTGGCGGAGTGGGATAGAGTCGTTGAGGTTTCGCCGTATTTCAGTTTAAAGAAAATTCATGCCGACATAACAGACTTTTCAGAAATACCAATGACCGATGTCATTTATTTTGACGCATTTGCTCCGAACAAACAGGCTTCGATGTGGTCGGCAAAAATTTTTAATTTTTTGTTTGAACATACCAGTCCCAACGGTGTGCTGACAACGTATTGTGCCAAAGGCGATGTCCGTAGAATGTTGCAGTCGGTCGGCTATACTGTTGAGCGTACCGACGGCCCTCCCGGTAAACGGGAAATGCTACGGGCGGTGAAAAATAAATGATTATTAATGCATAATGCACAATGGAGTTTGTGGTGGTTTTTAATTGTGCATTGTGAATTGTGCATTATTACACTCCTTCTCCCGAAATCACGGTTCTGATAGTGTAAAACAAGATTTTTATGTCAAGGTAAATTGACATGTTTTCAATGTACAAAATGTCGTATTTAAGACGTTTCGCCATTTCTTCGGGACTTTGAGCATATCCGTATTTGACTTGTCCCAACGAGGTTATGCCTGGCTTAACTTTCTGAAGATGAATGTAATGCGGGGCGATTTTTACAATCTGTTTTATGAAATACTCGCGTTCGGGACGTGGACCGACGAGCGACATGTCGCCTTTGAGTACGTTGTAGAATTGAGGAATTTCGTCAAGTCTGTATTTGCGCATGGTGTGTCCCCACGGAGTAATTCTGCTATCGTTTTCCGACGAAAGTTGAGGTCCTGTGACTTCGGAGTCGGTGTACATCGACCTGAATTTATATATGTTGAACGGCACTCCGAATTGTCCGATACGTTCTTGTTTGTAGAAAATTGGACCTTTCGAGGATCGTTTCACCATTATGGCTGTAAATAAATATAACGGGAACCCGAGAACCAAAACGAGAATGGAAATAATGATGTCGATAGCACGTTTCATTTTTTCCTCCCATATCGGCATCACATTTTGCGAGATGACAATGAGAGGCTCGTCGTGTATGGAGTTGAACGTCACACGTCCTGTAATAATATCGCAGTTGTCGGGAATTGCTTTTATGACGGCTTTCGTTCCTTGTAAACAAGTGAGTATCTTTTCAATATAGGCGTGTTCCTTTGTTTCGATGGCTATGATGATTTCTTCAATGTGCCGACCTTTCAAAAGTTGTTTTACATTTTCAATATTGCCCAAATGCGGAATGTATTTTTCCATTTGATATTGTTGCTGCTCAATAACATTGACAAAACCGACGAATTTGTTTCCCGATGATTTTTTCGCCGAAACAAGACGGTTGTACAATTGTTCCGCTTTTTCGTTGCTTCCCACCAGTACCGTGTTGAAACCAATTTCTCTGTTTCTAATTTTTTTCGTCGTACGAGTTGTTATGATGAAACGCGGAATGTACGTCACAATGAAATGAAGGCAGACCAGCAGAATGTACGATTCGTAGTAAGCCTCGTACGAAGGCACATTGTCGTCGAGAATGATTGCAAATAACAATATGAATGAGCCAACCAACGTGATGAAAAATGTGTTTATAAGCTCTTTCAACCGTGACTTTCGGTAGACGTTTTTGTAGTAGCCGCTTAAATAGTAAAGCAACAGCCACATAAGCGGAATAAAACATAGTCCGTAAACGTAGTGCTCGTCGGTTAGAATGAGAGCCCGTTGTTCGGGGTATTCCAGATAGTAGGCGTCGATGTATTCATTTCTCAAAAAGAAAAACAACGTCCATACGATTATTGCTGAGACGTAATCGCAGATGATGTATAATAATGTTTGTCTTTTCTTATTCATATATAAACACAAATACAAATGTAACGCAATTTTGGAAATATTAGTCTACGAAGTGCAATTTTGACACATACTTATTTTCCCCCTTTCGGTATGGACGAGTTTTCTGAAATTTGTGTACGGCTTTGAAAACCAGATTTCTGCGAGTGATTTTTCCTGAATGTTTCCGTACGAAAATGTGTGATTTTTATCGAAACAGCAAGGCAACACGTTTCCGTTCCATGCTATTATGCAGGAACTCCACATTTTCCAACATTTATTTTTTAGTTTGTTTTTTATCGTCAGTTTGCCGTTTTCGTGTGTGTAGCGGCTGTTTTTTTGCGACGGAAGCATTTCAATGTTTTGTTCGTCGTAGAATTGAGCGGTTTTGAACTGAATTATGTCGGCACCGAATTCTTTTCCAATTTGTCGGATTTTGTTTTTGTGATTTTCGGTGTGTTTAAAAAGCAGACATTGCAGTTCCACGAGCGGCAGATGCGATTTATTCTGGATTTTAGCTTGTTGAATCGCCTTCATTCCGTCAAGTACTTTCTGAAAGTTGCCGTTTCGGCGGTATGTTTCGTATGATTTTTGGTCGTAGCCGTCTAAAGAAATTATAAGTTTTGTGAGTCCCGATTTTACGATTTCGTCGGCATTTTTTTCGGTGATGAAATGTGCGTTTGTCGAGATTGACGTGAGAATGCGGGCGTTGTTTGCCGTTTTAATTATGGAAATCATTTGTTCGTTGACGAACGGTTCGCCTTGAAAATAAAGATTTGCGAAAAAGACGGTCTTTTCTATTTGAGGCATCAATTCCTGACAGAGTTCCACCGTGATTTTTCCTTTTCTCACGGTGCTTGTCTGATTTCCCGTTGGACATTCGGGACAGCGAAGGTTGCAAATATTAGTCGGCTCAATGCTGATAAATGCAGGTAAGCCTTTGAATATGTGTATTTTAAAACAATGAGACAGAATAAACGTGTATGTCAGTTTACAAAAATTCCATAGTCTTGTAAACGACAAACTTTTAAGTATTTGCCCTAATAATATGCAATAAAATTTCATAATTCTGTACGAGGCAAAGATACACATTTTCTAAAATACGTTTGCGTGTTTTAGCGAACAGATGGAAAAAGGATTCTTGTCTGATATAGAACCCCGAGAATATTTGTTGAAATTTCAAAACAACTGAAAACAATAGTGGAAGTTATCTAATTTTTAGTATTTTTGCTAAATGAAGGTAAATTTATAGTACATGAATCGTTTTCTACGAATAATAGCAATAGGTGTCTTGGCTGTATGGGCGTTTGCTTCGTGCATGAAAGACAATTTTGAGCTTAAAGAAAAGTTCTCGAAGGATATTGAGTGGAATCCGTCGCTTGCGTTGCCGATTGCTGAGGCAGATATGACGTTGGCGAATTTGGCGAAGGAACGTCAGGATACGCTTGAACATATTAGTGAAAAAACTCTCGGTTACGGAACAAACGACGACGATAAAGTCATCCAGTTTCGCTATATGATTGATACGGCACGTACGGTAGATGTGATGCATCTGCCAACACTTAAGCCATATACCAGAACTGTGAAACTTAAGCCTGTTGAAATATCAGATGTTTCATTCCCGATTGGCTATGTGACAATTGATGAGGTAATAAAAGATAATTTTTCGACTCCAGACTATCAGGACTATGTAGATGAGGTTGCTGCTCATCCTGGCGCTGTAAATATGGGTGGAAAAACAGCAGTGCGAGAACATTATTATCCTATAGGAGAACTTCCTGCAGATCTTAAAAGTGTAGCAGAAGATTATTTTGGTCAGGAAATAAATGTGAGAGATGTGTTTGAATATATCATATTAAAGTCGGGCAAAATAACAATGACGACATTAAATAATAGTGATTTGGCTTTTTATTGCGATCTTGTTATAAGTTCTAAAGATAAAACAACGGGTGACTTGGTCGATTTTGCTGTATTCAATTATAAATCGGGTTCGCCAGGATGGATTCCTAAAAATTATTCGCCAGGAGTTAAGTCAGTTGAGGTTGATTCAGGAGCATACTTAAATAGTGAATTTTATTTCAGTTTTAGAGACTTGCGTATAGCACAAGCCGATAATGCTATCGTAGTAAATAGTTTGGATTCCTATGGAATATTGCTTAACCTTGAAATGAAGAATATGGTTGCTTCGGCTGGTAAGGCACAAGTACCGCTCCAAGAATTGCAGGATACCATTCGAGAGTGGATTACTGTTCATGACGAAGATGCCCAATCAAGACAATTGTACAATGTTTTGATAGATCAGGGTTCATTTCACTATGAGATTACATCTACAATAAAAATTGCGACGGAATTAACCGCTGAATTCCCTACAGTGGATTCTGCTGGGGTTACTCCTATGCGTAAGTCTGCGGCAATGACGAATGAACATCCGACGTATTCTAATGATTGGAATATGGCTGGTTGTAATATTGATTTAACGGCCAATCCGGAGCAACCATATAATTCACTGCCTGTTACGGTAGATTATAAGGTACATACAACTGGAGGTATGCTGGAATTTAATGCCAACACGGATTCCATTTATATTGAAGTCACTAATACGGATAGCCTCTTTTTCGCTTATCTTGAAGGAAATTTACGTCAGTTCGACCAAGATATTTTCAGCGAAACTCTTGATTTTGACTTGAAAGATTATCTTGGCGAGTTTATGAGCGTTGAATCGTTGGTATTGTACGACCCTAAAGTAAACATTACATACGACAACCCGGTGGGAATAGCGGGTGATTTGGAATTAAATCTTGTCGGGAAAGACGACAAAGGTAATTCGGTGGATTTATTTGGCGGTCATCAGAATAAATGGCGGGTTGTTCGGCCGTCGTGCGACTCTGCAAGACAAGGTTTGGCGGCTTCTTCGGGAATCTACATCAATAAATCAACTTCGAATATCATAGACTTTGTGAAAATGATGCCGAAGAAAATTGATTATTCGGGTATATTCCACGTAAATTCCGACTTTCCGAACGAAAGTTCTATTTTGAATTGCGTCTCTAACAAAGGGAAGGCGAAATTGGGCGTTTCAATTGAACTGCCATTGAACCTTTCGGCAAAGAATTTCGTGTTGCAGAAAGATGTAGATTTGGATATGTCGCAGTTGGGTGACTTATCAATGGTGGAAAAAGTTCGTCTGTATATTAATACCGAACACCAATTGCCAGTAAATTCAACTTTGACGATTTCGCTCATGGATACGACAAAAGCGGGACCGAATCAACTCCTTGGAACTCTTGATATTGTTGTTCTTGAGGCGGCACAAACAGAAAACGGAAAAGTCCCTCGGAACGTTAAGAAAAATACGGTGGAAGAAGTTACGCTGGATTATAATGATCCAATGCTTGAAAAATTCTTGCAGGCGAACAAACTTCGCTTCGAGGTGTTCCTCGAAACTGCCAATGGTGGTACTACGCCAGTAATATTTTATTCGTACTACGGTTTGAACATCAGTGTAGCCGCAGATTGTAAATTTATTTATTCAGGTAGATTATGAAAAAACATTTATTCGTATACATCTTTTCTTGTCTGCTTGCGTTACAGGTGTCTGCCCAATACGACAACACTATGTATTTTATGGACAGATTGCCGCAGTCTTCGAGAATCAATCCTGCGCAGACTCCAGATTGCAAATTTTATATGGGCGGTTTGCTGACACCGTTGTTCGGACAGTTGCCCCCGTCACTCATGTTGGCTGTCAATACTCCGATAGATTATAACGATGTGATTTTTCATGGCACGGGAGAATATTCCGATTCGTTGATTACGCCGTTGCATCCAAATGCAAATATTGACGATTTCTTGAAAAAATTGCGCAAAGTGAATTATCTATCTACAGACTTGCAGCTTGATTTGCTGAATATTGGCTTTAGGGCAGGGGAGAAGAATTTCTTTACGTTCGACGTGTCAGAAAAGTTCTTCTTTAATTTCGGTCTACCTGGCGATTTGTTCGCGTTGGCGGCAAAAGGAAACGATGCTGTCCGCAATGCCGATTTCACTGGCTTGGGCGTGAATACTACATATTATCATCAAATAGCATTGGGTTACAAACGTCAGTTTACAAAGTCGTTTGCGGCTGGTTTGAGGGCTAAGATGCTTATTGGTGTTGCAAACGTCAGCATGGGTTCGTCAAAAATTACATTAAAGACCAGCGATAGAACAAACGATATCCATTTGTACACCGAATATGAAGTAAATACCAACCTTCCGCTCGAAGTGACATTGGACGAGAATGGATATGTGAGCGACATTGCTTTTCAGGAATTCAGTAAAGATTCAATAGCCGATATTATTAAAAACTACGGCTTTATGACGGGAAGTTACGGCTTCGCTACAGATTTTGGCTTCTCGTGGGATGTAACCAAAGCTTTGACGTGTTATTTCAGTGCCGAAGACATAGGATTTATAAATTGGATGAAAGATGGGTCTCAGTTTGCCATTTACGATGAGGATTCTTTGAGTTTCGAGGGTATGAAAATCCACGATTTGGAGGTTCAGAATTTTAGTTTCGACATGGATTCAATTGTCGACAATTTTAAGGAAATTCAATATAAGGAACAGCAGTTTAAGACGTGGATGCCGGCTAAGTTGTATTTTGGCGCACGTTATAAAGTTGCCAATAGAATTTCATTGGGAGCGTTGGCGCGTGCCGACATTTTCCCTCACAAAATCCGTCCGGGATTGACGCTGTCGGCAAATTTCAAACCGTTTAAGTTTACTGCGGCAACAATAAGTTATTCCATAGTAAATAATAAATACAATAATCTTGGATTGGGATTCACCGTTCATCCTGGACCAGTACAATGGTATTTTGTGTCCGACAATATTTTAGGAGCTGCACTGTTCCCTGCCGACACTCGTTCGGTAAGCATACGAATGGGATGTAACTTCGTTCTCGGTGTTGCCAAGAAAGATAATAAACGTAAGGATAGATCGGCTCCGTTGATGAAACGCTCTAACTCGCGTGGTTACAAAGGTTCGGTTCTTCCGTATAGTAGATAATTGATAAAACAAATGATATGAAAAAATATTTTTTGATCCTTGTCCTATTTAGTTTATGTTCAATGGGTACGATGGCACAGCATAGAGCCATTGGTCTGCGTGCGTCGAGTGCGTACGAATGTTCGTATCAGTTGGATGCCGGAATTGTGAATTTCTGGGAATTTGACTGTGGCTTGATGTATTTGGGCGGAGGTCTTCAGGGTACGGCTATATATAACTGGATAATTGCTTCGCCAGAATGGACAACCGAAGGAGACTGGAATTTCTACATGGGACTTGGTGCCGGTCTGGGCATGACGTGGGGTGAACATTTTCATCACCGAAACGAAGTCTTGGGAGGGCATCTCGGCTTGGCGTGTATGGCAGGTTTGGAATATAATTTTTGGTTCCCGTTGCAGTTGTCAATAGACGTTCGTCCAGTTTTTGGTCCATATTTTGGCGACGGCGTGCTGCTTAATCACCATGTATTTTATTCGTCATTGTGGCCGAGCGTAGGCGTACGCTATAGATTCTAAATCATAGTATGACATTAATTGCGTGGATATTTTTCCTACTCTTAGTGATTGCCTTGTTGGCTCTTGATTTGGGCGTATTCAACAAGACCAATCACGAGATTTCCACAAGCGAGGCTCTCAAAATGACGTTGTTGTGGATTGTCTGTGCATTGATTTTTGCTGGTGTATTGGTAGTTGCATATCAACATGATTGGTTTGAGCTGCTTTCGTCAACGTCGGATAGTAGCATACACAATGGCTACGATGCCGGTTTAAAATATATTACGGGCTATTTGATTGAAAAATCGTTGAGCCTTGACAATATATTTGTGATGGCAATGCTTTTGTCATATTTTAAAATACCACGAAAATATCAGCACGAAGTCTTATTTTGGGGCATAGTCGGTGCGCTTGTTTTCCGCGGTGTGATGATTATTCTTGGGGCTGCATTGGTGAACCGTTTTTCGTGGGTGATGTATGTTTTCGGTGTTTTGTTGATAATTTCCGCCCTGAAAATGTTGTTTGGCAAAGATGATGAATTTGACGCAGACAAAAGCGTAGTCATTAAGCTGATACGAAAAATATACGCGGTGAGTCCAGAATTGGACGAAGGGAAATTTTTTACGATACAGAACGGCGTACGTGCAATGACGCCGCTTTTAGTCGTTCTGCTTGTCATTGAATCGACCGACATTTTGTTCGCGGTAGACTCCATTCCTGCCGTTTTTTCGGTAACAACAGACTCGTTTATCGTTTTTACATCAAATATATTTGCAATTTTGGGTTTGCGGTCGTTGTATTTTGTTTTGTCGTCGCTGATGAGCAAATTCCAATATATGAAGTATAGCCTTTTTGTCTTGTTGGTATTTATTGGCGTAGAGATGTTGTTGCCGGCATTTGTTGAAGTGGAAATTCCAATACTTGTTTCCTTGTTGGTCATTGTTGTGATACTTGGTGTTGGCATACTTGTATCTATCCTTATGAGTAAGAAAAGCGGTGTAGATGAATAAAATTCGTTTGACGTCGAAACAGATTGAGCAATTTCAGAATACTGTTTTGAAACAAGGAGAAAAATTGTATCGCGAAATGCCGTGGCGCGAAGATACCAATCCGTATAATGTTCTGCTTTCGGAAATCATGTTGCAACAGACGCAAGTCTCGCGTGTGTTGTTGAAATACGAAGAATTTAAATCTGCATTTCCAACATTACAGGCACTTGCCGAAGCTGATTTTCAGGAAGTTTTGTCGCATTGGTCGGGATTGGGCTACAATCGCAGAGCCCGCTTTTTGCACGAAACGGCAAAAATGCTTGTCGCACAGAAATCGTTTCCCGATGATGCCGATAGTCTGCAAAAATGTCCCGGAATTGGCGAAAATACTGCCGCGGCGATAGTCGTATATGCTTTCAATAAACCACTTACATTTCTTGAAACAAATGTCAGAACGGTGCTGATTTATTCTTTTTTTCAGGAGGCAGACGAAAAAATTGACGAGCACGTTTTGAAGGATTTGGCCGAACAGACATTATATGTAAAAAATCCTCGAAAATGGTATTGGGCGTTGATGGATTACGGGACATATTTGAAAAAAACAGAAGGAAATTTTAATCGGAAATCTACAAAACATACCATTCAGTCCAAGTTCGAAGGTTCGTTCCGACAAAAACGTGCGGCAACATTACGTTGTTTGTTGAAAAACGGTCCGATGACTATAGATGAATTGGCTGAAACACAGGGGATTGGCGAGAGTCTTATGGTCGAAATTGTAGAAACATTGAAAAAAGATTCTTTGGTGACAGAAGTGAATAATCGAATTATAATACAATGAAAATTTTAGGATTCATAAAAAAGTACATGGCAGTCATCGTTCTGTTGGTTGCATTGGTTTCGTTGATTGAGCCGTCGTCGTTCAGTTGGGTTAAGACAAAGTATATCAATTGGATGCTCGGCATTATAATGTTGTGCATGGGCGTGTCGTTGAAGCCGTCGGCATTTAAAATTGTGTTTTCGCATCCGAAAAATGTATGTATCGGTTGTTTGTCGCAGTTTACCGTCATGCCATTGTTGGCGTGGATTCTGACGAAAATATTTGCATTGCCTCCAGAGTTGGCAATTGGGGTGATATTGGTTGGTTGTTGTCCGGGTGGAACGGCATCGAATGTGATAACATATTTGGCAAAAGGCGACCTTGCGCTTTCTGTCGGCATGACAGCCGTTTCCACCATGTTGGCTCCACTGCTCACACCGTTGATTTGCTGGGTATTGGCAGGAACGTTTGTCAATGTTGATATTGTGAGCATGCTTTTGTCTATTTTTCAGGTTGTAATCATTCCGATATTAATAGGTTTTGCGTTGCAATATTTATTTCCTCGTTTCACAGAACGGATGAACGAGGTGTTGCCTGCATTGTCATCAATTGTGATTGCGCTGATTGTCGGCTCGGTAGTTTCGGCAAATGCACAGCAGCTAAAGACTGTCGGACTGACGATATTGCTTGTCGTAGCATTGCATAACCTTTCGGGCTTCGGGTTGGGGTATTTAATTGGTAAATTGTTGAAAATACCGCACGAGCAGCGAGTGGCATTATCTATAGAAGTCGGAATGCAAAATTCTGGCTTGGCATGTTCGTTGGCTACGCAACATTTTTCGGCATTGCAGATGGCTACGGTTCCAGGAGCAGTTTTCAGTGTTTGGCATAATATAGCAGGAGCCGTTGTTGCAAAGATTTATTCCCTTCGGAAATCAGACTAATGTAGCTGGAATTCTTGACGAGTTGAAATTACTGAAATTGCAGATTATGCTTTTGCCTATTGTAGTGAGTTGGGACATGTTTTATTCCCGATTCAGTAACAAAAATCGGCGATTGTGCTTTTATAGATTGTGAAAAATTAGTGGTTCCTGTTATTCTTGATTCCGTTTTGAAAAATGGTTGTCATGCCTTTTAGGGTTGTCTGTAAAATAAAAATCCCCTGTCTCGTTGAGGCAGGGGATTTTGTTTGTCAGTATTGTAAAATTTACTATACTAAACCTTGAGCCATCATTGCGTCAGCAACTTTGATGAAACCTGCGATGTTAGCGCCGGCAACATAGTCGATGTAGCCATCAGCTTGTGTACCGTATTTTACGCAGTTTTCGTGGATTGATTTCATAATGCCTTGCAATTTAGCGTCAACTTCTTCTGAAGTCCAAGAAAGACGTGCAGAGTTTTGGCACATTTCCAAACCTGAAGTTGCAACACCACCGGCGTTAGATGCTTTACCAGGAGCGTAAAGGATTTTAGCTGCTTGGAATACTGCAACTGCTTCTGGAGTACTTGGCATGTTAGCACCTTCGGCAACACACATTGTACCGTTTGCAACCAATGCCTTAGCATCGCTTTCATCCAATTCGTTTTGAGTAGCACATGGCATAGCAACGTCACATTTAACGTTTTTCCAAGGACGTTGATTTTCGAAGTATTTGCAGCCGTATTTTTCAGCATATTCTTTAATACGACTACGTTTTACGTTCTTCAATTCGAAGATGTAAGCCAATTTGTCATCTGTGATACCGTTTTCGTCAACGAT
>JAEEGL012555223.1_pt1 | contig 13058 bp, 10 predicted proteins | sample 9134231 | NCBI WGS metagenome assembly JAEEGL01 (sample SAMN16246548, study PRJNA631951) | gut metagenome | biome: gut microbiome; feature: rumen; material: fiber-attached | host: Bos | place: Iran: Karaj | collected 2018-10 | reverse complement strand
TCGCCAAGTTTCATGATGGAGCCTTTTCCGAAGTCTTTTTCTATCTTTTGCATAGCAGCTTGAAGCGCTTTCAGCTTCGCCGCTTTCTCGTTTATTTCTTCTGCCATAATATATTAGTTATGAATTATGAGTTATGAGTTATGAGTTGTGAGTTTAAACCCTAATCTTTCAATTAAATCACAGTTCCAAGTCTCCTCCAAAGACTTCTGTCCATGGCAAGCCCTGTTTGTTCAATTGCTCCATGAAAGGATCTGGGTCGAAGTCTTCCACGTTCCATACTCCTGGCTTTTTCCATATTCCCTTAACAAACATCATAGCGCCTATCATAGCAGGTACGCCCGTAGTGTATGACACGCCCTGCATACCTGTCTCCATATAAGCCTCCTGGTGTTTGCAGTTGTTGTAAACATAGTATGTCAGTTCCTTACCATCCTTAACACCACGAATACGACAACCTATGCTGGTCTCACCGTCATAATTCTCTCCAAGGTCTTGTGGATTAGGCAACACAGCCTTAAGGAACTGTAAAGGAACTATCTTCACCTTCACATTCTTACCACTACCATCAGCCAATGGTGCCTCATATTCTATCTCATCAATGCGTGACATTCCGAGATTTTGAATACAGTCAAGATATGTAAGATACTGTTGTCCGAATGTCATCCAGAAGCGAGCCTGCTTTATTGTTGGGTAATTCTTCACCAATGACTCCAGTTCCTCATGGTGCATCAAATAAGATTCACGTGGTCCGATGTTAGGATATGTCAATGCCTTATGTATCTCCAATGGCTTTGTCTCTATCCACTGACCATCCTTATAGTATAATCCGTTTTGCGTTATCTCACGTATATTTATCTCCGGATTGAAGTTTGTGGCAAAGGCTTTATGATGGTTACCGGCATTACAGTCAACGATATCAAGATAATGTATCTCGTCAAAATGATGCTTCGCAGCATACGCTGTATATATGCCAGACACACCTGGGTCAAAGCCACAACCAAGTATAGCTGTCAGTCCGGCATCCTCAAAGCGCTGCTTGTAAGCCCACTGCCATGAATACTCAAAATGTGCCTCATCCTTTGGCTCATAGTTAGCTGTATCAAGATAGTTCACTCCACAAGCCAGACAAGCATCCATTATTGTCAGGTCTTGATATGGCAAGGCAAGATTTACACACAACTCCGGCTTAAACTCATTAAATAAAGCCTTAAGCTGCTCCACGTCATCAGCATCCACCTGTGCCGTGCTTATCTTCATGTTCTTACCTATTCCCTTAGCCTTAATAGCATCAACGATGGCATCGCACTTCTCCTTACGGCGACTTGCTATAATGAACTCTGTGAACACATCATCATTCTGTGCTATCTTATGTGCGGCTACAGTAGCAACGCCACCTGCGCCAATCATTAATATTCTACTCATATCTTTACTTTTTCGCGTCTTGTTCCTGTTGTGCCTTTGTTGCAGCCGCATTGGCTTTAAGTGCATTTTCCTTTCTATGGAATCCATAGCGTATGCCATGTTGCCTCAATATCAAGGAATCATTATCCATATATACAAAATCCAAGGTATCCATCAATACTTCCGGACGTTTTCCTTTTTCCTGACCTGGCATAATAGGGTCATAAGAGACCAGCAACAACCTACCATTATGCATGTACCACTTTCTGTAATTTCTTACCTCAGGATACTGCACCGGCGAATCGTCCTCCAACGAGTTGCTTCTCATTATTCTTCCCACAGCCTGTGCATTATGGCTTCTTTTCAAGGTAAAGCCATACTCACGCGGTATGAAATAGGTCTGTTTGATAGAGTCATTAAGATTCTCCATCATACGATGCTGCATACGCTTGCTCATCTTCTCCAGTTCCTTCATCACAGGAAACACAGGATAAGTCCAAGTGCCCTTTAACTGATCCAGGTTGATAACAAATGTAGCTTCAGTCGTATCTTCAGGATTAACCATTACACCTACCCAATCTCCTATCTGGGGCTTGCCTATTATACGTCCTTGCCGCTTTGCATCTATGCAATTATACGATATAGGTTCGCCCTTGAAAGGCCACAACACTATAACAGAGTCAGATGACCCATCACATGAGAGACCGTACAACATCGAGTCGCCTTTTATTTCCACTTCGGGCTCATACATGAAGGGAGCGTCAGCGTTATCAGAACTTTTCAGACCGCGTTTCCTACATCCGTCCAAAGCAACAACAAGACTCAATATCAAGAGTAAGTTTGTTATATATGTTATTTTACGCATTATAGACCTTTTGTTTTCTATCTATTGATGCAAAGTTACAACATTTTTTCTAAAAAGCCAAATGGCCCACATGAGTTATTGCCACGCTATACGAAAAAAACTAGCAGACCTTGTGGGAGCCACGTCCAATAACTACGTCATAGACTTTCGGCTCATGTCCATACTTTGCCGCGAACTTCTGTTTGGCAGTCTCTACGAAGTCGTTATACAGACTGTCCTTCACCAAGTTGATGGTACATCCGCCAAAGCCACCTCCCATGATACGCGAACCTGTGACACCACATTCCTTCGCAATATCATTCAAGTAGTCTAATTCCTCACAGCTTACCTCGTAATCCTTAGACAAGCCATGATGTGTGGCATACATCAACTCTCCTACTTTCTCATAGTCACCAGCCATAAGTGCATCACACACGCCCAACACTCTGTCTTTCTCTCCGAGAACGAATGTGGCACGCTGCATATCCTCCGCACTTACTATATCCTTTACCTCTTCCAAGTCCTGCCATGTGCAGTCACGCAGGGTCTTGACAGAACGCTCTGGGTGCTTCTCCTGCACAGCCTTCACAACACGCTCGCAAGAGTTTCTACGATCATTGTATGGTGAACCAGCCAACTCATGTTTAACGCAAGAGTTCAGCAACACCAACTTGTATCCTTTAGGAGCAAATGGGAAATACTCAAACTCACGGCTGTTGCAGTCAAGGCGCATCAACTTACCCTCTTCTCCAAAGACGCTGGCAAACTGATCCATGATACCACAATTACAACCTATGTACTTATGCTCCGTAGCTTGTCCTGCCAATACGATATCCCACTTGCTTATCTTGTTGTCAGCAAAAAGGTCATTGAGCGCACAACCGAAACAACTTTCCATCGCTGCGCTTGATGACATTCCTGCTCCGAGCGGCACATCACCGGCGAATGCTATATTGAAACCCTTGACATCTACGCCAAGCAATTGAAATTCCTTAACCATACCGTATATGAAGCGAGCCCATGTAGCCTTAGGTCCCTGCGGGTCATCCACATCAAACTCCACACGGTCCTTCAAGTCAATGGAATAAGCCATCACCTTGTTTGTACCATTAGGCCTCACTTCCGCCATCACGCCCTGAGAGACTGCGCCAGGAAAGACGAAGCCGCCATTATAGTCTGTATGCTCTCCTATAAGGTTAATTCTACCTGGTGAGAAATACACATTACCTGTCTGTCCATCAAAGTGCTTGATAAAACGGTTCCTTACAAATTCTACTTCCATAGTATATTGTTTTAAGTTGTTAGTTATTTATTGACTTCCAAAGATTATCCTCGGGAACGGGAGCTTCCACACATATTCTCTCTTTTGACACAGGATGAATAAACTCCACTCTTCTTGCCAACAATGAGATGCTTCCGTCAGGATTACTTCTATCGGCTCCATATTTCAAATCGCCCTTAATGACACATCCTATCTTTGCCAGTTGGCAGCGTATCTGATGATGACGTCCTGTCAACAACTGTACCTCAAGGAGTGTATAGCGTTCCGTTGCTCCAATCACCTTATATTTCAATATGGCTTTCTTGGCATTCGAACGCTCTTTGTCATAGGCATACGACTTGTTTTGTTTCTCATTACGCACGAGCCAATGCGTCAATGTATCTTCTTCCTTTGGCGGCCGGTTCTTTGTCAATGCCCAATACGTCTTGCTTACCTCATCATGCTTTGCAAACATAGCATTAAGGCGCGACAAGGCTTTTGAGGTCTTCGCAAATACCACCACCCCACTGACAGGCCTGTCTAACCTATGCACCACACCAAGGAACACATTACCCGGCTTGTGGTGCTTTTCCTTTATCCAGTCCTTAACAGTTTCAGAAAGGGGGACATCGCCAGTCTTATCACCCTGCACGATCTCCCCACTTTCCTTATTTACTATTATGATATGATTATCCTCGTAGAGAACTTTCATTCCTTTTACATATTCATACCACCATCAATCTGAATCACCTGACCGCTGACATAGCTTGACATATCAGAAGCGAGGAACAGGCACACATTAGCGATATCCTCTACCTGACCGCCGCGGCGCAGTGGTATCTTCTTCATCCAGTCTGCACGAATTTCCTCTGGCAGCTGTGCAGTCATAGCAGTCTCAATGAATCCTGGTGCTACTGCATTGGCACGTACGCCCTTAGGTCCTAACTCCTGTGCAATAGATTTTGCCAGACCAATCATACCAGCCTTTGACGCAGAGTAGTTACACTGTCCTGCATTACCATGTACGCCCACTACTGATGACATATTGATAATAGAACCGCCACGCTGACGCAGCATGATAGGAGCACAAGCATGGATAAAGTTAAACGCAGACTTCAGGTTGACACTCAGCACTGCATCCCACTGTGCCTCACTCATACGCAACATCAGTCCGTCCTTTGTTATACCGGCATTGTTTACCAAAACGTCAATACTGCCGAAATCTTCCTTTATCTGCTTTACGACCTTATCTGTCTCCTCGAAGTCCGCAGCATTACCAGCGTAAGCCTTACATGTCACTCCAAGTGCCTCTATCTCCTTACGAGTAGCTTCCAGTCCGGCAGCCATATCGTCGTTAAGTACCAAGTCTGTAAATGCAATGTTAGCACCCTCCTGGGCAAACTTCATGGCAACAGCCTTACCTATGCCACGTGCAGCACCAGTGATGAGTGCTGTCTTTCCTTGTAAAAGTCCCATTTTAATGTTATGAGTTATATTTTTTAGTTTATTATAATCAATCAAAGTCCACCTTTACGCAGTGCGCCATACACGAACTTTGCCACAAGCGGTCTGCTGGTATCATCAGTCAATCCGTGTCCGAGCCTGCCGTATATATAAGGTACCTCCAATCCCTTTATGCAGTAATGCGTAATATCTGCCACGATATCCACATTCTCCATATCAAACTCTCCCATCTCATTTCCCTCTGCATATACTCTTCTGAATATAGCTATCTCATCAGCATCAAACTTCTTCCTTACCTTCTCCACCATCCAGATATTACGGAAGAACTCTGCCCTCAGATTACCGTTTCTCACCACGGTCTCCCTTATCTGTGACAGATGCGTGTATATCAACTCCACTATCTTCTCCTGAGGGCGCATCTTCATTGCCGCCACCTCATCAAGCTTGTCAGACAAACGCTCCAACTCACTTTCTATAACAGCGGAATACACATCCTCCTTACGGTTGAAGTAGGTATATAGCGTACGCCGTCCCTTTCCTGATGCCGCCGCAATATCATTCATAGTAGTACCCTCCAAACCGTTCTTGGCAAACATTTGTCTGGCTACATCTATCAGTATTTGTCTTGTTTTTGATATTGACATTTTAACGCATCATTTAGTACGGTGTGCACACCCCTGTTCTAATGTGCAAAAGTAAGCAATCTTTTTTGTTTACACAAATGTTTTTAGAATAATTAACGCGGCATTAGCCATTCATTCCCATAAGGAACTCCATGTGATTACGCGAACGTTTCATGACGTTCGTTATCGTCGTCATAGCCTCCTGGGCATTCATGTCTGCTATGTTCACTCGGAGCACACCCATCTTCTCCGCAATAAAGCTGTCGAGCAGCAGGTCATCACGTCGTGTACTTGACTGGATAAGGTTAACAGCAGGGAATATACGTTTATTTGCCAACTGGCGATCCAACTGCAGCTCAGAGTTACCCGTACCCTTGAACTCCTCGAATATCACCTCATCCATCTTTGAACCGGTATCCGTGAGCGCTGTCGCAATGATTGTAAGCGAACCACCGCCCTCTATATTTCTCGCTGCACCGAAGAAACGCTTTGGCTTCTGTAACGCATTAGCGTCAACGCCACCTGTCAGCACCTTTCCGCTTGCCGGAGCCACAGTGTTATATGCTCTTGCAAGACGTGTTATAGAGTCGAGGAATATCACAACGTCATGTCCACACTCCACCAGCCTCTTTGCCTTCTCAAGCACCAGTCCGGCAATCTTCACATGTCGGTCTGCCGGCTCATCAAACGTAGAGGCTATCACCTCTGCATTTACGGTGCGTGCCATATCCGTAACCTCCTCCGGACGCTCGTCTATCAGCAACATCATAATATATGCCTCCGGGTGATTGGCTGCGATAGCGTTAGCTATATCCTTCATCAGCATTGTCTTACCCGTCTTAGGCTGTGCCACTATGAGCGAGCGCTGTCCTTTTCCTATAGGCGAGAACAGGTCCACGATACGAGTTGACAAGTTTGTTGTATTCGGGTCTCCACAAAGGTTAAAACGCTCCTCCGGGAATAACGGTGTAAGGTTCTCAAAAGATATACGGTCACGCACATCCAGAGGATTACGACCGTTGACCTTCAGGATACTGCTCATCGTGAAATACTTCTCTCCACTATGAGGCGGACGTATCTTACACTCAACCACGTCTCCTGTCTTAAGGGAGTATTGTCTTATCTGCTGCACTGTGAGGTGCACATCATCCGGCGAAGACAGATAATTATAGTCACTTGACCTCAGGAAACCATATCCATCAGGCATAATCTCCAGCAAACCGTTAGCTGTGATTATATCATTGAAATCAGCAGTGGCATCTTCTTCTTCCGTAACTATGCCGTCATCTATCATATTGCTCTGCACCATCTGCGGATTATCGAGCATATCATAATACGGTATCGCTCCGTTATCCTCTACCGGTATGTCCTCAACGATGATGAAGTCGGTGCCGTCACCAGGATCACCCTCCCACACTTTGTCGTTGCTGGAAGAATTCATCTTGCTCTGCAACTGCTCTAACAAGTTGCCTGAGTCTTCCGCACCTGTCTCTTGCTTGGAATAGACCTCCTCTGGCACACCTCCCTCAAACTCTACTTTTTCTCCCTGCTCTGCCTCTTCAAAGTTTATAGATTGCTGCAGTGCATTATCTTCCGCCTTCTCTGCGGCTGCTTCCTCTGCCTGCGTCTTCTTTGCAAGTGCAGATGCGGCAGCGGCGGCAGCGGCCATTATCTCTTCCTTAGACTTACGGCCACGCTTGCGCTTCACTACAGTAGTTGTCTCTTCTGTCTTCTCTGCCGGAGCCTCCTCTGACACAGTCTCCGCCGGAGTCTCCTCTGCCGGCACAACTGGCTCTGCACCTGTTTCCTCAACAGGTGTAACATCCTCAGCTGCTGCGGCAGCAGCAGCCTCCTCTATTTCTTTCTTTGTCTTGCGTGTACGCTTCTTCTTTGGCTGATCCAGGTTCTCGCCTATCTCACCCGATACACTATACACATGATCTGACACTTCTTTCTTTGCTATACGTGTCCTTTTCTTCTGTGGCCCTTCTATTGTCTCTTCAGCCAACAGTACGTCCTTATTTTCCATAAAATATAAATTGAAATAACGAGGTTTCCCAATGCTACGAGTTAGCCTTAGAATAATTGAGAAACTGCTCTCCCACTTAACGTTCATACAAAGTTACGTATTATTTTCTAACCTTACAACACATTATATCATTTATATGCATAATTTTAATTTTCTTTAACCAAAGAATTATGGTAAGGTTTGCCGTTTCAAGTAAAATTCGTAACTTTGTAGAATAAATACATAACTCACAAATGAGGAAGAAGATTACGAAGAAAAATCAAACATCCAAAGCGGATACCGTAAGTTATAAGAAGGCCATGGGGTTTGACGCCATGTTTGCCAACGAGAAGACCAACTTCACCGCTGGCATCACGGTATTCATCTTTGCCATATATATAATCATCTGTTTCTGCTCATATTTCAATACGGCAGCTGCTGACCAGAGCCTTGTCATGCACCCCATGGCAGGCGACCTTATCAATAGCGGCAGGGAGTTTCACAATTACTGCGGCTCTTATGGGGCATATCTGTCTCATTTGCTCATTTACTCTCTCTTCGGCCTGGCTGCCTTCATCATCCCCGTGTTACTTATAGCGTGTGCCATGCACCTGATGGGCATCTACAAGCTGAACCTATGGAAATGGTTCTTCTGTCTGATTCTTGTCATGATATGGAGCAGCATAGCCATGGCCAAGTTTATCACTCCGTTCTTCCCCGACCTCGTTTACAACGTGGGGGGCGGACACGGTGCTTTTGTCAGCCAGTCACTGGAGAACATGATAGGTACTCCGGGCCTCACTGCCCTTCTCGGACTTACCGCCATCTTCTTCCTTACATACCTCACATACGATACTATCATCATCATTCGTAAGATGTTCAACCCTATAGGTTACCTGACGCGCAAGGTGAAGTTCTCTTTTGCCAATGTGAATGATGATGACACAGTGATGCAGCCTGAACAGTCTGCAAACCTGAAGCCTGATGATAACCTCGTTGTCAACACTCCCGTTGTCAGCACTCCCGTTGTGCAACAGGCTGAAGCAGGCACTCAAGCTGAAGATGTTGACACGTCAGGCACCACGGCTGACAACAACCCCATTGGCACTCCGACAGAGGATGGTGCAGATGTAGGATTACAGATTGACCACGGTGTGGTAGAGGAGCGTGCCGGTTCTACGCACATAGCAGAAGACGGTTCCTTTGTGTCTCCATACGACCCTAAGGCTACTCTGTCACGCTACCAATACCCTACCCTGGGACTACTGCGTAAGTCTGCCAACGACGGTGTCTCCATTGACATGGAGGAGCAGACAGCCAACAAGAACCGCATCGTGGAGGTGCTGGGCAACTTCGGTGTACAGGTATCAAGCATAAAAGCCACCGTAGGTCCTACCATAACACTGTATGAGATAACGCTGGCGCCAGGCATTAAGATTAGCAAGGTGCGCTCTCTTGAAGATGACATTGCCCTTTCACTGGCGGCTCTCGGCATACGTATCATAGCACCTATACCAGGCAAGGGCACGATAGGTATCGAGGTACCTAACGCCAACCCGCAGATTGTAAGCATGGAGTCAATTCTGAACTCCAAGAAGTTCATGGAGTCTAAGATGGCACTGCCGCTGGCTCTCGGAAAGACCATCTCTAATGAGATATACATGGTTGACCTGGCAAAGATTCCTCACCTTCTTGTGGCTGGTGCCACCGGTCAGGGTAAGTCCGTAGGTCTTAATGCCATCATCACCTCCTTATTATATAAGAAGCACCCGGCAGAACTGAAGTTCGTCCTTGTTGACCCTAAGATGGTGGAGTTCTCCATATACAAGCCGCTGCTCAACCACTTCCTGGCGCAGATACCACCAGAGAGCGACGCTGACGAGCCTATCATCACTGATGTAACAAAGGTGGTAAAGACTCTTAACTCCGTATGTCAGGAGATGGATGACCGTTACAGTCTGTTGAAGTTTGCCAACGTGCGTAAGCTTGAGGAATACAACGAGAAATTCATCAACCGCCAGCTGAACCCTGAGAATGGTCACCGCTACCTGCCATACATCGTGGTAATCATAGACGAGTACGGCGACCTTATCATGACCGCCGGCAAGGAGATAGAGCTGCCTATAGCGCGTATAGCCCAAAAGGCGCGTGCGGTCGGCATTCACATGATTATCGCCACACAGCGTCCTACGGCCAACATCATCACAGGTACCATCAAGGCTAACTTCCCTGGACGTATGGCTTTCAAGGTTATGTCAGCCATTGACTCCAAGACCATCCTTGATACCACTGGTGCCAACCAGCTTGTGGGCAAGGGCGACATGCTTATCCTTGACAAGGGTACACCGGTGCGTGTGCAGTGTGCTTTCGTTGATACTCCTGAGGTTATAGCCATCAATGAGTTCATAGCCAAGCAGCAGGGATATGACGGACCGTTTGAGTTGCCTGAGCCGATAGCCGAGGATGGCGGAGGCGCCGGAAACGCCGAGGAACTGTCTAATCTCGACTCTCTGTTTGCCGAGGCTTCACGTCTTATCGTATCTACACAGCAGGGCTCCACTTCACTCATACAGCGTAAGTTCTCCATCGGCTACAACCGTGCAGGCCGCCTGATGGACCAACTGGAGAAAGCAGGCGTGGTGGGTGCCGCACACGGTTCCAAACCACGTGAGGTGCTGATACAGGACGAGAATACACTGATATCTCTCCTTAACACTCTGGGAGCAGCTTAATAATTAATAATTAATAATTAATAATTAATAATTCAAGTTTCGCAAGTGCTCAACTTGTTGGGTTATCAGGTTATAAGGTCGTAAGGTCATGAGGTGAAATATGTTTAATTGTGGTGAATAGTTGCCTAATATCACCTTAAAACCTTGAAGCGAAGCGACCTCAAAACCTTAAACCTCAACGAAACTGAAGCTTGCGAAAGTTGAGTAAATAATCCTTAATCGATATATGAAAAAATACATTCTCATAATAATCGCGGTATTTACCGCCATGACTGTCTCTGCATACAGTGCAGGCGACGCACGTAAGGTTCTTGACAAGGCCGCAGCTAAGGTAAACATGAAGTCTGGCGCTACTGCCAACTTCTCCATCAGCGGAAGCAAGATTGGCAGGCAGAGCGGCACCATACAGATAAAGGGAAACAAATTCTGCGCTCACACGCCAAGCGGCACAGTGTGGTATAATGGCAAGACGCAGTGGCTCTACAACAAGAAGAGCGACGAGGTACATGTGTCCACACCTTCTGCGGCACAGCAGCAACAGATGAACCCCTACACCTTCCTGTCACTTTACAAGAAGGGCTACACCATGCAGATGACCAATGCCGCCGGCGGTTACCAGATACACCTCACCGGCAAAGGCAAAGCCATCAGCGAGATGTATATACTCGTGGACAAGTCATACACCATCAAGCAGGTGAAGATGAAACAGCGCAACGGATGGGTAACCATAGATATTTCTAACTTCAAGGCTTCCGCTGTAAGCGATGCGGCTTTCACTTTCAAATCAAAGGATTTCCCCAAGGCGGAGGTTATAGACCTTAGATAAATGCAGCCATTCAGAGTTCACATTCTCGGATGCGGCTCGGCACTGCCCACCGCACACCATCACCCCTCGTCACAAGTTGTAGAGATAAGGGGTAAGTATTTTATGGTTGACTGCGGCGAAGGTACACAGGCACAGGTGCGCCGCTCACACATTAACTTCTCAAAGTTACAGGCAGTGTTCATCAGTCATATACACGGCGACCATGTATTCGGTTTGATGGGCATGATAAGCACCTGCGGTCTCCAGGGACGCACCGCCCCTCTGCATGTATATGCGCCTGAGGGCTACGAGGCTCTCTTTCATGCAGAGATGCAGATGTTCTGCTCCACCATAGACTATGAGGTCATCTTCCATCCCGTTGACACCTCCGTGCGCCAGGTGATATTCGAGGACCGCTCGCTTACCGTCGAGACCATCCCGTTGAAACACCGTATGCCATGCGCCGGTTTTCTCTTTAAGGAGAAGCTGGGCGAGCGACACATCAACCCCAAGGCTCTGGAGTTCTATAACGTGCCACGCTCACAGATAAACAACCTGCGCGCCGGACTGGACTGGACCTCTCCCGAGGGTGAGGTTATCCCTAATGACAAACTTACCACGCCGCCAGACCCTGTACGCTCATACGCATACTGCTCTGACACACGCTATATGCAGTCATTGGGTAAGGACCTGAGCGGTGTCACTATGCTTTACCATGAGGCCACATACGGTGAGGACATGAAAGACAATGCAGTGAAATATATGCACTCCACAGCCCGCGAGGCCGCACTGACGGCAAAGGCCGCTGGAGCCGGCAAACTGCTTCTGGGCCATTACAGCCAGCGCTATTCTGACGAGAAGCCTCTGCTTAACGAGGCAAAGCAAGTGTTTGAGAATACCCTTCTATCTAACGAAGGAATGACCATAGACGTGCTGTAATATTATATCATTGAAGTTTCGCTTATGCTCCGCTCGGCTTTGCCGCTTCGCTCTGCGAAGAACTTCTTAGGTTTTAAGGTGGTAAGGTGATAAGGTTTTAAGGTGAAATATGATTTTATAATCCATTAGCAATACATACATCACCTTGAACCTATAAGCGAAGCGACCTCAAAACCTTAAACCTCAACGAAACTGATGCTTGCGAAAGTTGAGTTATATCACAGATGACTTAAGGACATAAAAAAAGGGCTCCGCTGAGCCCCAATCTTTGTTAACCTTAAATCTAATACTATGAAAAACACACTGCAAAGTTACATTTTTCTGTGTACCCACACAATTAATTTACTGTTTTTCTACGTCTTACCCCATTTTTTTTGACCAATATCAAACTAAGATATCTCAAAAAGTCTTTTTCGTAACATTTTCCTTTTACTCATATCCGCATCTGTTCGTATGCTCTTTCCAAGGGCATGAAATAGGACATTTTTGTCATCCCTTGACTTAAATCACGTCGGGTAAAAAACGTAATCTAGGAGAAAATGAGGCATAAAAAGCAGTAAGAGGACGCCCCAAAACGGCATTTTGCACCCTCTTTTTTGTGAAAGCATAGCTTTTACAGTGTAAAGTGATAGCTTTCACGATGAGAAACGATAGCTTTTACACCCTGAAACGATAGCTTTTGCGACGCAAAAACTATCGTTTTTTCATGCCTTTCCATAACCTGTCACTGATTATCAAGCAGTTACAACCCTCCTTAGATTTCACTGTAGCAAACCACCAGGAAATAATTTTGAAATATCGCAAGCATAAGGCGTTAACGGAAAGCCCAAAATAGGACATTTTTGTCATCGGTTAACATAAATCAAGTCCAATTCAACACCGTATTCATATATTTCTTTGAACATGAATTGCCATAAATTGACCATAAATTATTCAGAAATTATTATTTATTTCTGAGCCGACAGGCTCCAAAGATTGTTT